>SESD01001114.1_pt1 | contig 15360 bp, 12 predicted proteins | sample 3171411 | NCBI WGS metagenome assembly SESD01 (sample SAMN06051880, study PRJNA518727) | freshwater metagenome | biome: subpolar coniferous forest; feature: holomictic lake; material: water; isolation source: holomictic Lake 442, 16.5 m depth | place: Canada: near Kenora, Ontario | collected...
AGGATGTTTTGGCAGGCGCACAAACCGGTACTGGAAAAACCGCCAGTTTTACCTTGCCGTTATTACAACTTCTGGCCGAAAACCATGATCCGCATCAAAAGCCACATCGGGTTCGCGCATTAATTTTGGTGCCGACCCGGGAATTGGCGGCGCAGGTTTATGAGAGCGTAAAAACCTATGGAGCCCATTTGCCTTTGCATGCGGAAGCGGTAGTCGGTGGAGCCAGTATCGGTATTCAAACCCGGCAGTTACGCCGAGGTTGCGATATTGTTGTGGCGACGCCGGGACGCTTGATTGATCATATTCAGCAACGCAATGTCAATTTGTCCAATGTTGAGATTTTAGTGTTGGATGAAGCGGATCGTATGCTGGATATGGGCTTCATGCCGGATATCAAGCAAATCATGGGCTTGTTGCCTAAAAAGCGTCAGAGTTTGTTGTTTTCCGCGACAGTGCCCAATGCGATTAAATCACTGGCCTCACAGTTGCTGAATAATCCTGTTGAAGTGGAAGTCGCCAAGCAAAATGCCACGGCTGAAACGGTTTCTGAACTGGTTTATGGCATAGGCCGCGAATATAAACGCGAATTGCTTTCTTATTTGATTGGCAGTAATAACTGGAAACAGGTGCTGGTTTTCGTGCGTACCAAACATGGCGCGGACCGACTGGAAAAGCAGTTGATTGAAGATGGCATCCGCACCACGGCGTTGCATGGTGATAAAACCCAGGGCGCACGTAACAAGGCATTAGAGCAGTTTAAAAACGGTAAGGTCTCTGTCTTGGTAGCCACCGATATTGCTGCGCGTGGTCTTGATATTGATGATTTGCCGCATGTGGTGAATTTTGATTTACCGCAGGTGCCGGAAGATTATATTCACCGGATTGGACGTACCGGACGTGCCGGAGCCAATGGCGTGGCTTTATCACTGGTTTGTCCTGAAGAAGCTTACCATTTGGTGGAAATTGAGAAGCTACTTAAGCGTCAAATTCCGCGAGTAGCTGATACCGGCTATGAACCGGTATCACTGAAGATTATGGATGCGCCTAAAAAGAATGCTCCGAACAAGGAAACCGGTAAAAAAGATCTGCGCCATAGTAAAAAGCCCGCTGCTCGTGGTGCTAAACCGGCGGATGGTAAACGAACCGATAGCAAGCGGGTCGATGCCAGAGGTAAGGGCAGGTCGGGTTCGAGAGGGAGAGGCTAGGATATGATCTTTAATGTGGAAGCGGCAATTGTCGTTTTCACATTTAATAACAATAACCTTGAGTTAATTTGGGTTGAGCCAACAACTACAAAATATCCGAAGCGAAATCAGCCAAACGTGAACGTTCACCGCGTTGCAAGGTGATATGCGCACCATGAGGCCAGTTTTTAAAACGGTCTACAACATAGGTCAACCCTGAAGTCGTCGCCGTTAAATAAGGTGTGTCTATTTGTGACAGATTGCCGATACAGATGATTTTGGTTTTAGGGCCAGCACGAGTTATCAGGGTTTTCATCTGTTTTGAAGTCAGATTTTGGGCTTCATCGATAATCAGATAGCGATTGAGGAAGGTCCTGCCGCGCATAAAGTTAAGTGATCTGATTTTTACCCGATTCATAATAATGTTGTGGGTGGCGCTTTGCTCCCATTCACCGTGTTCTGCATTCTTGCCAAGCAATTCAAGATTATCGATTAAAGCGCCCATCCACGGTGCCATCTTTTCTTCTTCGGTACCCGGCAAAAAGCCTATATCTTCGCCAACGGGAACAGTTTCCCGCGTCATGATGATTTCCTGATATGCCTTTTTTTCCAGCGTTAAGGTCAATCCAGCGGCCAAGGCAAGCAGGGTTTTACCTGTTCCAGCTGTACCTAAAATGGTAACGAAATCAATATTGGGATCTAGCAACACATTGAGAGCAAAGTTCTGCTCTCGGTTTCTTGCGGATATCCCCCAGGTATTGTTGTTTTTTGTCCGATAATCTTTGGCAAGTTCCAACACTGCAACCTGTCCTTCGCAGGATCTGACAATGGCTTCAAAATTGGAGTCGTCTTCAAGGTATAAATACTGGTTCGGATACCATTCGGCGACTAAAGGATCTTCCAGTTTATAAAAAGTGCGGTCTTTCTCCTGCCAGGATTCCATTTTGTTGCCATGAACAGTCCAGAAATCATCTTCCAGCGCCATTGAACCGCTGTAAAGCAGGTCGATATCATCCAATGTCTGGTCGTTATGATAGTCTTCGGCAGACAATTCAAGGGTTGCAGCCTTGATACGCATGTTAATGTCTTTTGATACCAGGATAATTCTGATATCGGGCAATTCTTTTGTGAGAGCCAAAACGATGCTAAGGATGGAGTTGTCGGCAAGACTACCGGGCATACTTTCAGGGAGTAGCGCCGTCATGGCGCTGGTTTGAAAATATAAACGGCCGCATTCCACAGAATCAAGTTTGGGTCCGTGCTTGATGTTTGACAGCGAAATGCCATCATTAATCGCTTGCTGGTTGGCGTCGCGGATTAATTCATCCAAAAAACGACTGACTTGTCTGACATTGCGGGCCAGTTCGGTTAGACCTTTTTTAGCATGATCAAGTTCTTCAAGAACAATCATGGGTATAAAAAGATCGTGTTCCTTGAATCGAAAGATTGATGCCGGATCGTGCATCAGTACATTGGTATCTAATACAAACAGTTTTTTATCTGGAGCGGTTTGTATATTCATATTTATTGATGGATAAGTTTATCCAGGACCTGTAAAACTTCTTCACAATGGCCTTTGACCTTAACTTTGCGCCATTCTTGGGTCAGTAAGCCTTCAGGATTAATCAGAAAAGTACTGCGCTCAATCCCTCGAACCTGTTTGCCGTACATGTTTTTCATTTTAATAACGTCAAACAATTCGCACAGTTTTTCATCCGCGTCTGAAAGTAGATCGAAGGGGAATTCCTGTTTGCATTTGAAGCCTTCGTGTACGCGCACAGTATCACGAGAAACTCCGACTATGACGGTGTTTAGTTCAGTAAATTTATCGATATTATCGCGAAATGCCTGACCCTCTTGCGTACAACCGGGAGTATTGTCTTTTGGGTAAAAATAAACGAGCAGGTATTTCCCTTGATAGTCACTGAGTTTTACCGCTTTATCGCCGGTAGACAAAGCCTCAAAATCAGGCACAGGATTATTGGTAGTTAACATGATAAATTTACCGTTTAATAGGTTCAAGAATGGCATCTACGTTTAAATGGTCGCAAAAATCCATAAATTCTTCGCGTAGAGATAAAAGATGTACATCAGGTGGAATTAAAATTACAAATTTAGTCGAGAAAACAGAGGTTTGAATATAAGGAGCCTGATAGCAGCTACCGGTTATTTCCTCAATATCTATTTCCCGATCAAATAAAAAAGACGTAATAGATTCTGTAATATTGTCATGATCCAGAGATATGGTTTCCAGCGAGTAAGGGATGCATTCTTTGGGTTTTTCTTTTTGTTCCGGCCTTAGTGTTTGAATTTTAATGTCCAGTCGTCGCTGAATGATGTCCAAAGTGGTTTCAAATTTGGCAATCTGATTCCAGTTTCCGGAAATAAGCAGGTAGGCCGCAGTAGACTGGGCGAGACGGGAACATCTTATTTCCAAAATATTACATTTACAATCGCGAACAGCCGGTAATAGTTCAGCAATAAATTTAATTTGATGGTTGCCTAAGGCGGTAATTGCTAGTTGCATTTTGACTCTTAGAAGTTTTTTTTAAAGTTTATCATCAAATGACTGAAACTTTATGAACATTAAGTATATTTGGTACTAGAATGATTGAAGATTGTTATTAACGATAAGCTCTGGATGCTATATTTACCAGTGTAATTATTTTACTACTCATTACTGAACCTGAATATGACTGATTCCATGGACAAAAAATCTAAAGAAGAACGCGATAAGCTTGATGCTGATCTGGATGCAATGCTGAATGAAGTTCAATTTCAACTTCCGTCGGTGGAAGAACTTGAGGAAGAAGAGGATGCTATTGATCGCTTGCTAAAAAATGCCGGTTTTGATGGCGATCAGTATTTGGAAAATGACATAGAAAACAGCCAGCCTGATCTTTCAGGTTTTGATGGTTTTGGTGATGATTATATTCCTAAACAGCCGATTACAGACGTGGAGAGTGATGGTTTTTCTGGGTTGATTGAGTCCAGACAGACTGAACTATTACCGGATAGTGCTGCTGAGGGAGCACTGGCTTTCGAAGAAGATGAACTTGATGATTTCTTAGGTCTGGGAAATGACTTTAACGAATCGGATATGATTGAAGACGAGCAGAGTAGCTTATCAGATTCTGCATTGCCTGATTCTTTAGCTGCGGTTGCTGCTGAGGATGGACTAAGCGATTTTAGTGACTTTGCTGGATCGGAATTTGTTTCGCAAGCCCCAGAAGAAACAGCCCCAGAAGAAACGGTTACAGAAGTGGTTGTGGCGGATGAAATTGATGAGTATTTTGGGCTAGCCAATGATTTTGACTTATCGGATATGATCGAAGATGAACCCGTTGAAACATCGACTATGTCTGTTACCGGTTTCAATTTACCCTTAGAGAAAGAAATGGTCGATACGGAGCAAGAATTTGATCAATTTACGGACTTTAGTGATTTTACTGAGCAGGAAATAGTTGTTCAGGACACAGTAGAAGAGATTCAACAGACGGTTGATGCTACTGAGGAGAATATTGACGCTTTATTTGTTGCTGATTTGGCTGAATCTTTTAATGAGGAAGGTTCTGTTCTTGGCGATGATTTTAGGGGAGAAGATATGGGCCAGGAGCTTGAAGACCTAAGCAGTATAAAATCGGAATCGATTGACTCGTTATCTGAGGATGAAGCAGCCATGGATAAGCTGTTTGGTGATGAGGGAAATGTTTTTTCAGAAACGACTCAACTAAACGATAATTTGAGTAGTGATGAGAGCTTTAATGAAGTTGAAGATTTTTTTAAGTTGAATGAAGTTAGCGATGATTTTTCAAAGCAGATAGAAAATCAGCTAGCCGAGGCTGAAAAAATATCCACTCAGGATAAGCAGGGAGATGACTTTCTTTTGCCTGATTTTGATATTTCAGATGGTTTTGATAGTCCTGAGGATGATGCCGGAATAAATCAGGATCAGATAGACGTTAGCTTTGCTGACACCGACTTTCTGGATCAGGAAGATACTCAGCAGGATGTTCTTTTTGATTCTCCTAGCTTTGCTGATGAGGTTTTTCAACCTGCGTCTGTACCTGTGCCTGAAAATGCCTTAATTACTGAGAAATTTGAAGAACTCACTAAAAACGAAAAATCTGATCCTTATGAGACTGGGCAGGAAGACTTTAAAAAACAGTTGGAAGAAGCAAATGCCGCTGTTAAAAAAACCAAGAAACTGGTTTACGTTGCACTTGGCTTTGGGGTTGTTGCCATAAGCACGGCAGTTGGTTTGGGAGTGATGGCTTACAACGCAAAAAAAGAGGTTACGCAATTAACAGAAACGGTTACTGCGCTTGAGGCCGGTCTGGTTAAAATGGCTCAAGATAATGCGGACAAGGAAGTGAACGCAATGGTTAGTTCTGTTGTGCAATTAAATCAGCAGGTTTATGGTTTTATTACAGAGCTTAAAGGAAGCCCTCAGCTTCCTGTTGATTTTATTGATAACAAGGCGGCTGATCTGGTAGTGAAACAGAACATGGTAAGCAAAGCGCTAGCATCGTTAGAAACAAAAATGGGCGATGCGCTGGATAATGTATCATTACAGCCCATTGTTTTGGAAACACACAAACCAGAAGTCGCTATAGAGCCTGCAGAATTGGCGCCTGCCAAAAATAGTGCGCTGAATAAGGTTGAGGTTGCTCATGCGACTGATAAGGAAACGCCCGCTGCTGAACCAGTTTTGTCCAAAAAAGAGACTGTAAAAGAGCAACTTACCGCTAAGGAAAAAGTCAAGCCTGTAGCTACTGCTAAAGCAGAGGTTAAGCCTGAAATAGCATCTGCCAAAATAGAAGTAAAAACTGAAAAAGCAACGACCAAAATTGAACCGACACCTACACCGGCAAAAGTAAAAGTCGAGGCTGAAGTGGCACCAGCTAAACCTGTTCCTGCTGTAAGTTCAACGTTAAAACAGGAATCCGAAAAACTAAAAAAACAACAAGTTCAAGTTCCCGAAAAATGGGGGGTCAATTTGGTGGCTTTTAAACAGGAATGGTTTGCCAAAAGCAAAGCGGCTGAATTTGCTCGACAAGGTGTTTATGCCGAGGTTATACCTGTTACCAGCAATAATTCTGTTCTTTATCGGCTTCGTGTCGGAGGTTTTAAAAACAAGGCTGAAGCAACCGCAAGTAAAGATAAGATCAAAAAGGTCTTAAATCTGGATTCTGTTTGGGTGAGTGACAACTAGGACTCCAGTTGTGAGAGATAAAAAACTGGTTGTAGCGGTTTCTTCCAGAGCACTGTTTAATCTGGATGAATCACATGAGATATTTGAAAAGGAAGGCAAAGAAGCTTTCTGCCACCATCAAGTAGAGCATGAAGATGAAATTTTGCAACCCGGCTTTGGTTTTGCCCTGGTTAAAAAGTTTTTAAGCTTAAATGACAGTTGCCCCGATGATCCCTTGGTTGAAATCATCCTGTTGTCACAAAATAGCGCCGATACCGGTTTACGAATTTTTAATTCAATAGCCCATTACCAGTTAAACATAATAAGAGCCGCGTTTACCAGTGGTGTATCGCCTTATGGGTATATACCGGCTTTTGGCGTGCATTTGTTTTTATCAACCAATGCGGAGGATGTCGCCAAAGCCTTGTGTGCCGGTTTTGCGGCCGCGACCATTCTTTGCGGGCCTTCGATGATGCATCATTCCGAGCAGTTGCGCATTGCTTTTGATGGTGATTCGGTATTATTTTCTGATGAATCGGAGCGGATTTTTCAGCAGCGCGGGCTGGCAGTTTTTACTGAAAATGAGCGTCACGAAGCCAAAAAGCCTTTACCGGGCGGTCCGTTCAAAGATTTTTTGAGCGCGCTGCACTATATCCAAAACCAGTTCGACTCTAAATCGTCTCCGATAAGAACTGCGTTGGTCACCGCCAGGGCAGCGCCAGCCCATGAACGGGTTGTCAGAACCTTAAGAGCCTGGGGAATTCGTATTGATGAAGCGCTTTTTTTGGGCGGCATAGACAAGGGTGCATTTTTAAAGGCTTTTGGTGCTGATATATTTTTTGATGATCAAAAAGGGCATTGTGAATCAGCCGCCCAGCATGTCACCGCAGCCCATGTCCCGCATGGCATTGTGAATCAAAATGACTAAGTGAAATTTAGATTTATGTAAAGTGTAAACCATCAAAAGCCCCCTGAATCAGGCAAAATATATCTACCGCCCCTCCCCCCATATCCTCATTTCGTATGTTATTATTGGTTATAAAATAGAGCGCATTAAAAATAAGATATCCGTCTTAATCGAGCCAAAACTCATTGGGCCGTGTGCATAACTGGGATTATTTTGTTCTAGAGTAGATCGTAATGCTAAGTGTGGACTTGGTAATATGAAGTGGTTACACTAAATCGGACAAGTGCTCCAAAAGGTCGTACTGGCATTCAACAAAATACGGCTAGGATTCTACTGTTATTGTTGATCATCAAAGAAATAAATCACAGGATAATGCTTAGGCTAAAATAGGTTACTCAGCTTAAATGATAGATAAGTTCCAGCTATTCAATGAAGTAAATTAAATATTCTTATGGTCCTAATGGCTAAAAAGATCAATATTTAATTTTATCTGCGTCACAGAAAACCAGATTTAAACTTCCAGACTTTGGCTATGCAAATCCTAGCCTCGGGTAATAATGGCCGGAGTAATATAATTGATGAAAATGTCCTTATTATTTTGGGAAATAGGTGGCGCTGAATGACGGTCGAACTTTAATAGCTATTACTTTAGCACATTAGGAGCATTAATTTTCCGTCTGTAATTATCTAACTCTGCTGCGTAAGCAATGACTTATAATAAGGCGATTAATTCATTCCAGCTCACACCACCTTAAATAAAATGGCAGAACCTAAAATTTATCTGAATGTACCTTTTGCACAAAAGGATGAGGCAAAAGCTCTGGGTGCGAGGTGGGATGCAATCCCGAAGAAATGGTATGTGTCTGCGGATAAGGACATTACACTCTTTGCTCGCTGGCAAAGGGAATCGGGTACGGCAACATCGCCAGGAAAAGTGCTTCCATTGTCTAAAGCCAGTTCATCAGCCAAGAAAACTTCTGCTACCGGCGTCAAAACGCATGCTCTGGATAAAGATTTTATTGCCTACTCCGGCGCTTTACCTCCCTGGAATTAGACTGCTGTATTGATAGCTATCTTAAATCAACCTTTTATAGATTCCATGCTTTGGCGTTGTGTAAAACTAGTACTTGAAAGTGGTTTAGCTATTGTGCATCGTGGCGCTGGAGCGTGGGAGTCAGTCTGGAACAAATGCTGCGTATGGTTCTAAGTGGGCATTGCCTTAACATCTAGTCCACTTTGTCCGAGGGTGGCCGTTTTCATTGCGAAACCGGTAAGGGTTTTCTTTTTGCCATCGCCTTTAAATATTCAATAATATCTGCTACCAGTTGCTCTCGATTTTCAATATCACGATTAAATGTGATCATTTTACTATTCGCACGAACGCTTTGAGGATCGGTGATAAATCTGCTTAGCCATTTAGATTGCCAGTATTCGGTAATGCTAACCGGATAATTGAGTTCCGGTCCGATATTTCCACCATCGCCATTAATGGTATGACATTTAATACAATGTTGTCGAAAGGCCAGAAATCCCTTTTTAACAGTTTCAGTGCTAGCTGAGGGCGGCGTTGAATGGGGATATTCACGCTTGAACGAGGTTAGTTCAATGGTCGTCATTTGCCACGGCCAGCTGAGCCAATGTTCATTTCTTACCGAAACATCTTGAATATTTTCCCACACTAAAAAGAATGGCCCCGGGTCAACAGTTTCGGCATTACTTCTGGTCAGTAACGAAAATCGGCGTTGATCATTTTCACCTAGGGCAATTATGCCATTGTGCTTGATGATGACACTACTGGGAATAATAGACTGGTATCCATCCAATGCTGTAAATTTAATAGCGTCGTTATTTTTCCATTGGCTAGTAAAAACGGCGTTCAACAGAAGAATTAACGAAACTCCCTGATAAGACCTGATGGTCGAATCAGTCGGATTGTTTACGGTCAAAGTCTTTACTTCGTAGGTTTGAAGCAGGTCATCAGTCGCTATCATTTTGACGGGATAACCATTATTAACAAATGATAATGAAGAAGCATACGCTTCAAATCCCATGAAATAGAGCAGTACAGCGCAAAGTTGAGATGTTTTATGGTGGCTACGACTAGCGGTCGGCTTATGAAGCATCGTTTTGAAACCCAATGTATTTATGGTGTTACTGTATATGATAATTAGCGATATTTTTTACAGTCAGTTACAACCTGATTCAGGTTCAAGGATAAAAGATAAATAACGCATAAACACCATTAATGCTCATTGCCTTGCAGCATAGTTGTGCGGACAAAGTGTAAGTTGATCAGCAAACTTAAACTAACATAAAGTAATTTGCATTGCCTGACCATGTTTTTCGATTTGCCTCTCGCATCATAGAGGTTGGCCGCTATGGAAAGTTATATAATAACCATTTCCTGACATTTGATTTACACTAATTGATTAAATGAGTTTACCATTTTTGCAGTATAGTGAACATCTTATGCGATTTGATAGTTTTGAAGTAATTTCAATATTATTCATTTTAAGAACATAGGCTGCAAAACATAATTAAAATATAAACTTATGGTACACACTGAATCTGCAGTTTTTGCGCAACAGATTTTTCGCAAACTCGATAAACGACTTTTGCCACTGCTCATCAGTCTGTACATTGTTGCTTATCTTGATAGAGTCAATATCGGCTTTGCCAAGCTCACCATGACCAAAGAATTAGGGTTCAGTGATAGCGTTTACGGACTTGGTGCGGGGATTTTTTTCTTAGGCTATTTTCTATTTGAAGTTCCAAGCAATCTTATATTGCAACGTGTTGGTGCCAAATTATGGATTGCCCGGATTATGATTGTTTGGGGCATATTATCGGCGGCAACGATGTTTGTGACGACACCCTTCCAGTTTTATACAGTTCGTTTTTTGCTGGGCTTAGGTGAGGCGGGCTTTACCCCGGGTATTATTTTATATCTCACTTATTGGTATCCGGCTATACGCCGCGCTAAAGCCACAGCCACATTTATGAGCGCTATTGCCTGGGCGGGGATCATCGGTGGGCCATTGTCTGGATTTATTATGACGACTTTCAACGGCATGGCTAATCTCGCTGGCTGGCAATGGTTATTTTTGCTCGAAGCATTACCCGCCATTATTTTGGGGCTAGTCGTTATCATCTGGATGGACAACAATCCCAGCACTGCCCAATGGCTTAGTAGTGAAGAACGCACTTGGTTAGTTGAACAATTACTAAATGAAACCAAGAAAAAGCAACAATCCGGGCACTTTGACAGCTTCGCTAAGGTTTTTACGAATAGCAAAGTATGGTGGTTAAGTGGCGCTTACTTTTCAATTGTTATGGGCGTTTACGGTATCACTTTTTGGTTGCCGCAGATTGTTAATGAATTGGATAAACAAAATATCCAGCAAACTGGATTATTAACAGCTATCCCTTATCTGCTGGCGGTGGTGGGTATGATTGTTATTAGCCATTCGTCAGATAAATATCAAGAACGTTGTTGGCACTTTGCTTTAAGTGCCATGCTAGGCAGTGTCGGTCTTATTCTTAGTGGATATTATAATGATTCGCTAGCGCTGACTTTATTGGCCTTATCGGTGTCTTGCTTAGGCACTCTATCAGCATTGCCGGTTTTTTGGTCACTTCCGACGCAATTTTTAAATGGCGCGGCTGCAGCAGGAGGAATCGCACTTATCAATTCTTTTGGTAATTTAGCGGGTTATTTAAGCCCAGTATTGGTGGCGTGGCTAAAAGAAGCAACGGGTAATCTGACTAATGCGCTTTATATGATGGCGGCTTGGTTAATGCTGAGTGCAATTATTGTTATTTTAAATTTTAATTCGACTCGTATAAGCTTCCATAGTAAATAAGCCCTTTATTAACTGTTATGTAGAGAAAAATAATCATGTCAAATAATGCTGTAACCGAAGTTGGTGAGTTCTTTACTAGTTGGGAAGCTTTTCGCAAAGTTTTAGAAAATTAAAGTGGAGGGGTGATTGATTGCTTATTAACAGGCACTTGCACATCAAGAAATAAAACTTTGCTAAAAAATGTATTATTAAATAAAACAATAAGTTACTTTAAAATATGAGCTCTGATATTTTAGTGGTTAAGAACACAATGGAAAAAAAATATATTCTTGCAATCGATCAAGGTACGACCAGTACCAGAGCGATTCTTTTTAATAAAGCGGGAGCAGTCGTTCATATTTCACAACAAGAATTTACCCAATATTTTCCATTTCCAGGCTGGGTGGAACATGATGCTAATGAGATTTGGCAATCTGTAGAAACAGTTGTCAGCGACGTGCTAGCTCATTACGCGACAGAAGAAATTATAGCGATTGGCATTACCAACCAACGTGAGACAACGGTAGTATGGGACAAAAACAGTGGTCAGCCCATTTACAATGCCATTGTATGGCAGTCACGTCAAAGCGTTGAGTTATGTGAAGATCTTAAAAACAGGGGATTTGATGAGGCAATACGCAACAAAACAGGATTGCTTATCGATGCTTATTTTTCAGGAACTAAACTGGCCTGGTTATTAAATAATGTAGAGGGAGCCCGGCAGAAAGCAGAACAAGATAGCTTATTATTTGGCACCATTGACACGTGGTTACTCTGGAAGCTAAGCAATGGCAAAGTGCATGCCACAGACTACAGTAATGCTTCAAGAACACTACTGTATAATATTCATGATTTGTGCTGGGATGAGGAATTACTGTATGCACTCAATATACCGAAATCAGTGCTACCTGATGTGAGATCATCTTCCGAGGTTTATGGGTATACAGATACAAAAGTTTTTAACGGTTTTAAAATACCCATAGCTGGAATTGCCGGAGATCAGCAGGCGGCCTTGTTTGGCCAGGCTTGTTTCTCGGAAGGCATGGCAAAAAACACTTATGGAACCGGCTGTTTTATGTTGATGAATACCGGTTCTAAAGCAGTAAAATCAAATAATGGCTTATTAACGACCATTGCATGGGGTATCAATGGAAAAATAGAATATGCCTTAGAAGGTAGTATTTTTGTTACTGGCTCCGCAGTACAGTGGTTACGTGATGGTTTGCAATTTTTTAAAGAGGCTGGTGAAAGTGAAGCACATGCCAGAAATGTTTCGTCTACTGATGGTGTTTATGTGGTTCCAGCTTTTGTTGGCTTAGGAACTCCCCACTGGGATAGCGAAGTCAGAGGTGCCGTATTTGGCATAACGAGAGGCACGACTAAGGAGCATCTTATTAGAGCGACATTAAAGGCTATTGCTTTTCAGGTCAAAGATGTTTTAACTGCAATGGAAGAAGATGCAGGTATCAAACTTAAGTGTTTAAAAGTAGATGGGGGTGCATCAAAAAATAATTTTTTGATGCAATTTCAAAGTGATATTTTAAAAGTATCACTGGCTCGACCTATCGTTAGCGAAACTACAGCGCTGGGTGCAGCCTATCTGGCCGGACTTGCCGCAGGATTTTGGGCAAATAAAGAAGAAATAGCCTCTCAATGGCTAGTTGATAAATCATTTAACCCTGAATTAGAACAAGAAAAAATAGTAACATTGTATAACGGCTGGAAAATGGCAGTTAAAGCGGCAATTGCCTTTAAGCCAAATAATAAAAACTCTATTTGAGAGCCGTCACTATCTGGATATACAGGGGAAGATAGATAAATCTTATTTTTTTGCTTTGGGATAAAAACTAAGGATTTGAGTATAGGTGCCATCACCATTCGGAAATGTTTTTAATTCTCCAGTGTAATTTGCATAGCTCCCCGTTGTTCCTATGATCGGAATAATAGATGTTCCAGTTTCGGCTTCCTGGCCAGCTACGGTAATCGTTCCTTTTGCAAGCGTTAGCGTCCACTGGCATTGACTGTATGAACCCGGCTTAGTTGCGACACAAAAGCCGCTATTTGTCCCAAGGAATTTAGTCATGTCCTTGTTTTTTAGTGGCTGGTCGAAAATAAACATATCGCCAAGTGAGGGAGTTGGCGGTGCTACAGGAATAAAATGTTTAGAGCCCTCATTTGAATCCGCTATCGTGGTAAGGGTAAATTCTTTTATGTCGGCAAGCGCACTTGCTGAATATAAGGCACAGAAAATAATGGCCAGATTTTTTTGCTTCATTTTTATTACCTTAATATTTTCACTAAATTTCATTATTATCATGTGTTTAAGTTAAATGCAATAAAATATAAGGCGCCCCCTCATACTCTTAAGTTATCTTAAACCCTATAACTGGAAAATAATTGCCATGAAAAAAATACTTTTTTTATTTGTTGCCGGACTTGTTGGATGCTCCCAGCATGTCAATCCTGCTCTTTCATTTAATGATGTAACATGGATAGATTTAGGACATAGTTATGATCGGTCCACGTTATATTGGCCTAATAATATTAAAGGATTTGAACATGTTACAGAAGCAGCAGGGAAAACAGCAGCAGGCTATTATTATTCGTCTTATAGCATCAGTACACCTGAGCATGGGGGTACACATCTTGATGCGCCTATTCACTTTGCAGAAAACAAATTAACGGTAGATCAACTACCTTTAAGCAGATTAACTGGCAATGCCGTTGTGATTGACGTATCCAGACAGGCTCTGGGTAATCGTGATTATCAGGTGAAAATCGAAGATATTGAAGGTTGGGAAAAAGACAACAATACAATACCTGATAATACAATCATACTTTTCCGGACGGGATATGAAGATTTCTATCCTGACCGAGAAAAATATTTTGGAACTTTGAAGACTGGACCAGAAGCCATACCCGAATTACATTTCCCTGGGATTTTGCCAGAAACGACTGACTGGCTCGTAAAAAAAAGAAACATCAAAGCATTGGGATTAGATACTCCAAGCATGGACTATGGTCAATCCAAAGAGTTCAGAACTCACCAGATTCTATTGGGTAATAATAAACCCGGTTTTGAAAATCTTGCCCATTTAGATAAGTTACCTCCAAAGGGCATTTATATTGTAGCGTTACCCATGAAAATAGCTAACGGCAGCGGCGCGCCACTTCGGATAATTGCGACTTTAACGAGCCCCTTTTAGTTGTTTATAGCTTAGCAATGTAGCTTAAGAATTTCGAGTAACGCGGCTTGTGATAAAGTCTTAACTAACAATTTTGGTGAGCCGTATTTTTCTCACCCGTGCTAAAAAGCAAAGCCATTGTAAACTTCAAATCACGTGGTAGAGATTTTAATAATTTTTTTTTAAGCCGCTCCGATGCACGATACCGGCAAAATTGGTATAGCCGATTCGATTCTAAAGAAACCAGGAAAACTGGATGCGGCGGAATGGGTGGTAATGAAAACCCACCCCAGAATAGGTTATGACATACTCGCCAAGAGTAATGCGGCGGTATTTCAGATGGCTGATGAAATTGCCCTACGTCATCATGAGCGCTGGGATGGCACTGGCTATCCTGACGGGTTAGCCGGTGAGTTAATTCATGAGTCGGCACGTATTGTTGCATTAGCGGATGTATTTGACGCGCTAACGATGAAAAGATCCTACAAGGAAGCATGGCCGTTAACGAAGGTAGTTGAGACTATTCAGGAGAATTCAGGTAGTCATTTTGAGCCGCGATTGGTTGACTTATTTATAGATATTTTGCCACGGATACTCGAAATACAGGCGATGTGGGCTAGCCGCGAGCCTTCTACTGGCTTTTAGTAATTTTATATATTTCATAATAGCTGTAAGTTAGTCGAGCTTTTTTGTTGTTTTATAGGGATTACCTGAGTAGTGCGTAAAATTCATAGTCAGGTAATTCACCATAACTTAAAGAAAGCTTATTTAGGCATTGTTCCTGTGCGGAAAGTTTGCTATTACAAGGAGAAATTTTTTGAAGCAATCCTTTTATGATTTAAATTATTCTGATTTGGAAATGGTTATAAGTCAGAATGATTTAAACCACTCAGCAGCGTCAGTTCTATTTAATTGGCATTATAAGAAAAAAGAACCAGCTCAATGCGTTGATAAAATTGCCAAATTGTCATTGGCCTTTTTTGAAAATAAATTCGACTTTTCTTTACCCGAAATCGACACGGTTCATGAGTCAAAAGAAGATCGAACA
>SESD01001115.1_pt1 | contig 15331 bp, 15 predicted proteins | sample 3171411 | NCBI WGS metagenome assembly SESD01 (sample SAMN06051880, study PRJNA518727) | freshwater metagenome | biome: subpolar coniferous forest; feature: holomictic lake; material: water; isolation source: holomictic Lake 442, 16.5 m depth | place: Canada: near Kenora, Ontario | collected...
AGCTTTGCTGTTTCTGCGTCTGGCAGCAGGTAAAGACAAAGCCTATATTTTACAACTTGCCGCACAAGGCCAAGTCGTTGCCCAACCCGCCGACCTGTTACGTGAAACTTATGTGTTTGAGTTTCTAAAAATCCCCGAACCCTGGCAAGTTTCCGAAAACCATCTGGAAACGTTATTGTGCAACCACTTGCAACAGTTTCTTTTGGAATTAGGCAAAGGCTTTACCTTTGTCGGACGACAATACCGCATCACGCTCAATAACACCCATTACAGAGTTGATTTGGTTTTTTACCATCGTATCCTGCGTTGCTTTGTATTGATCGACCTGAAGATCAATGAAGTACAACACCATGATATTGGCCAGATGAATATGTATCTGGGCTACTTTGCCAGCGAGGAAAACATCGAAGGCGACAACCCGCCTATTGGCATTATCCTGACCAAAAACAAGGACGAACTGCTGGTGGAATACGCGACTTATCAAATGAACAGCCAGCTTTTAGTACAAAAATACCAGCTCTATCTGCCTGATCGCGAAGAGCTACGTAAAGAACTGGAATTAAGTTTACGCGAGGCTGAAGCTGATGAATAAGGATCCACTGGCTATTGAAGAAGCAAGTAGCTCGTATCAATTAACTGCTGACAATAGCGGCTTGCGGAAAGGCTATAAGCAGACTGAGGTGGGGGTGATTCCGGAGGCTTGGGATGGACGTTCCGTAGGTGAAATCTGCAAAGTTAATCAAGGTTTGCAAATTGCCATCACTAGCCGTCTAAAAAGCCCTTCTCCAAATTTTAAAAAATATATAACCATCCAATATCTTAATGAAGGAAAAGAAGCTGAGTATATTGAAAATTACTCATCCTCTGTTTGTTGTACCCAAGACGATGTTCTGATGGCGCGTAGAGGGAATACAGGAATAGTAATTACAAATGTAGAAGGAGTCTTTCATAATAACTTTTTTAAGATCAACTACGATAAGAAACTGATCATTAAGAAGTACCTTCTATAGTCTACGTCAAAAAGATAGAGTAGAAATAAATGGCTCCACGAAAATACAAAGAGCATGAAAATATTCAAAAAGATACAATGTGCAGTTAGTCATCTAAAAGATGAGAGGCTGTGCATTAGAACATAATGCTTACTTTCGATTTTTTCGTGAACTAACTATGGTTTTTAGGATTATTACAATTAAAAAAGGGCAACACGTTTTGAGTTTACAGAGTTATCAAGCAGTAGATCGTAATCAATTAGTTAAAGACATCAATGAAATTCACCAACAAGCCTTAGACAATATCGGCATTGAGGATTTTAAGCATTTAATAAAAATGGAACGCTGGGGAAAAATTTGTTCACTCGTTGGTTATGCTACGGCCTGGATTTTCCCTAATCCTTTTTCTGCATTATTAATTAGTCAAGGTAGTTTTACGCGCTGGACACAAGTGGGTCATCCGATTGTTCATAGAGCCTACAACAAAATTGAAGGCGTTAGCAGTAATTATACCAGCAAGACTTTTGCGCAAGGTTGGCGACGATTTTTGGATTGGCCTGACTGGATGACACCGGCTGGGTGGCATCATGAGCATGACAAGCTTCATCATTATAGTTTGGGTGAAATTAATGACCCCAACAATGCGCAGCATAATATGGAGTGGTTAAGGCAATCAAGCCTGCCGATGTGGTTGCGTTATGTGATTGTGGCGCTTTTTTCGGGCATCTGGAAGATTGTTTATTACACCCCCCGAACTCATAAGGAATTATGTCTGGATGCTGCCAAGCATCAGGGTGAGCCCGCACCCGTCATGACTCGCTTGGGTGCCTGGAGTTTATTTACCAAACAGGGCAGGGGCTTATGGTTACAGAGTATTTTGCCTTATATCGCTTATCGCTTTGTTTTGTTGCCTTTGCTGTTTTTACCGTTGGGAAGCTTTGCTGTTATTAGTGTGTTGCTTAATTCAATTTTGGCGGAAATATTGACTAATATGCACAGTTTTTTGGTGATGATTCCCAATCATGCTGGTGATGATGTGATGATGTTTGACGAAAAAGCTAAGGGTAAGGGCGAATTTTACCTGCGGCAAATTTTAGGCTCTGTGAATTACCCAACGGGTTCTAATTTAAATGATTTCTTTTATGGTTGGTTAAATTATCAAATTGAACATCATTTATGGCCGGATATGCCATTAAGCCAATATCAAAAAGTGCAGCCTCAGGTGATGGCGTTGTGCAAGAAACATAATATTCCTTATCTGCAAGAGTCGGTTTTTAAGCGTTTGTTAAAAGCGGTCGATATTATGGTGGGTAAAACATCGATGTTAAAGCCCTTAGCCGGATCGGATGTTAAGGTCAGTTATGAGGGCGCTTTTGTTGAAATTCCTGTTTAAGCGTTTGGAGAGTGCCTGCTTTGTTGGTTAAATTGACGGTTGCTGTGGTAAATAAGACTGACGGTGTTTATAATCCGAGGTGCGTACTTAATTTGTGCGAGGTGATATCTTTTTGTATTGTTTTTATATCTGCTTTTAATCTTAACGGCATAAACTGACTATGTTTGGTAATCAAGAAATTGAATATAAACAATTACTCGCCAATAATGAAGAATGGGCTCAAGAGCAATTAGCCAAAAATTCTGATTATTTTACTAAGCATGCTGAAGGCCAACATCCTGAATTCTTATGGATAGGATGTTCTGATAGTCGAGTGCCACCGCATGAAATCTGTAAAACTCAAAAAGGGATGATTTTTGAGCAAAGAAATATCGCTAATATGGTGGTTCATACTGATTTAAACGTGATGAGTGTTTTGCAATATGCGGTTGAAGTTTTAAAGGTAAAGCATATTATCGTTTGTGGTCATTATGGTTGTGGCGGGGTATTGGCTTCCATGACTAAAAAGAATCATGGTTTGGTTAATAAATGGCTTTTAAATATTAAAGATATTTATGTTAAACACAAAGCAGAGCTTACTTTAATTGACGATATAAACTTACGTGCTGATAAACTGGTAGAGCTTAATGTGATTGAGCAAGTCCATAATTTAACGAAAACGTCGATAGTACAAAAAGCGTGGAAAGAGCGCCATTTAAATATACATGGCTGGGTTTATGATATGAAAACCGGCAAGATTAAAGATTTGAATGTGTTGAAAGACGAGATAACAGATATTGATGAAATTTATTGGTATGAGTGATGTTAACTGAGCGATCTTTCTCTGGAATCACCGGCGGTAAAGTGTTTTAAGTGTAAACAAGTCTGATTTGGCTTATGCAATAATAGCGTTTAAAAAGTGTTTCTAACGTTACAATAACAACAAAATAATAATAAAAGAGGATTTTACTTATGTCAGATACCACCATGTTTCTAGCTTCGCTTTGGCGTTATCCCGTTAAATCAATGATGGGAGAAGAGCTGAATTCTGCTGTTGTAACGGATAACGGCTTATTAGGTGATCGTAGTTATGCCTTACTTGATACGCAAACGAATAAAATTGTCAGCGCTAAAAACCCAAAAAAATGGCCTGAAATATTTTATTTTCATGCTCGTTACAAACAAACACCCGAACTTAATAAACCCATTCCTGAAGTATCAATTACTTTGCCCAACGGTAACGCCTTAGATAGTGAACAAGCTGATGCACAAGCATTACTGACGACTGCTTTAAATCGTGAGGTGACCTTAATAAAACAAGCGCCTACTCAGGCAACTCTTGAGCAATATTGGCCTGAATATGAGGGGGAAAACACTGAAATCAGTGATGAAGCTATTTCAGGTGATGCAGGAGAGGGGAGTTTTTTTGATTATTCAACAGTACATATTTTAACCACTGCTACTTTAACAGAGTTACAAAAAAGATATCCCTCTGGACGTATGGAGTCACGACGTTTTCGTCCGAATTTGATCATTTCAACGTTGCCTGAACAAACCGGTTTTGTCGAAAATGATTGGGTGGGTAAAACAATTTGTATTGGCGAGGTGAAATTATTAATCACGGATCCTTGTCCACGCTGTGTCATGCCAACGCTGGCGCAAAGTGATCTTGCTAAAGATGCAAAGATTTTAAAAATAATTGCTGAAAATACCGTGCATGTGCCTTTCGCCAATAAGGCTCTACCTTCTGTTGGTGTTTACGCTAAAGTGATTCAAACAGGCGTTATTAAACGTAACGACGTAGTTATCATTGAATAAATCTATAGTATTAGAATGACTTGCTCTGGATTTAGCTTTGCTTGAGTAAGTCATTTATCCTAGAAAAATCATTTAATCCACGAAAAACACAAAAAGCACGAACGTTTCAAAAAGATACAATCAGTAGTTCGTCACCAAAAAGATGAGAGGCTTTGGAATATAACCGACGGATTACTACGTGTCTTTTGTGCTTTTTGTGGACTAATTGAGGTTTTTAGGTTTATTAATCCCTATTTATTTTAAAAACAGTAGAGTGTGTTCTATGCGTTTAATGAATAACAAAGTTCAGCTGTTAGTTATTTTATCAATCACACACTTTTTCCAGACATCCAGTCATGCTGAAAATAATCAGCAAGAAGGCTTGCAAGTCTATCGCGCTGAAATAGACAAACTGGATGCCCAACTGATTCAAATTTTGGGAGAACGGATGCGGGTGGTTGCCGCTGTTGGTCGTTATAAAGCGAGCCACAACCTGCCGATTTTGCAATCAAAAAGATTTGAAGAGATTGTTCAAAAAAACATTCAATTAGGGCAGCAAGCGCAACTTTCTGAAACCTTCATCAAAGCTATCATGAATGCAATTCATGAAGAAAGCCTGGCTAAAGAAACGGCTCTGCAAAGCAAATAATCAATAGATTTATCTTATTTCTTAATAATTTTTCTAGGTTAGCCAAAACAACCATCAGTTTATGTTGATGGTTGTTTAGTGGTATCTATCAGAATTAAGCTGGTTTACCATGATTAGCGGGAACATCTCGCATTTTTTCGCCCGTGTAAAGCTGTCGGGGGCGTCCGATTCTTTGATTGGGATCAGCGATCATTTCATCCCAATGTGCTATCCAACCAACGGTTCTGCCCATTGCAAACATGGCGGTAAACATATTGGTGGGTATGCCTAGGGCGTGAAAAACAATGCCGGAATAAAAATCGACATTCGGGTAAAGTTTTTTCTCAATAAAGTAACTGTCTTCAAGGGCGATGCGCTCAAGTTCTAGTGCTAATTTAAATATTGGATCGTCATGTAAGCCTAATTCTGTGAGGACTTCATGACAGGTTGCTCGCATCAATTTGGCACGGGGATCATGATTTTTATAGACACGGTGACCAAAACCCATGAGTCTAAACGGGTCGTTTTTATCTTTTGCTTTGGCGATATATTCAGGTATATGTGCAGTATCGCCAATTTCAGTGAGCATATTCAATACGGCTTCATTAGCGCCACCGTGTGCTGCTCCCCAAAGACAGGCAATGCCAGAGGTAATACAGGCGTAAGGATTGGCACCGCTGGAGCCGGCTAAACGTACGGTAGACGTTGAGGCGTTTTGTTCATGGTCGGCATGCAGAATTAATATTCTGTCCAAGGCGCGGACCAATACCGGATTAGGTACGAAATCATCGCAGGGGGTCGCCAGCATCATGCGCATGAAATTTTCCACATAACTGAGTTTGTTTTGCGGGTACATAAAGGGCAAGCCTGTGCTGTATTTATGACACATGGCTGCGATTGTCGGTACTTTAGCAATCAGACGAATAGCGCTGATATCGCGATCATTTTTGGATTTTATATCGAGTGCATCATGGTAAAACGCTGACAAGGCGCCGACTACGCCAACCATAATAGCCATAGGGTGGGCATCACGACGAAAGCCTTTAAAAAAGTTGGTAAGCTGATCATGAACCATGGTGTGCATGGTTATAGTGCCTTGAAATTCAATCAGTTCTTCATTTGAGGGTAGTTCGCCATTCAGTAACAAATAACAAACCTCCAGAAAAGTACATTTTTCTGCCAGTTGTTCGATAGGGTAGCCACGGTATAGTAATATGCCGGCTTCACCATCTATATAGGTAATGGTTGAGCTGCAACTGGCGGTAGATGTAAAACCAGGATCGTAAGTAAACATACCGGTTTGTTTATACAAGGTCTCGACATCAATGACATCAGGCCCTGTAGTTCCGGATAAAATAGGTAGCTCGCATAAAGATTGAGTATTTTCATTTAAGGTCAGATTACGTTGATTGGTCATGATTTTCTCTTAAGTTAAAACGGATGGCGTTATCAGGGCCTGGTAAAGTTTTTAAATCACAGCTTAGCTTAATTAATGTGTAGTTGCTGTTTTAGCCTAGCTAAAATTACCGACATCAAGAAGTTAATCTGTCAGATTAAAGTTGCTTTATTTCAGTGTTTCTTAGGAGTGAGTGACATCAGCGATGGCTTGTTTTGCTAATGCTGTGACTTTATCCCAGTTTTTGTCTTTTACTGCATCAGCAGGAACAAGCCAGGATCCGCCAACACAGGCTACATTGCCAAGCTTTAAATAGGCATTGTAATTTTCTGGTGAAATCCCGCCGGTTGGGCAAAAAGTGGCTGATGGAATAGGGCCGGCAATAGATTTAAGCATGGGTATGCCCCCCGCAGCTTCCGCCGGAAAAAACTTAAAGTGATCTAGTCCGTATTCCATACCCAACATTAATTCTGACAGGCTTGATATGCCGGGAATCAGGGCAATAGTGCCGGCTTTAGCTGCAGCCAATAGGGTAGGGGTTAATCCGGGACTAATCGCAAATACGGCGCCTGCATCTTCAGCGGCTTTTAATTGTTCCGGTGTTGTAATAGTGCCTGCACCAACAATCGCACCTTCAACTTGTTGGCTAATGAGTTTGATAGCTTCTAATGCAATAGGTGTGCGCAGAGTAATTTCTAAAACTCTAATGCCACCTGCAACCAAAGCTTTTGCTAAGGGCACTGCATCATCAAGGTTTTGAATGACCATAACAGGCATGACAGGGCCAGCGTTTAAAACGTCTGTAGGTTGAATTTTCCAGTTATTTGACATTGTATGACTCGCTAGTTTGTTATGTTTGTAGGTCGGTTTAGCAACTGCGTAAGCCGACAGGGGTTCATATAAGTTTGTATGGTATCAGTCAACCAAAAATAGATTTGAGGCGCCTGTTTCTGCAGAAGAGGCACCCAAGCGGAAGCCCCCGAACATTTCGCGTCCCATTCCATAGTGGTGATTTTTAGCAGAATTAGGCACTGGAATTCTGGCATTGAATTCGGCTTCTTCAACCAGAACATTGATGTGGCCGGTTTGCAGATTCATGTAAATAATATCGCCACTACGTACTTTAGCTAACGGACCACCGGATTCACATTCCGGACACATATGAATGGCAGAAGGCACTTTACCCGAAGCGCCAGACATACGGCCGTCTGTAACCAATGCAACTTTGAAGCCTTTATCTTGTAATACACCTAAGGGTGGCGTGAGTTTGTGCAGTTCTGGCATACCATTGGAACGGGGACCTTGAAAACGTAAGACAGCAATAAAATCTTTTTCCAATTCACCACGTTTAAAGGCAGCCAGCATATCTTCTTGGTCATCAAAGACAATAGCAGGTGCTTCTACGATATGATGTTCGGGTGATACGGCGGATAATTTGGATATGCCACGACCTAAATTGCCGTGCATAACATGTAAACCACCCCCTGTTGCAAAGGGTTTTTCTACAGTACCCAGAACTTGGGTGTCTAAAGACGTTTCAGGAACAGGTACCCAAATTAATTTGTCGTCAATCAGCTTCGGTTCTTGGCAATAGTTGTTCATACCCCGTTGGTCAGCAACTGTCAAAATATCTTCATGCAGAAGCCCGTTTCTTAATAGCTCTGCTATTAATACGCCCATTCCACCAGCCGCTTGAAAATGGTTAACATCAGCAGGGCCGTTTGGATATATTTTGGTGATTAATGGAACGGCTTTGGACAGTTTGTCAAAATCATCCCAGTTAAGAACGATGCCGGATGCACGCGCAATTGCTATTAAGTGCATGGTATGGTTGGTTGAGCCACCAGTTGCCAATAGCCCGATGACAGCATTTACGATTGCTTTTTCGGAAACCATGTGGGCAATCGGACGATAATCATTACCCAATGCCGTAAATTTTAAAACCTGTTTGGCCGCTGCGATGGTTAATTCTTCACGTAAGGGTGTGTAAGGATTAATGAACGAGCTACCCGGTAGGTGCAAGCCCATAATTTCCATCATCATTTGGTTGCTGTTTGCTGTGCCGTAAAAGGTACACGTGCCGGGACTGTGGTAAGACGCAGATTCGGCTTCAAGCAGTTCTTTACGACCAATTTGACCGGTGGCATAAGCTTGACGAGCACGCGCTTTTTCTTTGTTAGTTAAGCCGCTGGGCATGGGGCCTGCAGGGATAAATATTGCCGGTAAGTGACCAAAACTCAGTGCGCCAATGAGAAGGCCCGGTACAATTTTGTCACAAACGCCTAAATAGATAGCGCCATCAAACATGTTATGGCTCATGCCAATAGCGGTGGTCATGGCAATCAAATCACGACTAAATAATGATAGCTCCATGCCCGGTTGACCTTGAGTGATGCCATCACACATGGCGGGAACTCCGCCGGCAACTTGTGCAACACCACCCGCTGCTCTAATAGCGGTTTTAATTAAATCAGGTGCATCTTTGTAGGGTTGATGTGCAGATAGCATATCATTGTAAGAGGTAATGATAGCGATGTTGGCTTTTTGATCGCCAGTTAAATCTGCTTTTTCGCTGGCACTGCACGCGGCAAAGCCATGCGCTAAATTACCGCAGCCCATGCCTGAACGGATAGGACCTTTTTTTGCGATAGCATCAATATAATTTAGGTAGGCTGAGCGCGTTTTATGGCTTCGTTCAACGATTTCTTGCGTGACTTTATCAATTACTGGATGCATTTTTTTTCCTAATTTAGGGGTTACGCGGAGGATTATTTATTCTTCCCAAGCTCGGCCATCTCTGGCAATTAAAGCAACTGAGGCAACAGGGCCCCAAGTACCTGCCGAGTAGGGCTTGGGTGCATCTTTATAATGATGCCAGGCGTTTTGAATTGAATCAACCCAAGTCCAGGCTTGTTCAATTTCTTCGCGACTTAAAAATAGTGTTGGATTACCACGCATGGCTTCGAGTACCAATTTTTCGTAACCACCAAAAATGCGGCTTTCTTTAAAAGTATCAGAAAAACTTAAATCCAGCTTGGTCTTTTTTAGCTTAATATGCTCATCAATTCCGGGTATTTTATTAAGCATTTCGATTTCTACACCTTCATTCGGTTGTAGGTGAATGATTAATTTATTAGGCGGTAAATCACGGAAACTGTCTTTAAAAATATTGTGGGGTAACTGTTTAAAATAAACCACAATTTCAGTTCTTTTTCCGGTTAAGGCTTTACCGGTGCGCAAGTAAAAGGGTACGCCCGCCCAACGCCAATTATCAATATCAACCCGTAAAGCGACAAAGCTTTCAGTTGTGCTTTCAGTATTGGCTCCCTTTTCTTCAAGGTAGCCAGGAACAGCACAGCCTTTAATGTAGCCCGCAGTATATTGTCCGCGTACGGTTTTTTCTTCTACATTGTGGTGAGTAATAGGGCGCAGGGCTTTAAGGACTTTTATTTTTTCATTGTGAATGCTTTCAGCTTCGAGATTAACGGGGGGTTCCATGGCAATGAAAGTTAAAATCTGTAATAAATGATTTTGCACCATGTCACGCAACTGACCTGTTTTATCAAAATAATCCCAGCGACCTTCAATGCCAACTTCTTCAGCAACAGTAATCTGAATATGATCAATGGTGTTGTGATTCCAGTTAGTGGTAAAAATAGAATTGGCAAAGCGCAGTGCTAACAAATTTAATACGGTTTCTTTGCCTAGGTAATGATCAATTCGATAAACCTGTTTCTCATTGAATACACTGGCGACGACATCATTGATTTCTTTTGAAGACTTAAGATCATGTCCGATGGGCTTTTCCATCACCATGCGCGAGGTTTCAGTTAAAACACCTGATTGATCGAGTCCCTGGCAAATATTTTTGAACAAAAAGGGCGATACTGCAAAGTAATTGACCATGATTCTTGATTTTTGGTCAATAACTGCGTTTAGTTGTTTATATTGCTCGGGCTTGGTCAGGTCTATTTTTAGATAGGATAGTCTGGCTGAGAAGCGTTCCCATATAGCTGGATCAATCTTGTCACTCAAAAAATCTTGCAGGCTTTTTTGTGCTATTTCAATAAATCCAGAGCTTTTTATGTCGTGTAAATCGACTCCAATAATACGGGTATCAGGTTCAAGAAAGTTAGCATTTTCAAGGCGATACAAGGAAATGATTAGCTTGCGTTTCGATAGATCACCCAGTGCACCATAAATTACTAAATCACAGGGGTTAAATGTATTTTTGGCTTTCATAGGTTAGTCGTCAAGTAAGAGAATATTAGCTGATATAAGAGAAGCGAAGATTTTAGTGAAATAATTAAGTTTTATTATCGCAGAATTTGATGCAAGATGCTGTATTGATTGATGGTTGTGGTACTATTTATCACAATAAAATAATGGGTGTCAGGAAGCACAGTAAAGACATTAAAAAGTTTTGTCTGGTGCAAATATGGTTGCCCTTTAGCGGCCGTAAAGAATAACGACAAGGTCGTTTTTGCGAGGGTAATTGTCTAAATGGTGGAACAAATGCTATTTGTAACTTTGGGGTACTGCCTTGCAAAAGCTAATGCTGATTAGGGATAATTTAACTACTTTAATGTAATTAGCTGATTTACTTTAGTTGCAAATACGTTTGTCAGGAAAGGAGCAACTGAAACAACTCCCTTTACCCAGTTCACTGGTGATATCTAGGTGGGCATCGTGCCGCATCAGTACATGTTTAACAATTGCCAAACCAAGCCCGGTTCCAGTGACTTTTGTTATGCGCTTGGTTTCAACGCGGTAAAATCGTTCTGTAATTCTGGGAATATCACTTTTAGAAATGCCTTCCCCCTCATCTTCAATAGTCAGTACTACAGATCCTTGTTCTTGATGCCATCGCAATTTTACTAATGTGTTAGGGTTAGAATATTTAAGCGCATTACCTAATAAATTAGTAAATGCGCTACGTAATTCTTGTTCTTCGCCAACAATATGGGCTTTAGTTTCCAAGGTTAATTCGATGCGTTTTGTTGTGCTTTCAAGGGCCTCAATTTCTGAACATATTTGTTTTAGTAATGAAGGTACATCAACACACTGTGTTTTTTTCTGTTGGGTTTCCAGTCGGGTTAATAATAACAAATCATCGACAAGATGCTGCATCCGCTCAGTTTGCCCCTGCATTTGCTTAAACGAATTGGTTAATAAGGGGGATTGTTCATCATCCATATCCTGAAGCGTTTCCAGGTAACCTTTTAAAACGGTTAATGGGGTTCTCAGTTCATGCGATACATTTGCCACAAAATCTTTACGCATTCGTTCCATTTTTTTAAGTTGCGTAATATCTTGTGCAAGGAGTAATCGCAGTCCTGCGCCATAGGGTATAACCCGAACTTCAAGGGTAATACGACTATTAATGGGGGAGGGCAAAATCACAGAGTCTTTGTAATTCCCTGATTTTAGATAATGAATAAAGTCAGGAAAGCGAATGAGGTTTGGAATCCGTTGGCCGATATCTGATTTATGTAGGCCAAAAACCTCTCTTGCCGCTTTATTAGCCCAGTCAATTTCATCATGCACACCTAAAACTATTGCGGCATCCGGTAAAGCTTCGGTTGACTGACGAAATTGGTCAATCATTTTACTGAGCTTCTTCTTACGATTTTTATCCTGTTTTTTTAGGCGATAAACATGGTAATAAATTTCTTCCCAAATACCCTTGGCTTTTGGGTATTTGCTTCTACCTCCGGTACTTATCCATTTTTCAAATCGGTTAATTTGCGTAGTCAGGCGAATAATAATGCCCAGCATTAGCAAAAATATCATGAGAATTAAGTGTCCGGTCATTGCTCCAACAATAACCACCACCAATAATAGCAAAATTACTGAAATAATCTCTTTTTGCCACATGCCCATAATAATTAATCTGTCAAAGAGAATCGATAGCCAAAACCACGGACAGTTTGAACCAAATCCTCACGTCCGTATTCTTCAAGGATTTTTCTAAGTCGGCGAATATGAACATCAATAGTGCGCTCCTCAATGTAGACACTGCGTCCCCAGACTTGGTCGAGCAATTGGGTGCGAGTGTATACTTTGTTGGGGTGCGTCATGAAAAAATGCATTAACCGAAATTCTGTAGGACTGACTTCTAATTGTTTATCACCAATACTGAGTCGATGCTGTTCGGTATCGAGCATTAAATCACCCAGGTTGATTTGTGCTTGCCCTTGTATTTTACCACTTCTTCGTAAAACAGCGCGAATACGTGCTACTAATTCTTTGGGAGAGAACGGTTTAGTCATATAGTCATCAGCACCAATTTCAAGGCCTCTAACTTTATCCTCTTCTTCTCCGCGTGCGGTTAATAATATTATGGGTATTTCGCGATAAATGGGTTCTTTTTTTAGTCGCCGTGCCCATTCAGCACCACTTATGCCGGGTAACATCCAGTCTAGCAGAACTAAATCAGGTGGATTTTCATCCAAGGTCTTTTGCGCGTCTTCTGCATCAATCGCAGCAATGGGAAAAAAGCCGGCTTGTTCAAGCACCATCATTAACATGCCTCTGATAGCGTCTTCATCTTCAACAACGAGAATAGTAAAACTAGACATAATTAATTTATCAAATATTAAAAAGCTATTGTAACAAACAGTATGTTACTTCTTTATGACAATAGTTTTTAGATTCTATTTATAGCGTTAAAGCAAAGGGCACAAAGCGAGGCGTATGACTTTTTCCTAGTTATTACTAATAGTTAACCATTCTCTTATGGGCTTTATTTTAAATTTCTCAGCTTATTGACCAAGCAATCCTTTACAATATCGACACATATACTCTAAGGATATCTACCCGGTAAAAATGACAAACTCGAAAATATATCTTAATGTTCCTTATGCGCAAAAAGATGCTGTAAAAGCATTGGGTGCCAGATGGGATGCCATCAATAAAAAATGGTATGTTTCAAGTGATTTGGATATGACGCCTTTTAAGCAATGGCAGTCTGAAACGATCGCCGACGCTGCATCTTTAACGTTGAAGGCTAAATCAAGTTCTTTAAAAATAGCTAAGCCAAACAGTTCAGCCGCTAATCAGGATAAGCTTGGGGTCATTACGTATCCGGCAGATAAGGATTTTATTGCCTATAGCGGCGATCAGCCGCCTTGGAATTAACGGTTGCTTTCATTACCGCCAATTGGCTTTACACATTCAGTTATATTAAATGATTAAATTAAAATACTTGGCAGGTTATTCGGAAACGGTAATGGATCAAGTACATAAACTTATCAATAATAAAAAATTGGGCGAAGTCTTATTAAAGAAATATCCGCTTAGCCATGATATTAGAACGGATAAAGCGCTCTATGGTTATGTAATGTCTATAAAGAATCAGTTTCTTCGTCAATCCAGTCCGCTTAGTAAAATTATTTACGATGATAAAATAGATGTGCTGCATCAAGCGCTAGGATTACATTCTTTTGTATCGAGGGTTCAGGGTAATAATCTGAAATCAAAAAATGAAATTCGCATAGGGGTGGTGTTTAAAAAATGCCCAATTGAATTTTTAAAAATGATTGTCGTACATGAGTTGGCACATTTAAAAGAAAAAGAACATAACAAGTCGTTTTATAAGTTATGTGAGTATATGGAGCCTGAATACTACCAGTTGGAATTTGATATGCGGCTTTACTTGACGTATCTGGATTTAACGGGAAAGCTATACTGAATATTCATTGTTAGTCGTAACAAAGGTTATCAATTATAGATTCAGCTTTCAAATGAAAGCTTACTACCGAAAGCTTCTTGCCAATCATGACTAAATTGATCGACAGCAGGCTGAACCGATGGATGAGCAAACAACTGCACTGCGATATCATAGGGAAGTGTGATGGCCCCAACACCCAGTTTTAGGACATCCATGACCTGTTGAACGTTTTTAAAGCTAGCTGGTAATATTTTGCTTTCTAAGTGGTGTTGGTTTAGCAATAATTGCAAGTCAGCCACTACGCCAATACCATTCTCACCTATTGCATCAATCCGGTTAACATAAGGAGCAAGGTAATCTGCGCCACATAAGGCGGCAAGAAAACCTTGCTGAGCACTGTAAATAGCGGTTGCAAGTACTGCGATTTTTTCAGCTTTTATCTTTCTGATAGCAGCAAGACCAACTTCAGTTGCCGGAATTTTTACTACCATATCATAAGGTAGTTTATGGATGTTTTTAGCTTCTTCTACTATATCATCAACGGTTTGGCTTACAACCTGAACATGAAAGCGGCCACCAATTCCTATCACGCTGTCCAATTCTGATAACACTTGCTTCAAGCCCTTACCTGATTTAGCTAGAATCGAAGGGTTTGTTGTTATTCCTTTGATAGGTAAACAGGCATTAAAGCGAGCAACTTGTTTTGCATCTGCGGTATCAAGATATAGCTCAAACATTATTTGAAATCCCATTTGAAAATATAACTGTCATTTTAACAGGCTGCATAAAATTAAGGGAAAATACAAATTTTGTTTCTTTTTTGTGGCAGTCGGTATTTTTTCAATAGCAGAAGAGTCATGTAAATTAACGGTGAGTAATTATTGTTGAGCTAAAAACTTATCCAATTGATTTGCAAATGCCTGTATATCCCTTGAGTGTAATGTAGTTGGCCCGCCTGTATCGATACCGCTAGATCGCAAAGTATCCATAAAGTCACGCATACTCAAACGATCTTTTATATTTTCTTGGTTATAAATTTCTCCTCGAGGGTTGATAGCATGCCCGCCTTTTTCAATAACCTCATAAGCTAAAGGAATATCAGCGGTAATGACCAAGTCACCAGCAATTAATCTTTTGACGATTTCATTATCGGCCACATCATAGCCTGATTTAACTTGTAAAAACTTGATATAGCGTGAAGGTGGCGTTTGTAAAAATTGGTTGGCAACCAGTGTTGTTAAAATTGTGGTGCGCTCTGCTACTCTAAATAAAATTTCTTTTACTGTTTTTGGACAGGCATCTGCATCGACCCATATTTGCATAGTAAATTTTTAGTCGTTAAAACTATTGAAGATAGGGTGATCTGTTCGTAACAAAATATTATGATACTACATGATGCTTGCTGGATTTCTATTATAAGCTTTATAAACCAAGAAAATTACTAGTAAGGTTAATAGCCCGTTAAGTTTTACTGTAT
>SESD01001116.1_pt1 | contig 15304 bp, 15 predicted proteins | sample 3171411 | NCBI WGS metagenome assembly SESD01 (sample SAMN06051880, study PRJNA518727) | freshwater metagenome | biome: subpolar coniferous forest; feature: holomictic lake; material: water; isolation source: holomictic Lake 442, 16.5 m depth | place: Canada: near Kenora, Ontario | collected...
AGCCAAAGTCCACCAGTGTTTTAAGGTGCGCCAATAAATCCAGATTATCCTGTTTTCGTTTACCAAAACCAATGCCGGGATCGAGCACTATCTTTTCTTTTTTAATACCGGCTGTTAAAGCTGCCGCAATTCTGTCTGTTAGGTTGTTGATAACGTCTTGCACTACATCATCGTAATATGGATTATCCTGCATGGTTTTTGGGGTACCTTGGCTATGCATTAAAATGATGGGTGCCCCTGTTTGAGCGGCCAACGTTAAGAGGGCGGGGTCATTTTGTCCGGCGGAAACATCGTTGATGATGGTGGCACCGGCTTCCAGTGCGGCTTTGGCGACAATACTACAGGTGGTGTCTATGCTGATGACTATAGATGTATTTAACTGTTGTCTGATAGCGATTATTACCGGAATAACCCGTTGTATTTGTTCTGCTGATTTAACCGGGTCTGAGCCGGGGCGGGTTGATTCGCCGCCTATGTCAATCATATCGACACCTTCAGATAGCATTTTTTCAACATGCAAGAGTGCTTCTTTTAACCCTGAATAGTTGCCGCCATCAGAAAAGCTGTCTGGCGTCACGTTTAAAATACCCATAATCAGGGGTTTGTTGTGTTGGCTAAACATGTCTTGGCTCCTGTGCGTGTTGCGGTTTAGATTCGGGTATAATGTTGCAAATCTTTCGAATTTGAATATGTTAATGAATAAACCACGATTGGCTTGGGCGATTACCGGATCCGGTCATTATATAGAAGACTGTCTTAATTTCCTGCTTACCCTTGATGAGGTTGATTTATATCTAAGTCAGGCAGCGGAGGAAGTGATAAAGATGTATGGGTTTAGCCTTAACGATATTCGCAAAAAAATGCCGATTTACCGTGATAAAACTGCTTCATCGCCCACTGTCGGGCATTTTTATAAGGGTTATTACCATACCTTTGTGATGGCACCAGCGACTTCAAATACGGTCGCTAAATGTGTGCTGGGCATTTCTGATTCACTGGTGACCAACTTATATTCCCAAGCTGGAAAATGCCGGGTACCCAGCATTGTTTACCCCTGCGATATTGCCTCAGAAATGGAAACGACGGCACCTGGGGGTAAGAAAGTAATGGTTTATCCCCGTAAAATTGATTTGGAAGGCACCGATAAATTAAGCACCCATGATTACACAAGTATCGTTACCAGTGTTGATGAGTTAATCATGACGGTTAAAGAGCGTTTGGCTTTTGTTGCAAAAGCGAGTGATGCTTAATGAGCGAACATATCCTTTTTTTAACGGGTAGGTTGGCAGAAAAACAATTGCGTAATATTCTGGAAAAAATGCAACCGGAGTTTACGTATACGATTCATCAACCGGGAGTTAAGGTTGCTGCTTTAATGACGGCCGATATGATAGCTCGCCGGTTGGTTGATACCTTTGGCGCTGATCGGATTATTGTGCCTGGACGTTGTCGGGGTGATTTGGCCGCTTTATCAGTAACCTTGGGTTTGCCTGTGGTTCGGGGCCCTGAAGAGCTTAAGGATTTGCCGCAGTATTTTGGTAAAGCCGCACAAAAACATGACTTAAGTCGGTACAGCGTTAAAATATTTGCCGAAATTGTTGATGCGCCTCATGTCAGTATTGAAGAGGTGGTTAAACGCGCGTGGTATTATAAAAAAAATGGCGCGGATGTGATTGATATCGGTTGCTTGCCCAGTACCGATTTTCCACACATGGAAGATATCATTCGCACTTTAAAGCAGCAAGGTTTTATGGTCAGTATTGATTCTTTAGAGGCCGGCGATTTACTGAGAGGTGCCAAGGCGGGCGCTGATTATATGCTGAGTTTGCATGAAGGTACGCTTTGGGTTGCAGACGAGGTGGATGCAATACCGATTATAATTCCTGAAAGACATGAGGATTTGGCGTCTTTGGATAGAGCTATTAACATCATGCAGGCTAAAAACCGTGCTTTTATCGTTGACCCGATTTTAGACCCGCTGCATTTTGGTTTTACGCAATCAGTGGTGCGTTATCATGAGGTTAGAAAAAATCATCCAACCATAGAAATAATGATGGGTGTCGGTAATATTACCGAACTGACTCATGCTGATACGGCGGGTATGAATGCCCTTTTATTAGGTATTTGTTCAGAGCTTGCTATTAACAATATTTTGGCGACTGAAGTCAGTCGTCATGCTTGCCGAGCCATTAAGGAAGCAGATGTGGCGAGGCGGATATTATTTGCGGCTAAAGAAAATGATACCCTGCCCAAGCATATTGACCCCGGCTTGATGGTGGTGCATGAAATATCACCTTTTCCGTATTCACTGGAAGAAATTAAAGACATTGCGGGGCAAATCTCAGACCCCAGTTTTCGTATTCAAACCAGTGTTGAAGGGGTGCATGTTTTTAACCGGGATGGTTTGCATAGTGCGACTGATCCGTTTGATTTATTTCCCAAGCTACATGTTGATACGGATGGCGGACATGCTTTTTATTTAGGTGTTGAATTGGCTCGCGCTGAAATAGCGTGGCAATTGGGCAAGCGTTTTACACAGGATCAAGCGCTTAACTGGGGCTGTGCGACTGAGCATGCCGAACAAACAGTCGATTTGCATACCTTTAAACCCGCTGGAACGACGTTAAAAAAACCATAATGATCCAAGAAGTGATAGTAACCACCCAGAATAATTCGGGTTTGGCGCACCTTGCGCCTATGGGTATTCATAGCAACGGGGATGAATTTATTATCCTGCCGTTTCGCCCGTCTACAACCCTTAATAATCTGTTGGAAAGTAAAACAGCGGTGCTTAACTATTGCGATGATGTGCGCGTTTTTGCAGGTTGTTTAACCGGACGGCGTGACTGGCCGTTGATGGCGGCAGAAAAAATCAAGGGTCAAGTGCTGCAGTGTGCGTTGGCGCATACCGAACTTGAATTGCTGCGAATTGAAGATGATCCAACGCGTCCAAGATTATTTTGTAAGGCGGTGCATACGGTTAATCATGCGCCCTTTAAGGGCTTTAACCGCGCCCAGTATTCAGTTTTGGAAGCCGCTATTTTAATCAGCCGACTGGATTGGTTGCCGCTGGCAAAAATACAAACAGAAATAGATTATCTACGGATTGGTTTTGAAAAAACAGCAGGTGACAGGGAAGTGGAAGCATGGGGTTGGTTGATGACAGTCATTGAAAAATTTAAAGCAGAGGCCAAGACATGAGCGGACTCCTGGCCAGTGTTAACAGCGTTGAGGAAGCCTTGCTGGTAGTAAGTGCAGCGGTTGATATTGTTGATCTAAAACAACCGGCGTTGGGGGCGTTAGGCGCTTTGGATGTGGCTACTGTTAAGCACATTGTTACTGCCATTGCAGGGCGTTGTCCTGTTAGTGCAACCATTGGTGATTTACCCATGCAGCCTGAACCGGTTTTTAGTGCGGTTAAAGCAATGGCAGAAACAGGGGTTGATTATATAAAAATCGGCTTTTTCCCGGGTGATGACTGGCAGGGAACGTTACAAAAATTAGCGTTATTAACGCGCCAAAATCATGCCTTAATTGCAGTGTTATTTGCTGATACGGAACCAGATTTTGCTGTGTTGAGTGCCTTAAAAGCAGCCGGTTTTAAAGGGGTTATGTTGGATACCATGAACAAACAAAAAGGCTCGTTAACGCAAGTCATGTCTAAATTAGCGATTGCAGAGTTTGTTAAACAAGCTAAAGCACTTGAACTTTTATGTGGATTGGCGGGTTCATTAAGATTGTCAGATATACCCGAGCTGTTGCTTTATGCGCCTGATTATCTGGGCTTTAGAGGCGCTTTATGCGAGGAGCATGTTAGGGTAGGGCAGTTAAACAAGCAGGCTGTTTTAAACATTAAGCAAGCGATGAATATGACAGTTATTAAAGCTTAAAAGTCGGCAGTTCGGGTAAGTTACTATTGCTTTGTCGATAAAACAGATTAATTTACTCTGATTCTTGGTTTGTATGCCGTATAATTTATTCATAACGTTAACTTTTTTTAAAAGATCCGGACGATGTCAATTAGCCTTAGAAAAATCACCCATCAAGTTTTAGTCGGCGACGTTAAAGTCGGTGGCGGTGCACCTATCGTTGTTCAATCAATGACTAATACCGACACCGTTAATGTGTCTGCAACGGTTAATCAAATTATTGAATTAGCGACTGCCGGTTCCGAGATAGTTCGTATCACGGTTAACTCGGAAGAAGCAGCGAAAGCGGTTGCCGAGATTCGTAATACCTTAAATCAAAAAGGATGTACGGTTCCTATTGTTGGTGATTTTCATTTTAACGGTCATAAGTTACTTGAAAAATATCCGGATTGTGCAGAAGCGCTGGATAAATACCGTATTAACCCGGGTAATGTTGGGCGTGGTAAAAGCCGTGACCCACAGTTTCAGCAAATGATTGAGTTTGCTTGTCAGTATGATAAACCTGTCCGTATTGGCGTTAATGGCGGCAGTTTGGATCAATCGGTGCTTACTCGTTTATTAGATGAAAACAGGTTATTAAAACATCCGGAACCTTTACCGGCGATTACTCGTAAAGCGATTGTTTTGTCGGCACTTGAAAGTGCGGCTAAAGCTGAAGAAATTGGTTTGGGCAAAAACAAAATCATTCTTTCTTGTAAAATTAGTAATGTACAAGAGCTGATTAATATTTATCAGGATTTATCCGGTCGTTGCGATTATGCCCTTCATTTGGGGCTTACTGAAGCGGGTATGGGTTCTAAAGGTATCGTTTCTTCAGCAGCGGCTTTGTCGGTATTAATGCAACAAGGTATCGGTGATACGATTCGTATTTCTTTAACACCTGAACCCGGTGCGTCCAGAACTCAAGAAGTGATCGTGGGTCAGGAAATTCTACAAACTATGGGCTTTAGATCTTTTACGCCGATGGTTATTTCTTGCCCGGGTTGCGGTCGCACGACCAGTGATTATTTCCAAAAACTGGCGATGGATATTCAAACTTATTTACGTGATCAAATGCCCATATGGCGCACACAATATCCAGGCGTAGAAACGATGGAAATTGCTGTGATGGGTTGTGTGGTTAACGGGCCGGGCGAAAGTAAAAGTGCTAACATTGGTATCAGTTTGCCAGGCACTGGTGAAACACCGGTTGCGCCTGTTTATGAAGACGGTGAAAAAACAGTGACTTTAAAAGGCGACAGAATTGCTGAAGAGTTTCAGGAAATAGTGCAACGTTACATAGAATCGCATTACGCTGCGTAACTAAAATACAGTCGTTCATCACGTCAAGCCCCTGACTTTTATGATGACAATCATAGAAGTCAGGGGCTTTTTGTTATGTAATAGTTTAATGGTTTTGAGTCATAGCGATAATCAATGAGTTCTTTAAAACAACAGTCATTAGTTAATGAGTTTTTATTAACGTGGATGGCGGAGTATTCTGAGTCATCCTTGTTTTTAAAGTTGCTTACCTTGTGTGATAGTGAAGCCATTTATTTGCTTGATAAAGACCAAAAGATTTTATACTGGAGTCAAGGGGCTGAAAAACTGACCGGTTTCAGTTGCGACGCCAGTTTAGGTAGACCTTGCTGGCCAGAATGCATGATTACTGATGTTGATGTATCCATAGAGCAGTTAATAACGTTAGTTAAAGCAGACGGTACTCAGGTTCGGTTAAATAAGTCTGTGCAGATTATTTGTGATAAGTCAGGCATTTTTACCGGTGGTTTTGGCCGTTTATTCCCTAGCACTGAGCCTTTAAGCATTGCATCATCGCCTATTTCCGGATTGGATGCCGGCAAACAAAGTTTTCAGGGCTTAATTAGCCGTTCACCAGCCATGCAGGCGGTTTTTCGGATTATTGAAAATGCCGCAGAAACGACAGCAACGGTATTGGTAAGAGGAGAAAGCGGTTCCGGTAAGGAGTTGGTTGCTAAAGCCATTCATGATTTAAGCCCGCGCCGGGCCGCACCTTTTTTGGCGATAAATTGTGCGGCATTATCCAGCAGTCTGTTGGAAAGTGAATTGTTTGGCCATGTGCGAGGTGCTTTTACGGGCGCTATTAAGGATCACAGCGGTTTATTTCAAAGGGCTCATGGTGGTACGCTGTTTTTGGATGAAGTGGCCGAGCTTCCGCTTGATTTGCAAGCAAAACTGCTACGCGTTATTCAGGAAAGAAATTATATACCGGTGGGTGGTGATCGTTTAATTAACGTTGATGTGCGTATTGTTGCAGCGACACATCGCTCGTTACGCGAAGAGGTTAAAAGTGGCCGCTTTCGTGAAGATTTAATGTACCGCTTGAGAGTTGTACCGATTTTTCTACCGCCGTTGCGTGAGCGTAGAGAGGATATCAGTTTATTACTCTGGCATTTTATCCACCTGCATAATGCGGATAATTTTAGAAAAATAGAAAAAATCGAGCCTCAAGCGATGCGATTACTGTTGGATTACGCGTGGCCGGGTAATATCAGAGAGCTACATAATGTGGTTGAATATGCTTTTGCAGTCGGTCGCGGTGTTAACTTGCGTTGTACTGAGTTACCACCTGAATTTAGAGAGTTCCGTGCTATAGCGCCAAGTTTGCCGGTTCAGTCAATTAGCTCAAAAAGGGTTACTGCAGAACAAGAATTAGATGCGATCCGTCAGGCATTAGAAAACAGTAAAGGCAATATTACCTCAGCCGCTCAGTTATTAGGCATGAGTAGAGCGACATTTTGGCGTAAACGCAAAACTTATGGTGTATGAAATAATTAACCTATAGAAGGTTTGATTTATAACCATAGTAACAACTAAACGAACTTAATCCATTTTTTCGTGCTTTTCGTGGGCACTGTTGTATTTATTATTCTTGATCTTGCGGCACTTCAGGTTGTTCAGCAGGTTTAACAGAGGGCACACGGCGTTTGCCTACATTTTTCTTGTCTCTGTGGCGTATTTTAACTTTTTCGGCAGCTTCTTTTTTGGGCTCTATTTTATTTTTAATACCCGCAGCTTTGCCAGATGCCTTTAGTTTTTTTGGACCTTTATATTTTCCTTCCAGCTCTTTGATGGTTCGGCGTTTAAATTTTTGCTTTAAAAACCGCTCAATCCCCGACATTAAATTCCATTCTGTGCTTTTAACCAGCGCAATGGTTAAACCCAGTTCATCAACCCGACCAGTGCGGCCGATACGGTGTATATAGTTGATACCATTTCTGGGGACATCGAAGTTGATGACCAAATTGATTCCTTTGATGTCCAGTCCTCTGGCTGCCAAATCGGTGGCAAGCATGATTTTTATTTCTCCATCGCGGAACAGTTCCATCATTCGGTTGCGATCTTTTTGATCCATTTCACCATGTAATACACCGACACGGAGTTTTTGTCCCCGCAATGGACCGCGAAGTACATCAGCTTGAATCCGACTGTTGGTAAAGACCAGTGCTTTATCGTAGGTTTCATTAAGCAGTAACCAGGCTAACAGTTTTTGCTTATGGTCATTGTCATCCGCAACTACAATTTGTTGCTCAATGTTGCGATGACCATCATGTAGCGTGTTTAAGGCAACAACTTTATGTTCTTTCAGAATCTTGTCTGCCATTTTAATCACGCCAAAATGGGTTAGCGTGGCAGAAAACAGCAAGGTTTGTCTTTGTGTATTACAGTGTTTAACAATAGACAATACATCTTCACTGAAGCCCATATCCAGCATACGGTCGGCTTCATCGAGAATCAGAATTTCAAGGTTACTGAAGTTGGGTATTTCCTGCTCCATCAGCTCTAAAATTCGACCGGGGGTCGCAATAACAATTTCCGTATTTCTTCGGAGCATGTTTTGTTGCAGCCTAAAGTCATCGCCGCCAGTAATAATGCCGACTTTAATATCGGTAAATTCTATTAACAGCTGGCATTGCTTGAAAATCTGCTGAGCCAGTTCCCGTGTCGGAGCAAGAATGAGTGCGCGTGTGCCCGGTTGTCTGGTCGGTAGCGTAATGAGATGATGCAGTGTGGGTAATAAAAAGGCGGCTGTTTTGCCGCTGCCCGTTTCGGCGCTGACCAAAAGGTCTTTGTGTTCCAATGCAGGAGGGATGGCTTGTTGCTGCACAGGTGTGGGTTGCTCAAAGCCCAACTTGCTAACGGCTATAAGCAGTGGTTCTGCGAGTGATAAGCTTAAAAATGAGGATTGGGCGTTTGTAGGATTTGGCTGCATGAATCTTGAGTGGTTGCTGCGGTTAAGCAGTTAATGAATAGCAAATGTTTTGCTGCATTATAAGCTTTTTGTACTTGGGATATGATATAAATCACAATGGATTGCTAATGATGGTTTAAATGTTAAGCTTATCATGACTGTTTTTTAATAAGTATAAGGGTAGAAACCATGATTCCGATCAGAGATACTGCGCCATGCTATGCAAGACCCTATGTTACATGGGCCATAATGGCCGTTTGTACTTGTATATTTATAGTCATGAAATTAATACCTAATCAATTAGCGGTTAGTTTGTTGCACGAGTTTGGCATGGTGCCTGCACGTTATTCTGGTTACTATACGGAATTACCTTTTGATGGTTATCTATCGTTCGTAACCAATTTATTTTTGCATGCGAGTTGGACACACTTGCTTGTTAATATGTGGTTTATGTGGATTTTTGGTGATAATGTGGAAGACAGGATGGGGCGACTACCCTTTCTGCTTTTTTATTTATTGTGCGGCATCTTTGCAACCGGTTTGCAATGGTATTTTGATCCCCATCTGGATATTCCGGTTATTGGTGCTTCCGGTGCAATAGCGGGTGTGTTGGCGGCTTATTTCTTTTTATATCCACTTGAGCAAGTGATTGTTTTTTTTCCACCCATGTTATTCCATGTGCCTGCCATCGCTTTTTTGGGTTTGTGGGTGTTGTTGCAACTGCATAATGCGACGACTGCAATTATTTTTGAAGGGACGACTATCGATGTGGCTTGGTGGGCTCATTTGGGTGGGTTTGTAGCGGGCGGGATTTTGTATCGGTTTTTTATTAAGGTTAATAAAAATGAAGCATTTTGATTGCTTTAAGGTATAATTTTGAGCTTGAAAAAGTCGGGCTTTTTACAGATTTAACTGCAATCAATAAGTTTTACTTATTATAAAAGCCTCTTAAAGTTATCGGGAAATTGAAAGTAATGATGAAAAAAGTTAATGTTGCGTTGGTAAGGTTGCTCCAGTTTGTTGTTTTTGTATTGTTTATATTTATGGTAATCGTTTATTTTGGTGCTATGGTTTTATTGCCATTGGATGCCATTGCATTACTTATAAAATTAATGGGGGCTGTTGGCCTTCATGGTTTTATTGGGGCTTTAATTGCTATACCCGTAGTGGGTTATTTTTGTTTGATTATTTACAAGACCCCATTGCTTTGCAAAATGGTTGTTGATACCGGTATAGATCTGGTTAAAACCGGAAAATTAAGAGTTGATGCGTTTAATGAAATAGTTGATGCAGTAAAAGCATAATCATTAACAGGCGCTTTGAACGGTAAAGGGTAGGAGCGGCTTTAGCCGCGATTGTCGCGGCTAAAGCCGCTCCTGCATGAAAGGGTGTACCGATTTATTTGGCACACCCTTTTTTTATTTAAAAATGCCATTAATGAAGGTAGAAATATCGCTTATTTCTTCACTACAAACAGAGTGTTCCATTAAGTAATCGTGCCATTCAACGTTATAGTGTAAATCATTAAGATCATTGTAAACGGCTTTACCTGTTTCAATAGCGACTATTGAATCCAGTATGCCATGACCCATAAATATTGGGGTTGTTGTGTTGGCAATGGAAGGCTCTGATTTTAGTTTTTCAAGCGTCGGAAAGTAAGCAGAAAGGGAAACAATACCGCCCAGTTTATGCGAGAAGTAGAGTCCGGTATGCATGGCAATGACTCCGCCTTGAGAAAAGCCTGCCAGTAATATGTGCTCTGACGGGATGCCTTTAGCCATTTCTTTTTGTATCAGTTGCTCCAGTTGACTTGCTGACTGGTATATTCCCGCTACATCAACTTTGCGCTCTAGGGTCCTTTCCAAAATATCGTACCACGCACGCATTTCCATGCCGCCATTAATGGTGACAGGCTGAATAGGGGCGTTGGGAAAAATAAAATGGATATGAGCTTGAGCTAATAAATGCAGATCGGGAACAACGCCTTCAAAATCGTGCCCATCCGCACCTAAACCATGTAGCCAAATGACAGAATACTTATGGGTTGATTTTGGTTTGATTTCAATTGTACTTAGATTTGTTTGCATAGGTGTTTTCCAAGAAGTCTATAAAATAGTTCAAACTGTTTCATCTATACTATCCATTATATTAGGGTATTAAGATTTGTAAAATTGAAAGTCTGGGTTTAAAGTGATCACAGTCGATAATCCAATTATAGTAAAAAGCGATAATTGAGTAGAATGAACAATTGTAATTGCTTATAGTTAATGTTGAGTTATGCTAAATGATATCATTTTAATCTGTTTTATGTTTTTGGCTTATGCCTATTGGATTAACGCACAAAAGGCTAAAGAGATTGCATTTATCAAAACCAAAGACCACTGCCTGGCTATGGATGTACAGATGTTGGATGAGTATGTCGCTTTAAACAGTATTAAGCTTAAAAGAGATCGCAGCGGAAAAATTCAAATACAGCGATCATTTACATTTGAGTTCTCATCGACAGGAGATGAGCGCTATAACGGAACAGTATTAATGCTCGGGCAAAGGGTGGATTCTGTTTATATGGAGCCTTACCGAATTGAATAATTTAGATGAAATATCGATCTATCCATTTTTAAACAAACTCCAAAGATTCTAGTTATTGACTTGTTTTAAGGCACCATTAAAATGAAACTTAAGAAGGCGATGTTTTAGCCTTAATAGATTAATATAACTAAGGTAATTAAATTTTAACTTTTCCAGTGATGAAACTATGCCGCATAGACGATTTAAAAAAAGCAACCCCGTCAGTTCACTTTCCGACCTTCAGGATTTAGGTATGAATGCAAAAGAAATTGAAGCTGATATCAAGCGTTATTATGGTCATAGGCTTGGTAGAGATGAAAGCTGTAAATCAGTCCATTATGTATATGAGGCTTTGTCTTTAGTTGTTAGTGATCGACTCATCGAGCGTTGGAAAAAAACATACAAGGCCTATAAGAAAGAAGATTGCAAAAAAGCCTATTATTTGTCGATGGAATTCTTAATGGGTCGGACACTCAGTAACGCAATGTTAAATTTGGGTATTGATGACGCTGTTGCCAAAGCCACGTATGATTTGGGGTTAGACCTTGAAGAATTAACGGATGTCGAACCGGATGCCGGTTTGGGTAATGGTGGTTTGGGACGCTTAGCAGCATGTTTTATAGATAGTTGCGCCACTTTGCAATTACCTGTCACCGGTTATGGCTTACGTTATGAATATGGCATGTTCTCTCAAACTATTGTTAATGGTGAACAGGTTGAAGACCCGGATCACTGGTTGCGTAATGGTAATGTCTGGGAAATACAACGTTTAGAGTATACCCAGCGTATTAAATTTGGCGGACGTACAGAGAGTCATATTGACGAAAATGGTAATAAGCGGAGTTGTTGGGTTGATACTCACGACATACTCGCAGTGCCATTTGATACACCAATTCCTGGTTACCAAAATGGTACGGTAAATACCTTGCGTTTATGGAAAGCGACAGCAACAGAAGTGTTCGATTTACAAGAATTCAACGCGGGTGACTATGCTGAATCAGTCGCTGCTAAAAATGGTGCTGAAAATATTACCATGGTGCTTTACCCGAATGATGCTAATGAAAACGGAAAGGCATTACGATTGCGCCAACAATACTTATTAGCTTCTGCCAGTTTACAGGATGTGTTGGAGCTTTGGGTAGGCCGGCACGGCTATGATTTTTCTGAATTTGCAGCAAAAAATTGTTTCCAATTAAATGATACGCATCCCAGTATCGCCGTTGCAGAGCTTATGCGCTTATTGATGGATATTCATGGACTGACGTGGGATGAGGCTTGGGACATCACCAGAAGTACGATGGCTTACACCAATCATACGCTCTTGCCGGAAGCGTTGGAGCGCTGGCCTGTCAATCTCTTTAAACAATTATTGCCCAGATTGATGGAGATCATTTTTGATATTAACGCGCTATTTTTGGCAGAAGTTTCTATACGTTGGCCGGGTGATAGAGAACGTATATCACGAATGTCTTTGATTGAAGAAGGCGATGAGCAACACGTTAGAATGGCTTATTTGGCTATAGTGGGCAGTTATTCAGTTAACGGGGTTGCAGCATTACATTCAAAATTGCTCCAACAAGGTTTATTTAATGATTTTTATAAGCTATGGCCAGAAAAATTTAACAATAAAACGAATGGCGTGACGCCCAGGCGTTGGTTGGCTGCATGTAATCCTGAGTTGGCCGAATTAATTACAGAAACGATTGGTGACGGTTGGATAAGGGATTTATCTTTATTAAAGAAGCTGGAGCTTTATATCGATGATAAGGCTTTTTGCAAGCGTTGGTATGCCGTTCAGCAGGGTGCAAAGCAAAAGCTGATTGATTTTAAAAAGCAGGAAATGAATATAGATGTCAATGTTAACGCTTTGTTTGACGTACAGGTTAAGCGTATACATGAATATAAACGGCAATTATTAAATGTTTTACATGTCATTCATCTTTATGACCGTATCAAGCGTGGTGATACCGCTAACTGGACGGCTCGGTGTGTATTGATTGGTGGTAAAGCGGCCCCCGGTTATTTCATGGCAAAAAGAATAATCAAGTTAATCAATAATATTGCCAATGTCATTAATGATGATCCTGATGTGGGTGATAAATTAAAACTTATTTTTATGCCCAATTACCGAGTATCTGGCATGGAGAAAATCTGTCCGGGTGCTGATCTATCGGAGCAAATTTCAACCGCGGGAAAAGAAGCTTCCGGTACCGGTAATATGAAGTTTATGATGAATGGTGCTTTGACGATTGGTACGCTTGATGGTGCTAATATTGAAATTCGTGAAGAAGTGGGTGATGATAATTTCTTTTTATTTGGTTTAACTGAAGATCAAGTTGAAAGTTTGCGACATCATTATGATCCCGTTGCAATCATTAATCAGGATGAAGATTTGCAAAGAGTGATGAACTTTCTTGAATGTGGACATTTTAACCAATTTGAACCGGGTATTTTTGACGGCATTATTAGTTCATTAAAAAGCCCGCATGATCCTTGGGTGACCATTGCTGATTTTCGAAGTTATGTAGAAGCACAAAAACGGGTAGAAGTGGCTTATCAGGATAAAGATCGTTGGACAAAAATGAGTATTATCAACACGGCCAACAGCGGAAAGTTTTCTACTGACAGAACAATTACTGAATACAATAATGAGCTGTGGAAGTTGACTCCAGTCAGTGTTCCTAAATAGTTTTTAATAATGTTTCATATTGTTTTGTTTGAGCCGGAGATTCCGGCTAATACGGGTAACATTATTCGCTTATGTGCAAATACCGGCACCCAATTGCATTTAATAAAGCCGTTGGGTTTTGAGCTGGACGATAAAAAATTACGTAGGGCCGGGTTGGATTATCATGAATGGGTTGCTGTTAAAGAACACGTATCGTTAGCTGCTTTTTTTGAAACGGTTAAGCCTGAGCGTACTTTTGCCCTTACCACTAAAGGTAAACAAATAGTCAGTAACGTGGTTTTTAGGGCGGGGGATGCTTTTTTATTCGGCCCTGAAACCCGTGGCATTCCTGAAAATATTTTGGCTGACATGGGCGCTGATCATTGCTTGTATTTGCCCATGCAGTCAGAAAGTCGGAGTCTAAACTTGTCTAATACGGTCGCCATTGTTTTATATGAGGCTTGGCGGCAATTATCTTTTGCAGGCGCTATGATCAAATGATTTTTCCGGGATAAATGAATAGTTATGTTAATCAACACAACATTTAAACCCGCTTGGTGGTTAAATAACGCCCATTTACAAACGCTCTATCCCGCTTTAATTCGTAAAATTTCATCCCCTCTATTACGACGTGAACGGTTAACAACGCCGGATAATGATTTTATTGATATCGATTGGTGCGGGGAGGGCATGCAGCCGTTAATTATTTTATTACATGGTTTAACGGGTAGTTCTCAATCAGTCTATATCAAAGGCTTACAGCGAATTTTATTGCAGCAAGGCTTTCGCAGTGTTGCTCTAAATTTTAGAGGCTGTAGTGGTGAACTAAATCATTCAGCGCGTTGTTATCATTCAGGTGAGACAGAAGATATTCATTTTCTTTATCAGACCCTGCGTCAACGTGAGCCGGATACCTCGTTCGCAGTGGTCGGCTTTTCATTGGGCGGTAATGTGCTGCTAAAATGGCTGGGTGAGCAAGGTGATCAATTAACTTTGTTTGCCGCGATAGCGGTCTCTGTGCCATTAGTATTAAGTTCCTGCGCAACGAAATTAGATAATGGTTTTTCCAGGCTTTATCGTAAAAATCTACTGTCAGAACTAAAATATTTTGTTAAAGCAAAGCAACGATATTTGGAAAAACTGGGCCAGCTTCAAGAAGCAGATAAAATTGAGCAGTTAGGTGATTTAACGACCATTAAATCATTTTGGCAATATGATGACAGAGTAGTGGCCAAGTTGCATGGCTTTAAAAATGTGCACGACTACTACCAACGCTCCAGTTCACGGCAGTTTCTTAAATCAATAGCTATCACTACTTTATTGATTCAGGCTTTTGATGATCCTTTTATGACAGAAGAAGTGCTGCCGCGTTTGGATGAACTTTCATCCAGCATTCATCTTGAAATTACCAAAGGAGGCGGGCATGTTGGATTTATTGGTGGCCAAAACCCTTTTAATCCGACTTATTGGTTAGAGCAGCGTATACCCGAATTTTTGAAGCAGCAATTATCAGTTGGCAGTTTTGATTCTGATTGAACCAAAACTTTAACACTATTTAAAGCTAACCTGGAGGCCAAACCATTTGCCGACCACCCAATAAATGTAAATGCACATGGTAAACTTCCTGCCCACCTTTTTTGTTGCAATTAAATACGGTTCTGTAACCGTCTTCAGACAGTCCTTCTTGTTTGGCAAGACTAACAGCCGTTTTCAGTAAATGACCGGCCAGCAAGGTATTATCAAGATCATTCAAGGTAGTAATATGCACCTTGGGAATAATAAGAATATGTACCGGCGCTTGCGGGTTGATGTCTCTAAAAGCAAGAACAGACTCATCTTCAAAAACCACATCCGGTTTAATATCACCAGCAACCATTTTGCAAAATAAACAGTCGTTCATTTTTTACCCTTACAATGAATGTTTAATAA
>SESD01001119.1_pt1 | contig 15272 bp, 15 predicted proteins | sample 3171411 | NCBI WGS metagenome assembly SESD01 (sample SAMN06051880, study PRJNA518727) | freshwater metagenome | biome: subpolar coniferous forest; feature: holomictic lake; material: water; isolation source: holomictic Lake 442, 16.5 m depth | place: Canada: near Kenora, Ontario | collected...
ATCCACGTACAGGTTACCCAGCTTCTCATACACAAGCGGTGACGGTGCTTGTGCCGCCAAGCGACCATGCAGGGGTATTGTCAGATGTGGCATCAAAACCTATTTTTATTGAAATACCAGACAATAGAAGTAATCTGGCACAGATTTTTGAGATTAATCATTTCATGGTGATAGATGCTCAGTCGACTATATTTGTATCAAAACCGCTGGCACAGAAGTTACACTGGGTATCGGGTGTTAAATTTGCAGAAATACCTTAAATCATTTAATGCTAAATTAATAACCCGGTACTTGTTGGCGGGTGACTGGTTAACTATTCTAGCAAGCATATTGTGCGTGTTGTATTTATTCCAAACGCTTTGGTCCAATGAACATGCCGCTAAAGTGCAAATTCGACTAGGGGATAAAATTTACGCCACCTATAGTTTAAATCAGCAACGTGAAATTCATGTACATGGTCAGTTGGGTGATGCGGTCATAAGTATTTCACAGGGGAAAGCTAGATTTGCAAAATCCCCATGTACTACGCAATATTGCGTACATCAAGGCTGGCTAACTCGGGCAGGGCAAGTTGCTATTTGTTTGCCAAACCATATTAGTTTAGAGCTAGTGGGCGAAGCTAAGCCCTATGATTCGCTTAATTATTAACTTTCTCTGAACGTCAACGTAAAAAGCTTATCTACGTTAGTAGATGATGTAGTAGCCCCTATTTTATTAAAGTAAAGGATAGATAATGAAAATTGTACAAATGATAATGTTCGCTGGCTTAGCATTAGGCCTTTCTCAAACAGTGTCTGCCGACCAACATAGTGCCGACGGAAAACATTGCGATTATAAAAAACACAGCATGCAAGAAGCTGATACTAATAAAGATGGTGCAATTAGCCATGACGAATTTACTGCTGCACATCAAGCGAGAGCTGAAAAAATGTTTGCCAAAATGGACGCTAATGGTGATGGGAAAATTGACGCAAGTGAACGTCAAGCAATGAAAGCTAAGATGAAAGATCGCTGCAAAATGAATCGGCCAAAAATAGATGAAAAAGAAGCTGCCCCTAAATAACCTGGTTAGTCATTAATGGTAATGTAGTACCTATGCGATGCTAACAAAAAGCCACCTCTTATGCGGGGGTGGCTTTTGATTTGTAAAGCGAAACTAGACAGCGATTGCTAGTATTAAGTGGGTGGGTGCCCTATTAGGCCAAAATAATAGCCAACCATTAATAAAATAAATAGCGTGATTGATAGCCCAATACGAACGGTCAGCGCTTTAACAGTTCTCTCGCTACCACTTTTATCTTTAGATAAAAAGAATAGGGCAGAAAATAAGCTGCCAACAATGACCACTAAAGTTAAAACAATAATGACTTTTATTAACATAATTTTACCTAATGTGAATTCGAGCAAGTATTATGAGACACAAAACGCACAAATTCAATCGTGAAACAAAATCAATGATCATGCCAATACAATTTAGACTTTATCGCTATATTTTTAAACCCTCCTTAATAGGCTTCATATCAACATTGATATGTATCCCCTTATTTATTAATTTTGGTTTATGGCAATATAATAAAGCACAGCAAAAAATTGCCATCCAGGCAGTATATAATCATGCAAAAATTAATGGCGCACTACAATTTCCACTGCTAAGTAATCAACACCAAACATTAGATATAGCTGATTGGAAATATAAGAAAGTTACCGTCACGGGTGTATATGAGCCGAAATATCAGTTTTTACTGGATAATCAGGTAGAAGGCGATCGGATTGGTTTTCATGTCATCACACCTTTAAAAATAGATAACACTGATGAGTACGTACTGGTTAATCGCGGCTGGATTTTAGGTAACGATACGCATACAAATTTACCTACATTTACCACTCCTACAGGGTTGCAAACAGTGGTTGGTCAAATATGGGTGCCAAGTAAAAAAATATTTAGTTTGGAAAGCAAAACAATTAGTAGTGATCTGCCCAAGAATGAAGCTTGGAAATTGGTTTGGCAGTATATGAATATCGACGATTATCAGCTACGCGTGCCATTTACCGTATCTAACATGGCCATTAAGTTAGACCCAGCCAGTAATGCAGGTGGTTTTGTAAGAAACTGGCAAGTAGCGGCAGAGCGTATTACCACGCATATGGGCTACGCTTACCAATGGTTTGGTTTTGCATTAGCTGCGCTACTCATTTTTATTTATATGAGCTTTAGCAAAATTAGACCTGAGGAAAATGCAGATTTAAATACTAAATAGCTTTAATATGTCCATGTTTTTCAATGGCGATAAGTAGTGACATTGATTTATAACCCTTAATTAACAATAGAGTTTTACATGCAAAACGATCAACAATTATCTGAATTAGCAAGGCAACGCAAAGGCCGCATTGTCCTTATTTTGATGCTAACATTTTTTGCAGTGCCGCTCATGGTAGTGATCTTGATGTTCAAATTCAACTGGATGCCCACTGGTGAAAGCGTAGGCGAGTTGGTTCGTCCTGCCCGCTTGTTAAATACCACCAGCGATCTAAAAGACGATGCTGGTGCAACGTTGCCTAGCCAATTTTGGAGAGAAAAATGGAGTGTCGTCTATATTGCTGACAACTGCCAAGCTGTTTGCTTAGGTAAATTACATGATATGCGTCAATTGCATGTGTCTTTATATAAAGATATGGAGCGCGCGCAGCGCGTATTAATTACCGCCCAACAAGATACTAGCAGTATCAAACGTGACTATCCTGATTTAATTATACTCAACCAACCTGTAGAAAATATTGCGAAATTTACCCAGCAATTTCAAGTGAATAATGAAAATGTTTATTCAAGTAATCGCTTATATTTGGTTGATCCACTCGGCCATTTAATGATGAGTTATCAACCGCAACTACCACTCGCCACTGTGCGCAAAGATGTAACTCGGCTATTAAGATTTTCTTGGGCAGGCTAACTATGTATCCAAGTTCAAAAAGTTATCAGTATTTTAGAGGTTTGGTATTAATCGCTACAATTTTAGCGTTATGCGTTGTGGTTCTGGGTGCTTATGTGCGCTTAACAGACGCAGGATTAGGCTGTCCAGACTGGCCAGGCTGTTATGGCACACTCACAGTGCCTCAAAGTGAAGCCGCCATTACAAAAGCGCAAACTGCGTTTCCACAAAGTGCAGTGGTGGTTGGAAAAGCATGGCGCGAAATGACGCACCGTTACCTTGCTGGCACGCTAGGTTTATTAGTATTGGTGATTTTTCTGCTTGGTTGGAAAGCCAAAAATGAAATTAAAAGCTCGGCATTAACACCAAGCTTTTTAGTGCTATTAATTTCATTTCAAGCCATGCTAGGCATGTGGACTGTTACCATGCTACTCAAACCTGCTATCGTCAGCGGACACTTACTTGGTGGCATGTCAACCTTAGCCGTGCTAACTTGGTTAACGCATAGACATTGGGGATATTATTCCAACAGCATAGTAAAATCTAACCCACTTCGTTTTGCTATACGCTTTGCATTATTGCTATTGTTTATGCAGATTTTTTTAGGCGGTTGGACCAGCACCAATTATGCCGCACTCGCCTGTACAGACTTCCCTACTTGCCATGGTGCGTGGATGCCAACAATGGACTTTAAAGATGCTTTCCATATGGTGCGAGAGTTAGGTCAAAGTAAAGATGGCGGTGCATTATCACTTGCATCTATTACTGCCATCCAATGGACGCACAGACTAGGGGCGCTTATTAGCCTGCTGTACTTAGGTATCTTGGGCTTAGTTGCCTTAAATTATTGGCAATTAAAGCGTTGGAGTCTCTTTTTATTAATTGTACTGTGTGTGCAAATTGCTTTAGGTATTAGCAATTTGTTATTACATCTACCCTTAGTGTTAGCAGTGGCACATAACTTTACCGCTGGCTTATTAGTGATAATTTTAGTCGTTCTTAACTCTAAAATTACTGGCAGCAGATAACTTGCCGCTATACACCGTTTTTTGAATTTAAATAATTAAAGATTGCCCACTAAAATGATAACAAGAATGAAAAATGACTAGCGCTATGACACAAACCATGCAGGAGCTAGGCTTGAGCTTCAAAAACTTCTTTTCTCTATGCAAACCTAGGGTAACTTCACTTATTGTTTTTACAGCGCTAATAGGCATGTTTCTGGCAACCCCAGGCATGGTGCCATGGCCCTTATTGCTCGCTACTACGGTTGGCATTGCATTTGCATCAGGCGCGGCGGCGGCGTTTAATTGCTTAATTGAACATAAAATTGATGCCATTATGGCGCGCACGCGTGGTCGCGCCTTACCTACAGGTCAAGTGTCGTCAGGGCAAACCAGTATTTTTGCCACCATACTAGGTAGTACTGGTTTGGCCATTTTGTACTTTTTTGTTAACCCACTCACCATGTGGCTGACCTTTGCCACCTTTGTTGGCTATGCGGTTATTTACACGGTTTTTTTAAAACCTGCCACGCCAATGAATATCGTAATTGGTGGCGCATCTGGCGCTATGCCACCAATATTGGGCTGGGCAGCTGTTAATAACGTAGTTGCGCCAGAATCACTCATTATGTTTTTAATCATTTTTGCCTGGACCCCGCCCCACTTTTGGGCGTTGGCTTTATATCGACGTGAAGAATATGCAAAAGTGGGCATGCCCATGTTGCCAGTAACACACGGTGAAGAATTTACGCTACTTCATATTTTGCTATACACCGTTATTTTGGTGGCAGTTTCGCTTATGCCTTATGGCATGCAGATGAGCGGTTTAATTTACTTAGCTTCAGCTATTATTTTAAATGCCATATTCATGGCTTACGTGATGGGCTTATACCGAAAATATTCGGATGATTTAGCTAAACGTACTTTTAGATATTCCATTATTTACTTAACTTTGCTGTTTGCGGCGCTATTAGTTGATCACTACTGGTTTTTCTAATAAAAAAAGGCCCCGACTCAAGGGGATGAGGGTCGAGGCCAAATACCTTATTATCTAAGGCTTCCGCCCAGGGAGGAAATGAGCGGAACGCCAGCTAAAACTAAATTTAGCTAACATGCTCTGTCAGACTAAAAGCTATTTGGTTTGGTTCAGATTCATTTGTAACAGTTTGTGTCAGCTTAAGATCCTAACTTTCGTTAAATCCCATGCGATAATAACGGCATGGAAAATCAATCTACATTACTCGTTGGCCTTAATAATAAACAGCTAGAGGCGGTTACTTTGCCCCATCAGTCTGCGCTAATATTAGCGGGCGCGGGTAGTGGTAAAACGCGAGTATTAACCGCGCGTATCGCCTGGTTGATTCAAACTGGGCAAGTCTCACCGACTGGCTTATTGGCAGTCACCTTCACCAACAAGGCTGCGAAAGAAATGCTCACCCGTATCACCGCATCATTGCCTATCAACACGCGTGGCATGTGGGTAGGCACCTTTCATGGCCTGTGTAATCGTCTATTGCGCGCGCATCATCGTGAAGCTGGGTTGCCAGCAAGTTTTCAAATTTTAGACATTGCCGATCAGTTATCCGTCATCAAACGTTTGATGAAACTCATGAATGTGGATGATGAGAAATACCCGCCTAAGCAAGTGCAGAATTTTATTAATGGCTGCAAGGATGAAGGTTTGCGTGCGCATGCAGTAGAAGCTTACGACGCGCACTCACAAAAAATGCGTGAGATTTTTGAGGAATACGACAAGCAATGTCAGCGCGATGGTGTAGCCGATTTTGCCGAGCTACTATTGCGCTGTTACGAGTTGCTTGAGCGTGATGCGAACATACGGCAACATTATCAAAGCAGATTTAAATATATCTTAGTCGATGAGTTTCAAGACACGAATCGCTTGCAATACTTATGGCTTAAATTATTGGCGGGCCAAGGTAATTGTATGTTTGCCGTGGGTGATGATGATCAATCAATCTACGGCTTTCGAGGCGCTCGCGTAGGTAATATGCGCGATTTTGAAAAAGACTTCAATATTCAGCATATTGTTAAGCTTGAAGAAAATTACCGCTCACATAGCAACATTCTTGATGCCGCTAATGCGATTATTTCGCACAATACTAATCGTTTAGGCAAAAATCTTTGGACTTCAGCTGGTGCTGGGGAACCAGTACGTGTTTATGATGCTTACAACGATACCGATGAAGCACAATTCATCGTTGATGAAATTAAAATGTTGCATTGCGAAGGCGCTTCTTTAGGCGAGATTGCCCTGCTCTACCGTTCTAATGCGCAATCACGTATCTTAGAGCACGCGCTATTCTCGGCTAATTTGCCCTACCGAGTTTACGGTGGTTTGCGCTTTTTTGAACGTGCCGAAATTAAGCATGCTTTAGCCTACATGCGTTTAATTGCTAATGCTAACGATGATACTGCGCTTTTGCGTGTCATCAACTTTCCGGCACGAGGCATAGGTGCACGCGGTCTAGAGCAATTGCAAGAAAGTGCGCGGGCGGAAAACTGTAGCATTTGGCAAGCCGCTATTAATAAGGTGGGTGATGGTAAGTTAGGCGGCAAAGGTATAGAGGGTTTTGTGGCGCTGATTAGGCGCATGGTAGACAACGCCTATGGTATCAGCCTACCTGAATTGACCGAGCTAGCGACCACCATGTCTGGCTTAACTGCGCATTATCAAAATGATAAAGAAGGCGAAGACCGCATTGAAAACTTAAAAGAGTTGGTGACGGCAGCCGTATCATTTACCAATCAAGACTTTGGCAACCACAACAATGTGGATGGTGAAACTGAACAAGATTTACTTACTCAATTTTTAAGTCACGCTAGTCTAGAGGCCGGAGAACACCAAGCCGACGTTGGCAAAGAAGCTTTGCAACTCATGACAGTACACGCCTCCAAAGGCTTGGAATTTAAAGCGGTATTTATTAGCGGCTTAGAAGAAGGCTTGTGCCCACACGAGCAAAGTTTGTATGAAAACCAAGGCCTAGAAGAAGAGCGTCGCTTAATGTATGTGGCTGTAACTCGCGCTCGCCAACGCCTATATTTAAGCCACGCACAAAGCCGCATGCTCCATGGCAAAGTACGCTATGGCATACCCTCACGCTTTTTAGACGAAATTCCAGAACAATTACTCAAGCATATTAATAGCAAGCCTGTTGCTAGATCAGGCAGTACACGTGATTACAACGAGCTACCTGCCATGATGAGTGGGCAACAAAGTCTTAACCAAAAAAATGCCATGCCATGGAAAATAGGTCAGCAAGTGGCCCACACTAAATTTGGCAACGGTGTGGTGGTGAGTTATGAAGGTAACGCTAGTGATATGCGTGTGCAAGTCAATTTTGGTCGCGAAGGCCTAAAGTGGTTAGCCATGGAGTTCGCTAAACTAAATCCTATTTAACTTATAGACTAAGTTAATTGTTCATGAACGTGTTCTTCAATTTGAAAAACATCCACATAACTAGCATATAGGCTGGTCATCATAACTGGCACAGCGATTAGCAGACCTAAGCCAAACGGTATAATGGCTGCAACTAAAAGCAGCATAAAAATTAGGCCATACAGTAAAAATGGCAGCATGTTTTTTAAACACGCAAGAAAGCTTAATTTCATAGCCTCTGTGGCCTTTAAATTATTGAGCCCAACCAATATCGGTGCATACCAGTAAGCCATCAATATAGGCACGATAAAAAGCATAGCAATTAAAATTGGCATGACGACGACATTAGCCTGTTCAGGGCTCAACTCTTGCCCAGCTCTCAACATGGCGATAGTGCCGCTATCTAGGCTTAGTACTACCGATACTGCAATCATGAGCAAACCTACCATGTAAATTCCGCCAACAGAGACCAGTTGCGATGTATTTTTCTTAAACCCTTCAAATAAATGGTTGATTTCTAAATCTTGTTGATGGGCTAACGCTTTGCAACCCCACATCATGCCGGCAGCAAAGACGGGCGCTAACAAAGTACTCAGCACTGAGCCGAATACTGGAATCAATGAAATGGGAATAATAATCGCCAAATAAATCACTAAAATAATAATCCACATCGCCGGATTGGCTTTGAATAATTGAAAGCCACTGACTATCCAAGCCCACGCATTACCGGCTGCGACTTGTCTAATTTCTAGTGGTTTGTTTGAGACATCTTCGGTCATGGTTATTTCCTATATTGCCGTTCGTAATTTAAGTATTCTTTGAAAATGATTAGGATCTTTAGCGTGAGTTAATTCACCGGCTTGTGGGTAAATTTGATCATACAGGCGGGATAGCCAAAAGCGTAATGCGGCAACACGTAGCAAGCTAGACCAAGCAGCCTGCTCGGCCTCATTAAATGGCCGAATCGCTTGATAAGCGGAGAGCATTGCATTCAATCTAAGTTCATCTAAGCTACCGTCAGCATGCACACACCAATCATTCACGGCAATCGCTAAGTCGTAGGCTAATACGTCGTGACAGGCATAATAAAAATCTATCAACCCGCCTATTTCATCACCATCAAATAATACATTGTCACGGAATAAGTCGGCGTGAATAACCCCCATCGGTAAGTTCGAAACATCTAATGCTGCTTGAAATGCAATGGTTTCTTTTAATAATTGCTGATCAGGCTCTGACAAGAGTGGCATTACTTGGGCGGCAGTTTTAATTCGCCAATCAGCGCCGCGTGGGTTATGTGTATTGAGGTGGTTAGGCTGTACATCAAATGACAAGCTGACGATGTGCATCTGAGCCAATACTTGACCCACTGCGCTACATTGCTTGATATTAGGCACATCAACATCCTGGCCTTTTAAACAACTAATTAAAGCGGCTGGTTTGCCATTAAGCACATGTAAGCTAAGCCCCGCTTTGTCAGTAATTGGCCGTGGGCATGGGATGCCATTGCTCGCTAAGTGGCTCATTAAATCAATAAAATAAGGCAATTCGTCTAGCGTATTGTGCTCAAATAAAGTTAGTACATACTTATTTTGGCTAGTGGTAACGAAATAATTGGTATTGGTAATGCCGGATGAAATGCCCTTCAATTCAATAAGCTCACCTATCGCATAATCTTTAAGCCATGTTTGTAATTGTTGGATACTGACTGAGGTGAATACTGACATAGATTAGGAAAATATAAAGTTTGAAGGTAGATGCAAGTGGTTATTGAAATAAATAAAGAGGGCGCATTACCCTCTTTATAAACGAAGAATCCATTAAAATCTAAATATCGTCCATTTAGGAATGCTTAATGGCTGATTAGGACCATCCATTAGCCAGCCACCATTTTGATCCTCTTTGTGCATGTAATAAGGTACGCCATGTGCTGGCGTTATTTTCATCATATAGAGTTCACCGCCAATACGATATTCTTCAATCGTTTCACCATTTTTCTTAACAATGGTAATTTGTGGCTCATCCGCATTTTCATCACCGCTGATTGTCGGAGGTGGGATTTCTTCTAGTGGTTGTAAATCTGCTGGCAATGGTAGTGGCTTAGGCGCTTCTGCCGCAGCCGCTAATGGCAATTGAATAGCAAGTAGCGCTAGCAACATCGCTAAATGATTGTAGATTTTTCGCATCATTGGCACTCGCTCTCTAAATTTAATTTGACACACTTGAATACCCATTTATTTTAACAAATTACCTGTACATATACTTAAATATTCATTACAAATAAAGCTGAACACGCTCTTCTTCTGCAGATAACTTAAATCCACGCGCTTCATAATGCTTGAATATTGCCTCTACAATCTTTGCTGGCTCATCAATCACTTGAATTAAATCTAAATCTTCTACAGAAATCATTTTTTCTTCAACCAAAGTCGTCTTAATCCAATCAATTAAACCACGCCAAAATGGCTCACACACCAAAATAATCGGAATTTTTAAGGTTTTACCTGTTTGCACTAGGGTCACTGCTTCCATAACTTCATCCAAGGTACCAAACCCCCCAGGCATGACTACATAGGCGCTGGCGTATTTAACAAACATGACTTTACGCATAAAAAAATGTTTGAAATTTTGACTAATATCTTGGTATGGATTGCGCGTTTGTTCATGTGGAAGCTCTATATTCAAACCAATACTAGGCGATTTTCCAGGGAAAGCGCCTTTATTCGCCGCTTCCATAATGCCAGGGCCACCCCCTGAAATTACACTGAAGCCAGAGTCACTTAATAACCGCGCCACATCTTCTGTCAGCTTATAATACGGGTGGTCAACTGGCGTACGTGCACTGCCAAAAATAGAAATGGCTGGCGTGATTTCTTTAAGTCGTTCGGTAGCATCGACAAATTCTGCCATAATCTCAAACGCACGCCACGACTCTTGCCCGGTTTGGTGCATACCTTGCACATCGGGGTCTATGTTTTTTGGAACCTTTGGCAGTTTTTTAGTATCAGTCATTATTCAGGCACCTAAGAAATAATTGAAAGCATTACTCTATGAAAACATTGTTATTAGTTGATGGCTCATCCTACCTGTATCGGGCCTTTCATGCCATGCCTGACTTAAGAAATAGTCAAAATGAACCCACCGGTGCGATACAAGGCGTACTTAACATGCTACGCCGTTTACATAAAGATTATCCCTCAGATTATAGCGCTTGTGTTTTTGATGCAAAAGGCAAAACTTTTCGCGATGATATTTATGCCCAATATAAAGCAAACCGTGCCTCGATGCCGGATGATTTGCGTGCGCAAATAGAGCCCTTGCATGAGGCGATTAAAGCCATGGGATGGCCTTTGATTATGGAAAGCGGTGTAGAAGCTGATGATGTCATTGGCGCGCTGGCTAAGCAGGCTGAACGTGAAGGCGTGCAGGTGATTATTTCTACTGGCGATAAAGATATCTCACAACTGGTCAATGAACACATCACCGTGGTCAACACCATGCGCGACGCTTTCAGAAGAGTCGATGACGTACTGGACATCGCAGGTGTAGAAAAGAAATTTGGCATACCGCCAAGTTTGATGGTGGACTACCTGGTTTTAATTGGCGACACTTCAGACAACGTACCTGGTGTAGAAAAAGTTGGGCCAAAAACTGCTGTTAAATGGCTAAAAGAATATGGTTCATTAGAAAATATTGTAGCTAACGCCGATAAAATGACTGGTGTGGTGGGTGAAAATTTACGCAAAGCGCTACCATGGCTTCCCACTGCACGCGAGCTAATCACGATACGTTGTGATGTGGGCATTCAAGAAAACCTTAGCGACCTAGCACCGCAAACCATCGATAAAGCGAAGTTGGCCGAGTTATTTGATCGTTTTGAATTTAAAAGTTGGCGTCGTGAGCTTGATGGTATGCAGGATAATCAGCCCATTGCATCAGTTCGTAGCGCAATAGCACCGCAAAGCCAAACCAGTGACATGTTTGCGGTCGCTCAACACCAGCCTAATATTAGCCGCCAGTATCAAACCATTTTAAGTCATGAACAATTTGATGGCTGGCTAACCAAACTCAAAATGGCTGAACTTGTTTGCTTTGACACCGAAACCACCTCACTTGACCCCATGACGGCTAAAATTGTTGGCATGTCATTTAGTGTTGAAGCTGGTAGTGCCGCCTATTTGCCGCTTAAGCATGATTATTTTGATGCCCCAGAACAACTTAATTTTGCCGAATGTTTGGCTAAAATTAAACCCATTTTAGAAAATCCAGACATTAAGAAAGTCGGGCAAAACCTTAAATATGATCAACACGTACTGGCTAATCATGGCATCTCATTAAATGGTATTACTCATGATACTTTGCTGCAATCTTACGTGTTTGAATCACACAAAACGCATGGCATGGATGCACTAAGCGAGCGACATTTAGGTTTCAAAACCATTACCTTTGAAGATGTTGCAGGTAAGGGCGCTAAACAAGTCACCTTTAACCAAGTGACGGTAGAAGTTGCGGCTGAATACGCGGCGGAAGATGCCGATATTACCTTGCAATTGCATCAAGCCATGTATCCACAAATTGCAGCAGACAGCAAGCTTGACTATATCTATCGCCAAATTGAAATGCCTAGCTCCCAGGCGCTGTTTACTATTGAGCGCAACGGCGTATTAATTGATAGAGCCATGCTCAATATTCAAAGCAATGAGATAGGTGCAAAATTAGTCGCTCTAGAAAACCAAGCTTACGAACTGGCGGGCCAGCCGTTTAATTTAGCTTCGCCTAAACAATTACAAGAAATTTTATTTGATAAGCTGGGTATTAAGCCAACCAAAAAAACGCCGTCTGGCGCACCTTCTACTGATGAAGACGTATTACAAGAATTAGCCTTAGACCATCCGCTACCTAAAGTGTTATTAGATTATCGTGGATTGGCTAAACTGAAATCAACCTATACCGACAAGTTGCCACGTATGATTAACGCTACTACTGGTCGCGTGCATACTAGCTACAATCAGGCTGTAGCTATTACCGGAAGATTAGCAAGCTCGGACCCAAACTTGCAAAATATTCCGGTACGTTCAGCCGAAGGTCGGCGTATTCGCGAAGCTTTTATTGCGCCTGCAGGTAGCGTCATTGTCTCTGCTGATTACTCACAAATTGAGTTACGCATTATGGCGCATTTATCTCAAGATGCCGGTATGCTAAAAGCGTTTGCCAATAATGAAGATATTCACCGTCATACTGCAGCTGAAATTTTTGGCGTGGAACCAGCAGCAGTAGATAGCGAGCAACGTCGTTATGCCAAAGTTATTAATTTTGGCTTAATTTATGGCATGAGCGCATTTGGTTTAGCACAAAACCTAAATATCGAGCGTAGTGCAGCACAAAGCTATATAGAGCGTTACTTTTCCCGTTACCCTGGTGTGCGTGAGTATATGCAAAACACTCGTGAAATTGCCAAACAAAAAGGTTATGTGGAAACTTATTTTGGCCGCAGATTATGGGTGCCAGAAATCAACAGCCCTAATGGTATGAGGCGTGCGGGGGCAGAGCGTGCTGCGATTAACGCCCCAATGCAAGGCACTGCGGCCGACTTAATCAAACTAGCGATGATTGCCGTAGATCAATGGATTAAAGATGAAAAACTACATACCAAACTTATTATGCAGGTTCATGATGAGCTGGTGCTGGAAGTGCCAGATAATGAATTAAATTTGGTTAAGACTAAGCTTGCGCAACTCATGGAAGGTGTGGCTCAATTGGATGTACCACTGTTAGCTGAGGTGGGCGTAGGTAATAATTGGGAGAGTGCTCATTAATCGATTTTTCCTACATAGCGTGCCCAATATAAACAGTTGCGCGGAAGCTAAATTGTTTTAAAATATGGGCTTAAATAAAAAGTCGAAAAATTGCCACGTATTCCATGACCGCCAATATTGTAGAAATTGATCATTTATCCTTTGGTTACAAAGGCCGCTTGTTGCATCAAGGCATCAACATGGTGTTTCCGCGGGGCAAAGTGGTGGCAATTATGGGCGGTAGTGGTAGTGGTAAAACTACTTTACTCCGCTTAATTGGCGGACAGATTAAGCCGAGTAAAGGCGAAGTGCGTGTCACTGGCGAAGTGGTGCACAAACAAGATCGTGACGGCATTTACAAATTACGCCGGAAAATGGGCATGCTGTTTCAGCATGGGGCGTTGTTTACCGATTTGAGTGTATTCGATAACGTAGCCTTTCCCATGCGCGAGTTAACTGATTTGCCTGAATCTATGATTAAAGATTTAGTGCTAATGAAGTTAAATGCAGTGGGGTTACGTGGTGCCCATCAGTTTATGCCGACTGAGCTTTCTGGGGGTATGGCGAGGCGTGTTGCATTGGCGCGTGCGATTGCCTTGGACCCTGAAATTATCATGTATGATGAGCCTTTTGCAGGGCTAGACCCCATTTCAATGGGTGTTATTTGCGGTCTAATTCGAAGCCTAAACGATGCGTTAGGCGCTACTTCAATTATTGTGTCGCATGATGTTAAAGAAACTTTCTTAATTGCAGATTATGTTTATTTTGTTGCTGATGGTGTCGTTGCAGCAGAGGGAACACCTAATGATTTAATGCAGTCTACACTCCCCTTTGTACATCAATTTGTACATGGTGAGAAAGATGGCCCAGTGCCGTTTCATTACCCAGCCGCTCATTATCAATCAGAATTATTGTTAGAACAGGTTGTTTAATAAGAATGACTCAATCAAATCTACTTGCTAGCATTGCTAATGAACTACGTGGTATTGGCCGCCGTATGATTGAGCGCACTTGGCGCTTGGGTGTAGGGGCTAGGCTTTTTGCTTTAGCCATTATTTATTCAGGTGAGAGTTTTAAGCGATTTCATTTAACCTTGCGTGAGATTTATTTTACCGGGGTAATGTCGCTCTTGATTATCGTCGTTTCGGCATTTTTTGTAGGAATGGTGCTAGCATTGCAAGGCTATAATACCTTGCAAAAATATGGCTCGTCAGAGGCGATTGGTGTGTTGGTTGCGCTGGCATTAGTGCGTGAATTGGGCCCTGTAGTTACAGCGCTACTGTTCGCCGGGCGGGCGGGTACGGCAATTACCGCTGAAATAGGTTTAATGAAAGCAACTGAGCAATTGTCAGCTATGGAAATGATGGCAGTCAATCCGATTGCTAGAGTGATAGCGCCACGCTTCTGGGCAGGGGTAATTTCCATGCCTATATTAGCTTCTATTTTCTCTATGGTAGGTATTCTAGGCGGCTATTTAGTGGCAGTGCCCCTTATCGGTGTGGATGATGGTGCATTTTGGTCACAAATGCAGGCTAATGTAGATTTTAGGCTAGATATTGTAAATGGTTTAATTAAAAGTTTTGTGTTTGGCGTTGCCTGCACCATGATTGCTTTGTTTGAGGGGTTTGATGCGCCGCCGACGGCAGAAGGCGTGAGCCGCGCAACAACACGTACAGTGGTTATTTCATCCTTGACTGTATTAGCTTTAGATTTTGTTTTAACGTCATTTATGATGGTTGTGTAAAGCATAGGCTGTCATTGATATGCATATGTTATTTGAGGGGAATGTAAGTGGATAGAACAACAATAGATTTATGGGTAGGTATTTTTGTAGCATTAGGCTTTGCTGCTTTGTTAGGGCTTGCTATGAAGGTCGGAAACTTAACCTCTAGCAAAATTGGTGCAACATACAGCGTCACTGCTGCTTTTGAAAATGTCGGTAGTTTAAAGCCTAATGCACCAGTAAAAAGTGCTGGCGTAGTAGTAGGTCGTGTAGAGAGTATCGTTTTTAATAGCGCTGATTATGAAGCGGTTGTAACCATTAAAATAGATAAACGTTATGCATTTCCTGCAGATACATTTGCTAATATTTATACGGCGGGCCTGTTAGGCGAGCAATATGTTGGGCTTGAAGCAGGTGGCGATGAAG
>SESD01001120.1_pt1 | contig 15267 bp, 10 predicted proteins | sample 3171411 | NCBI WGS metagenome assembly SESD01 (sample SAMN06051880, study PRJNA518727) | freshwater metagenome | biome: subpolar coniferous forest; feature: holomictic lake; material: water; isolation source: holomictic Lake 442, 16.5 m depth | place: Canada: near Kenora, Ontario | collected...
TCAAAATTATATTCAATTAACGTTTTATTCAAACACGCAACCAAGTCCGGTGCGGTATCAATTAACGTACCGTCTAAATCAAATAATACGCACGAAATGGTTTTTTTCATCGCGTTAAGCTGGCTTTTTGAACGCAGCGATATAATTCACATCAATATCGCTGCCAAGTGAAAAACGTTGCGTAATCGGGTTATATTCAATACCAATCATTCCTTGCAGCTCAAGTCCCGCCGCTCTTGCGCTTTGACTTAATTCAGAAGGCTTGATAAATGTTTTGTACTCATGCGTGCCTTTTGGCACCATTTGCATCACATATTCTGCCGCGACAATCGCCAGTAAAAAGGCTTTGGGGTGGCGATTGAGCGTTGAGAAAAAAACCAAACCCTCTGGTTTGACAAGTTTCGCACACGCTGAAATAATCGACCCTGCATCAGGAACATGCTCAAGCATTTCCATGCAGGTAATCACATCAAAACTTTCCGGTTGCTGCGAGGCCAACGTTTCAACACTGATTTTTTGATAATGAACGTTCGTGCCTGTTTCAAGCGCGTGTAATTCGGCAACATCAACCAGATCACCACTCAAATCAATACCTAACGCCTTCGCCCCTTTTTGCGCAAGCGCCTCGGTTAAAATGCCGCCACCGCAACCTACATCGAGAATTTGACGATTTTCAATTGCTGTAAACTGTTCAATAAAACCTATGCGCAGTGGATTCACCGCGTGTAAGGTTTTAAATTCACCGTGTAAATCCCACCAGCGCTCAGCCATTGAGCCAAACTTTTCAATTTCGTGTGCGTGTACGTTTTCATTCATATTCATTAAATCTGTCTTTAAATAAATTAGGTATAGTTTAGCTTATTAGTAGGTTATTTGTCATATTATGATAATGAAATTACCTTTTCATTTCAAAAACCACTCTTAAACCGTAAATTTTGCCACTAATATAGCCCGATTAGGCTTGTCTTGTAATTTGCCAGCAATAATGGATTTTTTGATCGCGTGCAAAGTCTTCAGGAATGGTTTTCGCCGTAATATCGGCAATGTTTAATCCTGAAAATTGGGTCAAATCAAATTTAAAGCGTCTGAAATTCGTTGAAAAATAGAGCGTTCCAGTCGGCGTTAATAATTTAGACGCGTGCTCAATGAGCGCAATATAATCGAGCTGAATATCGAACACGTCTTCCATGCGCTTTGAATTGGAAAATGTCGGCGGATCTAAAAAAATCAAATCATATTGTCTTGATTGACGTTTCGCTTCGCTCGCCAGCCACTGAACGCAATTTGCTTGAATGAATTCATGTCTGCCTGTTGTCGTATTGAGCGCTAAATTATCTTTTGCCCACTGCAAATAGGTGTTTGACATATCCACCGTAGTCGTTACGCTCGCGCCACCGACTGCCGCATGAACTGTTGCGCTACCTGTATAGGCAAATAAATTCAAAAAGCGTTTGCCCTGCGCTTGTTTTTGAATCAACAGCCGAATTGGGCGATGATCTAAAAATAAGCCTGTATCTAAATAATCCTCAAAATTCACACGCAAACGGCATCCGCCTTCAATGACTTCATGAAAGATACCCAGTTCACTGTGTTTTTCATATTGCTCGGTACTGCGTTGTTTTTTGCGTACTTTTAATAACACTTGCGCTGGAGGTATGCCTAATACACTGGGAATTTCAGTTAATACGCCTGCTAAACGTAAATCGGCCTTTTCTTGATCAACGCTTTTAGGGGCTTCATATTCTTGAACATTCACCCATGTTTTATCGCTGTGATAAATATCAATTGCCACGGCGTATTCAGGTAAATCGGCATCGTAAACGCGATAACAAAAAACGTGATGTTGTTTAGCCCATTTTGCGAGTTTTTTGAAATTTTTCTGTAAACGATTCGCAAACATCGGTGCAAACTCCATCGGTCTACTAGGCATTTCAATAATATCGTGGACGGCTTCTTGATGCTCTGAAATAGCGTGTGTTTGCTCGTCAGCTATCTCAAGGATATTCGCAATACGCTCATGGGCAAGATACGTTTTTGGAATAAAAAACGTCTGTTCTTCAATAGTAAAACGTAGCAATCGACATTCGAGTGCGCCATTGAAGAATGTAATGGGTTTTTGTGAGCGAATACCCAAACGGAAACCTAATTCGGGATTGCTGATAATTAACGCGGCTTGCCAGCCAACAAAAGACGTTTTGAGCGTTTGACCAAATTGCTCATAAAGTGCGGCTGTCTGCGCTTCATCACCGAGTCGCTCACCGTAAGGCGGATTACACACAAGCAAGCCTTTTTCCCAGCTTTCGGGGGGCTTTGCATCGGCAATATCACGACGCTCAATATGAATTTTCCCTTGGAATCCTGCATTCGCCACATGTGCAAGGGCAGTATTCACCGTATTTTTATTTTTATCAAACCCCACCATCATCGGCAATTTTTTCATGCCGACGATTTTTCGCCACTGCGCATCTTGGCGAAGGGTCTGCCAACATAATGCGTCATGTTTTTTCCAGCCCATAAAGCCAAAATACTCTCGCCCAAGTCCCGGCGCACAATCTGCGGCAATCATCGCGCCTTCGAGAAGTAGCGTACCCGACCCGCACATGGGATCAAGTAGTGATTTTCCCTCTGCAGATAATGTATCCCAACCACAACGCAGAAGGATGGCCGCAGCAAGATTTTCTTTCATGGGCGCTTCAATACTGACATCACGATAACCGCGTTTATGTAAACTCTCACCCGATAAATCTAAACTGAGTTGGGCATTTTCACCATTTAAATGCACATTTAAACGAATGCTTGGACGCTCGGTATCAATGCTTGGACGAACACCAAATTTGGCTCGCATTTGATCAACAATGGCATCTTTGACTTTTAACGCGCCAAAATGACTATTAACTATGACGGTCGAATTTTTTGCACTAAACGTGACCGCAAAACTGTCCTCGGCATTCATATGCTCAAACCAGTTAATTTCTTGAATAGCCGCATATAAATCATGCTGCGTTTTGACGTCAAATTGACTGAGGACCAATAGGACGCGATTAGCAACGCGCGACCACAAACACACACGATACGCCAGTTCTAAATCGCCCGAAAAAGCAACGCCCGCCGTGGTAGCTTTAAATTGTGTCACGCCTAGCGACACTAATTCATTCGTTAAAATGCCTTCCAGCGCTTTAGGGGTCGTTGCAAAAAATTCATGCGTCATGTCGTTTCTTTATTTAGGTGAGTGTGGCATAAGAAAAAGGGATAACACTGCAAAATGAATGTTATCCCCATGTTAACTGCTGGTGAAAATTTAGAATGTGATGACGCTATCGCCTTTACTCACCAGAACGACATCTGCGTGACGTGCTGCAAAAATACCTACCATGACAACGCCGGTAATATTATTAATTAACGCTTCTAATTTAAGGGGGTCAAGAATACTGAGATTGTGAACATCTAAAATCACATTGTAGTTATCAGTGATGCAACCTTCACGATAAATGGGTTGACCGCCTAATTTAACCAGTTCACGCGCCACATAACTTCTTGCCATCGGCACCACTTCAACAGGAAGCGGGAATTTACCGAGGACATCAACGCACTTTGATTCATCAGCGATACAGACAAATTTGCGACTGGCTGCTGCAATAATTTTCTCACGCGTCAACGCCGCGCCACCGCCTTTAATTAATTGTTTATGCGGATTCACTTCATCTGCGCCATCAACATAAATATCGAGCGTACCGACATCATTTAAATCTAAAACGCGAATACCTAAATTTTTCAACCGTTGTGTACTCGCTTCAGAGCTAGACACCGCGCCTTCAATATCGTCTTTAAAATCAGCGAGGCAATCAATGAAATGATTCACCGTTGAACCTGTTCCGACACCAATAATGCTGATATTTTTAATATAGGGCAACGCGGCCTCAGCGACTTTACGTTTTAATTCGTCTTGTGTCATGGTCGATTTTTCTCCTTGGAATAAAAAAGTGAAAAGGCAAAGCAAAACCACTTTGCGCTCGCGTGATAATACCGCATCACGGCTATTTTCGCGTGTCTTTTTTGCTAAACGGCTAAATCGTTCACGCTTAAAATAGCAAGTAAAATGGATACAATAATACCGGCAATCATAATGCCGAGCGTAATAATCAACGCTGGCTCAAGTAACGCTAGCATACGAGTAATCGATACGCGTAATTGTTTGTCATAAATGGTGGCAATTCGCAGCAACATTTCTTCTAAATGCCCGGTTTCTTCGCCCATTTTAATCATTTGCATGGCCATTTTGGGGAAAATAGATTTTTGCTCAAGCGCATCAAACAGGGTTTTACCTTGCTTGATTTGCTCACCCGTATCGTCAAGCGCATCGGCAATATGTAAATTATCAACGGTTTCACGCACAATCATGAAGGCAGATAAAATCGATACGCCATTTCCCAGCAGTGTTCCCAGCGTGCGCGTTACATTGGCGATTTCTTTATTTAAAATCATCTCACCAACAAGCGGTAATTTTAACCAACGCGCATCCCAAATGCGTTTAGTGTCTTTACTGCCAAGTTGCGCATTAAAATAGCCCATCACACCCACCATACTGCCAATCACCGCCCACCAGTATTGCTGAAGCCAATTTGCCAAGCCAACCACCATTTGCGTAGACAGCGGTAACGCCTTACCCGCACTCGCAAACATTTCGCTAAATTGCGGCACCACAAACGTCAGCATAATAAACAGCGACGCCAGCGACATCACCAATAAAATGGTTGGATAAATTAAGGCGGTACTCACGGTGTCTTTTAATTCTTGCGAACTCTCCAAATACGTGGCGAGGCGACTGAGCACTTCCCCTAAATTACCGCCCGCTTCACCCGCACGAATCATATTTAAATAAAATTTACTAAATACGCCTGATTGCTGCTCTAGCGCATCCGCAAGCGACACACCACTTTTCACTTTCTCAAGAACACGACCAATCAGTTTCGTTAAATTTTCGTTATCACTTGCTAAGTCCATCAACACAAACAATGAGCGATCCAGCGGCAAACCCGATTCAAGTAATGTGGCCAGCTCACCGGTAAAAAGAACAATATGTTTAGTTGATAATTTGCCGCGTTGCCCGTTTAGCTGAAAACCCAAAAACGTCTGACTTGTTGCTGGCTTGACGCGCAAGGGAATATAACCCTCTTGTTGAAGTTGCTGAACACAATGTATTTCATCGATGGCTTCCTGCTCACCTTCGACGGTTTCGCCTGCACTATTCACGGCTTGATAGAAAAATAAGGTCACGCTTTAATTCTCCGAAGTCACACGCATCACTTCTTCGAGCGTGGTGACGCCTTGCAATACTTTCTGCAACCCATTTTCATAAAGTGTCATCATCCCCTCTTCGCGCGCAAGCGTTTCAATCGCGCCAGCAGACGCATGCCCCATAATCAATTGACGAATTGGATCAGTCATTGGCAAAAATTCAATAATGGCAAGACGCCCACGATACCCAAGTCCACCACAGGCAGCGCATCCCACCGTTTTAAATAACGTAACAGTCCCTTCTGGCTGAAAACGACGCAAACGCATTTTGTCAATTAACGTATCCGACGCTACATACGCCTGTTTACAATGAACACAAAGCTGACGCACAAGCCGCTGCGCTAAAATGCCATTCACCGTGGAAGTGAGTAAATATTCTTCAAGTCCCATATCAAGCAGACGCGTCACACCACCCGCAGCGTCATTGGTATGGAGCGTTGAAAGTACCAAATGCCCCGTCAACGCAGATTGCACGGCAATTCGCGCGGTTTCTAAGTCACGCATCTCACCAATCATGATGACATCGGGATCTTGACGAACAATTGAGCGCAGCGCGACAGCAAAGGTTAATCCAATTTGCGGTTTGGCTTGAATTTGATTGATACCGTCCATTTGATATTCCACGGGATCTTCCACCGTGATAATTTTTCGCGCAGTGGTATTTAATTGTTTGAGCGCAGCGTACATCGTCGTCGATTTACCGCTCCCCGTTGGACCGGTAATTAAAATAATGCCATGTGGCTGCGCGAGGACATCGAGAAATTGCGTTAATTGACGCCCAGCAAATCCTAATGCTTCAAAGTCCAGCACGGTATTCTCTTTATCGAGCAAACGAATCACAACGCTCTCGCCATACATGGTGGGAATACTGGAAACACGCAAATCGAGTTCTTTACCGAGCATTTGCACTTTAATACGCCCATCTTGTGGTAGACGACGCTCAGCAATATTGAGTTTCGCCATGATTTTGATACGCGAAATCACCGCCGCCGTCGATTTCACCGGTGGCGCGTCAATATCTTGCAAGACGCCATCGACGCGTAGACGCACTTTCAGTGTCTGCTCAAAAGGTTCAATATGGATATCAGATGCTTTCACTTCAATTGCGCGTTGCATAATGGCATTCACCATTTTAATCACTGGAGCTTCGCTGGCTAAATCTTTTAAATGCGCTAAATCTTCTTCACCGAGCTCATCAAAGGCAAAATCATCGAGTTGATCGTCATTTTTACCTTTGACTTCACCGTATTGCACCGCTAAGGCACTGTCAATTTCAGATAACACGCCCACACTGGGCAAAATCGTTTTACCCGTAATAATACGCAGTGAATCCAACACAAAATCATCTTCAGGGTCGAGCATCGCAACGTGGATTGCGTCGTCATCTTCGTTTAACCCCACCAGATGATATTGCTTTAAAAAACGCAAAGACACCGTATCGGGCAGTATTTTTTCCTGCGGATAGTGTTCAGGATTGATACGCTCCACGTCACCGCTTTCAACAAACGCTAACGCCACATCAAGCTCGGAGCACAGTCCCAATTTAATCAGCAAAGCCGGCAGACTTTCAGCCACCGCTGTTTTTTGCATACGCTCGACTTTTTTCAAATCAGACAACGAGAGTTTGCCTTTATTTTGCAAAACCGTCAGGACATTTGACGGTGATGCGGTGAATAATTGAGTGCTGGACATGATAGTAAAAGTTGCGTTGTTAAATTCAATCGAGTGTTATCTATGATAATCTATGTTTAGCTGGGATGCCTGCGCATTCCACCCTTTTTATACTTTTTATTTTGAGGCATTCCTTTGAATACAGCAAACCCAACAATCATAAACGAATTACTACGCGGCACACACGAAGTTCTACTCGAAGCGGAATTGGCTAAAAAACTCGCTGAAAACCGCCCATTGCGCATTAAAGCAGGTTTTGATCCCACTGCGCCAGACCTGCATTTAGGCCACACGGTTTTAATTAATAAACTCAAACAATTTCAAGACGCAGGCCATGAGATTTTATTTTTAATTGGCGATTTCACTGGCATGATCGGCGATCCAACGGGTAAAAACGTCACGCGCAAACCGCTAACACGCGAAGAAGTTGCTGAGAATGCCAAAACCTATCAAACCCAAATTTTCAAAATTCTCGACCCCGAAAAAACGCAAATTCTATTCAACTCAACGTGGATGAATGCGATGTCCTCAGCGGAATTGATTCAACTCGCGGCAAAAAATACCGTAGCGCGTATGCTTGAGCGTGATGATTTCAGCAAGCGTTTTAAAAATAATCAATCTATTGCCATTCACGAATTTTTATACCCGCTTATTCAAGGTTATGACTCGGTTGCCATGAAAGCGGACGTTGAACTAGGCGGCACCGATCAAAAATTCAATTTGCTCATGGGACGTCAACTTCAAGAAGTCTTTGGTCAAAAACCGCAAGTGGTCATGACCATGCCAATTTTAGAAGGACTTGATGGCGTTCAGAAAATGTCAAAGTCACTGAATAATTACATTGGCATTGCGGATGCACCCGATGAAATGTTTGGCAAAATCATGTCGATTAGCGACGAATTGATGTGGCGTTATTTTGAATTGTTGAGTTTTCGCCCAATGCGTGAAATTGCCGAATGGAATGAAGATTGTGAAAATGGCGCGAATCCGCGTGATTTTAAAGTCAAACTCGCGCAAGAAATCATTACTCGTTTTCACGATGAAGCAGCGGCGATTAAAGCATTGGACAATTTTGAAGCGCGTTTTCAACGTGGAGCGATTCCAGATGAAATGCCCGAAGTAGAATTAAACATTGAAGGCACGTCGTTAGGCATTGCCAATTTGTTAAAAGAAGCGGATTTAACCAGCAGCACGTCTGAAGCGATTCGGATGATTAACCAAGGCGCGGTAAAAATTGACGGTGAAAAAGTGGAAAATCCGAAATTAGAAATTGCCGCTGATTCGCAACACGTTTACCAGGTTGGCAAACGTAAATTTGCGCGTGTAAAACTTATCAATACTTGAAATTGCTTAAAAAACTAAGACGAAATACTGATATTTAGAGTAGATTTTGAAATGTAATGTTGTCGATTTAATTTAATTTTTTTGTTGCACACAGCTTGTTATTATCACAATGCGCGATTGCGCGTAACTTCACTAAACTCACAGAGGATTTTTAGATGGCTAATATAAAAGGCACAGCAAACCACGACAAACTCAAGGGTACTGCGACCGCTGACAAAATCGAGGGTTTAGCAGGAAATGACACGTTACAAGGGTTTGCGGGTAACGATAACTTGGACGGCGGCGCGGGGGATGACAGTTTAGATGGCGGCAATGATAACGATATTCTAATTGGCGGTGACGGCAACGATAAATTGGTTGGCGGCAGTGGCAATGACAAATTAGACGGTGGCAAAGGTAATGACTTTCTCACGGGTGATTTGGGTAACGACATTCTCAACGGTGGCGTGGGTGTCGATACAATGGACGGCGGCGCAGGCAACGATTATTACTATGTTGATAACCGACTTGATGTCGTGAAAGAAACAGATAAAAATGTCAAAATGGGCGGAAACGATACGGTCGAAAGTACGTCTAGTTATGTGCTGGGCGACAACGTAGAAAACCTGATTCTTGCCGGTATTAACGGCACGAGCGGCACGGGTAACGCGGGCAATAATTACATTAAAGGCACCGTCGGCGATAACTTATTAGTCGGATTAGCGGGTAATGATTGGTTGCTCGGTGGCGAGGGTGTGGATACATTGGACGGCGGATTGGGTATGGATACGCTGGACGGTGGAAATGGTTCCGATGTTTATTTTGTGAATAACAAAGAAGACAAAATTATTGAAACCCCTGACAGTGGCGACGAAGATCAAATTGTTTCCAGTGTGGATTACGATTTAGGCACAACGCCGGATGTTGAATGGCTCACCTTGTTCGGCAAATCGATTACTGCGACGGGCAACGATTTAGACAACTTATTGCAAGAACAAGACGGTGGAAAGAACGCCAATGTTTTTAATGGTGGCAACGGTAATGACACGCTCGACGGACAAGGCGGCAATGACACATTAGAAGGCGGCGAAGGTAACGATACGCTCAATGGCGGCGACGATATTGACATGGCGGTTTTTAGTGGTTCGCAAGATGATTATCAAATCACCTATAATGCCGATGCGAATGAAATTATTGTGAGCTTTGCAGGTGGCGCAGATTCAGCCAGTCTCGATGAAGGCACTGATACGTTACTCGACATCGAATTTATTAAATTTTCCGACAGTGATATTGTTATTCCCGTCGCAGAATTACCCGCCGTTATCGAAGCAACTGGCACCCCGCCTGTTATTATCATTGAGCCACCCCCCGTTGCGGAACTCCCTGCCCTTTTCATTTCAGAACCGAATATGTCTATCATTGAAGGTAATGATGGAAAAAAATTAGCGACTATTAACGTGTCGTTAAATGCAGCGAGCAGCGAAGCAATCACCGTAAATTATGCGTCACACGACGGCAGTGCAACGGCGAGTAGTGATTACACCTCGACAAATGGCACTTTAACGTTTGCGAAAGGTGAAATCACCCAAGCAATTAACGTTGAAATCGTGGGTGACAATCTGATGGAAGATGATGAAAATTTCACCGTCACATTAAACACACCAACCAACGCAAAATTAGCAAATGATAGCGTTAAAGTAACGATTTTGACCGATGATTTACCGACTGAAACGGAAACGGATGATAAATTGATTGCTTCCGCCGGTAACGACCACATCGATGGTTTGGGCGGCAACGACAATGTTGATGGCGCGGACGGTAACGATACATTGTTAGGTGGCGCGGGAAATGACACGTTAAACGGCGGAAATGGCGATGATTTATTGTCGGGCAATGATGACAATGACGTACTCATCGATAACGCGGGCAAAGATACGTTGAGCGGTGGAACGGGGAATGACGTATTCAAACTAGCAGGCGATAACGGAACCGCGTTTATTGAAGATACGGGCGGCACCGATACCCTTGATGCCAGCAATGCGTCCAAAGGTGTGCAAATAGATTTAAACGCTGGAAAAGAAAGTAATCTCGGCGGACGCATTGTCACTATGAACGACGGCGGCGAAATCAGCGACCCGTTAGATGTTTTCTTTTTACAAGATTTAACGGGTTCATTTGGTGACGATTTACCCAATGTGAAAGAAGTCGTTCCGCAAGTGGTTGTGGCGTTGCATGAATTTCAAAAAAACACCCAAATCGGTTTGGGTTCCTTTATGGACAAACCGTATGGCGTGTTTGGTGATGCAAAAATGGATTATGTTTATCGCACCGATTTAACCATGACGACGGATCCAACCGTGTTTTCGATGGCATTAAGTACATTAAAATTGGGTTCTGGTTACGATTTACCCGAAGCACAATTGGAATCTTTGTTACAAGTTGCGTTGCACAGTAATGACATTGGTTTTCGTGATAACGCCGTTAAAACGGTGGTGATGATGACCGATGCAGACTATCACAAAGCAGGCGATGCACATTTACCTGCGAATAATGGTGATGGCGTTTTGGATGGAACTCCCGCCGGAACGGGCGAAGATTATCCAGCTGTAGCCATGTTGTCGAAAGCCTTGGAGGATGCGGGGATTGTGCCTATTTTCGCTGTGACCAGTGATGTTGTACCCGCTTATAACGATTTGGTAGCACAATTAGGCACGGGATCGGTCGTTACATTATCAAAAGACAGTTCCGATTTAGTGTCTGTTTTAAAAACGGGTATTAACAAAGCGACCATTGCGACCGTCGAAAATGCCATTGGCTCTGATTTCGCCGATACGTTAATCGGTGGCGCGGGGGCGAATTCGCTAAATGGCGGCAAAGGTACTGATACTTTAACGGGTGGTACGGGCAAAGATATTTTTGTTTTTGACACGATTGAAACTGGCGATGTGATTACTGATTTTACGAAGGGCGACAAAATTGATTTGACCGCTTTGGATGTTACATTCAAATTCGTTACGGCATTCAATGCAACTGATGCGACGGCACAACTGCGTTTTGATGCGGCAACGAATACGCTGTTCGGTAGTATCGATGCTGGCACTGAAGCGGAATTTTCGGTTAAACTCAACGGCGTGAAAACGTTGGCGGCTGACGATTTAGTGCTGTAACAATAACGAATAATCAGTGGCTGCCAGAATAATTTTTCTGCTACCGCCATTGATTTCGCTCAAGTCTGCGTAATATCTAGCAAACCCTATCACTTTTAACCCATTATTGACTGCCTCCTAAAGAAAACGCGGACGGCTTAAAAGAACAATTCAACAACCACAAAAAAGCCCTGCTAACGAAAACCGCCGCAGGGCTTAAAGTATTTGGTGGCGATGGGTGGGGTCGAACCACCGACCTTGCCACCGACCTTGGGGTTATGAATCCCATTCTTAACGTACCACCTCAATAAAATCAACACGTTGCGATTCTCACCCAATCAAAACCTACTGCACTACATCAACACCCAACGTCGCTAATAATCTAGCCGAGTGACAAATTGGCTACACCAATTTAAAAAAGCAGTCACATATCCATGTCACTTAACACGGTTTCAAGTTCACCGTAATAACCAGGAAGTGACCATTTCCTTTGTAATTCTTTTTTATCGATATTGGCAGCAAGCCAGTACACAAATAAAACGACGGGTTGAGCAAAAAAAGAACTTTCTACTGCACGAGATTTAGTTTTAATTAGAATGTATTTTTTCTCATCAACAAGTTCAGCTATTTCTAATAACACGTTATCTTTAATAAACTCTCTAAATTCGTCAAGCAAAGCATAATTTGTCTTTAAGTCTGTTTTCAGCAAATCTGCAGAAATTTTATTTTTGTAAATGGAAGTTAAGCTATTAAGAAAATCATTTCTAGGCTTATTGGTATCCGTAAGTAATTTCATAGTGCTACAAAATAACTCATCTGTGGTTTCCATCAATGCCATACTTCTAGCGACTTGGCGTTCTGCTTTATGTGGAACAGTTCCCACAGGCTTGTAGATGCTATCATGGACTAATTCGGCATAAGCGTGTTGTAACAATGTTCTAATTTGAATTTCACAACACATTTCTGTCGTTATTGTATGTCCTTCAAATTCAAAATCACTTTTGGGTCTGACTTCATAATGCTGCGATTGATAGTCAAAAGTTTTTGGTCTTTTTTCTATTTCATCTTGATAATCTTTTGATAAAACGGCGTTCCAGTATTCTTGAGACTCTATAATGTTGCACAATTTTGTTATGTCATCCGACAGCAGCACAACAAAACGAACTCCAACAAAATCCGTCATTTGGCTTATCGGATTTGTGTAACCCTTCCTTGCTACTTTTCCAACAGCCGAATTTACATCTTTCACCCTTGGTTTTATCGGTAGTTTGACAAAATTTTTGACTTCATCAATTCCAATTTTTTCTTTCAATTCACTCTGAATTTTAGACGAAACAAAATTACCCCAGCTTAAAAAAATGTTGCGGTTTTTTTCTAGGTAATCTTGTAAATCGTTAGCATTCATCAGTCCTGACCCGTAACACGCCCTTTTATTTTTATTATAGTAAAATCAGTATCGTCAGATGGCATAATTTCAACCAACTCTTTAAAACTATCAGGAGGGGTTGAAATATACACGTCTGTACTAAGCGTCATCTTACGCCGTCTCTTTAATTTTGCACTTATGTATTCGTTATCTTTTAAAATTGAATTTTTAGGAAATTTGTTTAATTCCATAAAACCTTCATATTTTTTGCGAGTATCATCGTCAAAATGTTTATCACCAAAATCAGACACACTTATAGTTGTGTCTTGACTACGCAATTCCGACCTTAATGCTTCATAAAAATCTAACTTTTCATCATTGCTAATTGAACATGTGTTGATAAAATTTTTCGTAAATTCAAAAAAATCATTAGTTAGTTTTTTTGCAGATTCATGAATGCCCATACCCAAAAATGCGCCATAAAAATAAGCTGCTGCTGCACTGGTTTCAGTCGATGTTATTAAATGATCAAACAAGAATGCCAAGTAATTTTTAGGTAAATATCCATTTGAGTCTGATGGCTCGCTAACTGACTCAATCAAAAATCCGATTTTATAAAGTCGTTGGGTGCTGGTTAATAGCAGTTCTTCGATATATTCCATATCGACACCATTATCATTTTCGTTAGCTTTGAATCCATCTTGCATTTCAGCTTTAATTGCTGCGATAAAAGGCACTGCATTACCACCAATTCGACCCGCTATGATTGCTAACACACCACCAGGCGCATTTGTAGAAAATTGGGCTTTATTGAGGTTTTTTGCTAATTTTTTGGATAGCTCAATAAATTCTTCTTCATTTGTGTGAAGCATGGCTGCTGCATTTTGAAAAAAACTATCATCGCCTATTTGCTCAATAGACATTTCAATTCCATGTGATCTATTTCCTAATGCTTTAGTGATTCTTAATTGCAAAGCGTCTAATGCTTTTTGTTGTAATTTAATCAGATGAGTGCTGAGTTTTGGTTCAACTAACTGCTTATCTGGTGTGCGTGAATAAATACTATGAAGAATGACATTTTCAATCATCAATCCTTCAAATTTGAATCCTGACATAATTTTTTCTCTTTTTTATTTATTGGATTCGTTATCAATATCAGAAAACAAATTTCCAAAATTGTATCGCCACTGCAACGCAAAACTCATTCCTATTTTCCCATTCAATGGACATCTAAGAAATCTTTGCCATTCATTGTCATTTGGTAATCGTCCAAAATCTTTATGGCAAGTGATAACCCAATCACTACAAGCATTAACTATTGCAGATGTTTTAGGTTTTGCTTCTAAAATTGACAGAATAATGTCCAGCTCATCTTGATTTAATGGCTCATTACCATTCTTAATATCCGCTATTTCTTTTTTTAAAAAATGTGATTTAAGTTCTAAAATCGTTTTGTCTATCACTGTATCACCGTCAAACATTACGTCTAACAATTTAAGCAACGCCTTCGCTCGCCAATTTTGTTGATTAACATGACAAAGAAACTGCACCATCTTTTTACATAACGGTTCACTTTCATTAAATAATCGCTCTTTATTTTTCAAAGCAATGGCACACAAATTTTTATCCGCAATCTCCGTACCGCTTAAATAAGCATGTTTAATGATTTGCATTTTAACGGGAGGGGGATTTTTCTTTGCTGTTTGATAATCGGTCAAAAGAACAATTGAATCAAATTCGCTTCCAAGTATTCTTTCATACGAAGAAAAAAATGGTTCGCTGGTGCAAAAATTTTCGGATGGAGATTTTATGCCTAACTCTAAAAATGGAAAATCTACACCTTTGGCAGGATTCACCGTTAATGGCGGAAGATCAAAATCTTTGAATGTATGTTTTTCTAAAACGGCTAAAAATGTCATTTCAATAACACTACCAATAGTTTTGCCGTCTAAATTGGGCATTGATTTCCCTTCTGCTAATAATTCATACCAATGAGGTAAATTACCACCACGACCAATACGTTTTAAAATTGGTTCAATCTCTTTTACATTCTCTCCACGAAGATAATCAATCAATTGATTAACGGTAGACTGCATATTATTTTGAAGATGCAATCGTAATTGGCTAGATGTTGTCATAATAAATTCACTTATTTTTGATGTTCAGTAATGGTTCTAAAATTTGAATTGGTTAATTGAGAAATAACCCAAGCAACCATTTGAGGTGGGACAGCATTACCAAAGAGTTGATATTGATCATATACAGAAATTCCATCACAGTGATTATCTGGAAAGCCTTGAATTCTTGCATATTCAATGTTGGTTAATCTTCTATATTTGTCATTATCTACTTTGTACCGTTCATAATGTCTGCTTGTAGTACACGTTAAAGTCGGTGCTATCCCATTTACTCCAAATATGGAATACCCCATTCTAGCCCCGCCTTTTTGGTTGTATAGCATTTCAA
>SESD01001122.1_pt1 | contig 15246 bp, 10 predicted proteins | sample 3171411 | NCBI WGS metagenome assembly SESD01 (sample SAMN06051880, study PRJNA518727) | freshwater metagenome | biome: subpolar coniferous forest; feature: holomictic lake; material: water; isolation source: holomictic Lake 442, 16.5 m depth | place: Canada: near Kenora, Ontario | collected...
CTCATTGCGTTCCGGGGGCAGAAGCTCACGAATCCACCAACACCCAGAGGGGGAACGTGGAATGTGGATGTGTACAACACTGATGGCGTAATTCTTTATTCGATGAAGTAGATTTTTCTAAAACATACCTGACAGGACGCTCCAGCCGACGTTTCTGCCTTTGCTTTTGGCTACGGCAGAAGCGTGGTTGAGATTTGCCGTCAGGCTACAAGTATCACTTTGATGAAAATATTTGTCGTTTATTGGCATCCCGAACCACAGAGTTTTAATGGTGCGATGTTCCGCACGGCTTGTGAGGCGCTGACCAACGCTGGCCATGAGGTGAGAACTTCTGATTTACATGAAATGCGCTTCGACCCTGTCTCCAGCCGAAAGAACTTTACTACTGTCAAAAACCAGGATTTCTTCAAACAACAAATCGAAGAAATGCACGCCACAGCAGCAAGTGGTTTTTCGGAAGAGATTGAAGCTGAGATGGAGAAGATTGAGTGGTGCGACCTTATGATCTGGCAATTTCCGCTATGGTGGTTTGGGTTGCCTGCGGTTTTAAAAGGATGGGTTGACCGCGTTTTTGCTATGGGCCGCGTTTACGGCAATGGCCATTACTATGAAACTGGCGTTTTTCGCGGCAAGCATGCGTTGCTAAGCCTGACGACAGGTGGACCGGAAGAAGCCTTCCGGCATGGCGGTTTCAACGGAGATATTTCCGGACCTCTGCGCCCGATACAGCACGGCATCCTGGAGTTTGTCGGTTTCGGCATCCTGGCGCCACAGATTGTTTATGGGCCTGTCCGTATGACAAATGATGAACGCGAACAACAGTTAGCGGCCTACTCTGCGCGCCTGCGGCACATTGCCCATGAATCACCCATTGATGTGGGCACTTATTGAGGGGAGAGAATCAGGCCCCCCCCTCTTTTTCTTGTGGTATCTATTTCCACTGCCAGTTCCGGATTTCAGGCATATCCTCGCCCCAGGTACGGATATACTCCTTATGGGCTATCAGTCGATCTTGTACATACTGTTTCACATACGCAGCCCTCTGTCTGAGCTGTGGAACACGATCTATCACATCAGCAACAAGATGGAAGCGGTCAAGATCGTTCATAACCACCATATCAAAGGGAGTGGTGGTTGTTCCTTCTTCTTTGTATCCGCGAACATGCAGATTGTTATGGTTGGTGCGGCGGTAGGTCAGTCGATGAATAAGCCAGGGATAGCCGTGGTAGGCAAAAATGATCGGCTTGTCAGTCGTGAAGATATCATCGAAGTCCTGATCTTTCAGTCCATGCGGATGTTCTTCCGGTGGTTGAAGAGTCATGAGATCGACCACATTGACAACACGAATTTTAAGGTCTGGAATTTTGTCTCTTAAAATAGAGACCGCCGCAAGGATTTCAAGCGTTGGAACATCTCCTGCGCAAGCCATAACGACATCAGGATCACCCTTGCCCGTGTCATTTGATGCCCACTCCCATATCCCGACTCCAAGGGTACAATGCTTTACGGCTGCATCCATATCGAGCCATTGCCACTCCGGCTGTTTGCCTGCGACAATAACATTGATATAGTTACGCGAACGCAGGCAGTGATCGGTTACGGCAAGCAGCGTGTTGGCATCGGGTGGTAAATAAACGCGGATAACACCGGCTTTCTTGTTGACGACATGATCGATAAATCCGGGATCCTGATGGGAAAACCCGTTATGATCCTGTCGCCAGACATGCGAGGTCAATAAATAGTTCAGTGAGGCAATCGGACGGCGCCACGGAATTTCATCACGGGTTATCTTCAGCCATTTTGCATGCTGATTAAACATTGAATCAATAATATGGATAAATGCCTCATAGCAGGAGAAAAATCCATGTCTTCCGGTGAGCAGATAGCCTTCAAGCCAACCCTGGCAGGTATGTTCGGAGAGAATTTCCATGACCCGGCCATCAGGGGATAAATGATCGTCATAGAGCATAACCTTATCCATCCAGACACGGTCAGTAACTTCAAAGAGTGCTCCAAACCTGTTGGATGCCGTCTCGTCAGGCCCGAATATTCGAAAATTGGAGGCCTGTTCGTTCATTTTCATAACATCCCGTAAAAAAATGCCCATAACGGTTGTAGGTTCGGCCATAACCGCTCCCGGAGAAGGAATGGAAACCGCATACTGCCGAAAATCAGGCATACGCAACGGTTTCAGAAGAACTCCTCCGTTGGCATGAGGGCTGCTTCCCATTCTTTTCTGCCCTGCAGGTGCCAGGGCCTTCAGTTCCGGCCTGAGTGCTCCCGATTGTGTGAAGAGCTCTTCAGGTCTGTAACTTTGCATCCACTCTTCAAGCAGTTTCAGATGAGCAGGGTTTTCACGTACCTCGGCAAAAGGCACCTGGTGTGATCGCCAGAAATCTTCGGTTTTTTTGCCGTCAACCTCTTTTGGGCCGGTCCAGCCTTTCGGTGAGCGCAAAACAATCATGGGCCAGCTCGGTCTTTCCTGGTGGCCGTGCTCCCGAGCTTCACGCTGAATTTGTGCAATCTTTTCAAAACAGTCATCAAGCGCCTCTGCCATATTCTGATGCATGGTTTCAGGATCGGAACCTTCAACAAAACAGGGCGTGTATCCGTACCCTTGCATCAGACTCTCCAGTTCATCGTGCGGCAAGCGGGCAAGAAAAGCTGGATTGGCAATTTTATATCCATTCAGGTGCAAAATCGGAAGCACAGCTCCGTCACGAGCGGGATTGAGAAATTTGTTTGAATGCCACGATGTTGCCAGTGGACCTGTTTCAGCTTCACCATCACCGACAACACATGCCGCGACAAGATCAGGATTATCAAATACAGCTCCGAATGCATGTGACATCGAATAACCGAGCTCGCCCCCTTCATGAATGGAACCCGGGGTTTCAGGGGCAACATGACTTGGAATTCCTCCGGGAAATGAAAACTGTCTGAACAGATTTTTCATACCGGCTTCATCTTCCGAAACTGTTGGATAATATTCGCTGTAGGTACCTTCAAGCCAGACATTTGCCACCAGGGCAGGACCGCCATGACCGGGGCCCGCAATATAGAGAACATCAAGGTTCCGTTGCCGGATTATACGATTAAGATGCACATAGATGAAATTCAGTCCGGGAGTGGTGCCCCAATGTCCCAGAAGACGGGGCTTGACATGCTCAGGTTTCAGCGGCTCTTTGAGTAGCGGATTGTCCAGCAGGTATATCTGTCCTACAGAAAGATAGTTTGCCGCACGCCAGTAGGCATTGATCGAGTGAAGTTCCTCTTGAGAAAGCGGTGTCAGTGGCGCTCTTTCCGGTGCTACAGGGCTCTTTTTCATCGTACTCTCTATGGATAGATGTTAATTTCAGTTATTTTTTCAACTTTTTCAGCATGCTCATGGTGTGGCGGGCAATCATCAGCTCTTCGTTGGTTCTCATAATCCAAATCTCCACATGACTGTTCTCGAGTGAAATGAGCGATAAATTTGTCCTGTTTTTTTCCTCATCAATCCTTACACCAAGAAATTCCAGGCCGGTACAGATTCGACTCCTGATTTCAGGGGAGTGTTCACCAATACCTCCGGTAAAGACCAAAGTATCAAGGCCGCCAAGGACGGCGGAAAGAGCCCCGATATATTTACGTGCCTGATAACAAAACAATGCAACAGCTTCCCGTGCACGATCGTCACTATCTTCAGCGTCAAGCAACTCGCGCATATCGTCAGTGATGCCTGAAACGCCGAGAAGACCTGACCGACGATTTACCATCTCTTTGATTGCGGCAGGGGTCATCTTGTCCTGCTGCAGCAGAAACAAAATCACTCCGGGATCAAGATCGCCTGTACGAGTACTCATCATCAAGCCTCCCGCCGGAGAAAAACCCATTGTCGTTTCAATACTATTTCCATTTTTCACGGCAGCCATGCTGGCACCATGACCAAGATGAGCAAAAATCATCTTCTTTTGTAATACCTGCAAGCCCTGCTGTCGCCTGAGTTCAAGAAGAATATACTCATAAGAAAGACCATGAAACCCGTAACGCTGGACGCCTTCGCGGCGAATGGATTCGGGAAGCGCATAGAGCCTGGCGATGGGTGGCATGGCCGAGTGAAACGAGGTATCGAAGCAGGTTACCTGAAGAGTATCCGGAAACAGCTTCGCGATATATTTGACAGCGTTTATAGCCTGTGGCAGATGTTCTGGAGCATAAGGAGTCATTGTCTCAAGTGAGGCAATAAGTTCAGGTGTCACGCGCTGAGGGAGGGAATAGAGTGGACCACCATGAACAATGCGATGACCCACCGCATCAAGCTTGAAGACGTCACCCTGCGAGGCAATCCACGAAAAGAGATAATCGGATGCTGCATCATGATGCTGTGCTGTAACGCTCTCACTTACGAGAGTGTTTCCTTGAGCATCCTGAACCAAAAACATGGTACCAGTGCTGCCGATGCGGCTCAGGGAACCAGTAAAAACAAGGCGCTCAGCTTCACCGATCTCATACAACGAAAACTTGATACTTGATGAGCCGGTGTTAAGGGCTAAAATTTTGTTTATCAACGCCATAGACTTTCACCATATTTGGTTACCCTGTGAGTGCAATGATCGCCTGGCTCCCCTCCCTCCAAGTATACAAAAAAGAAGTGAGTGTAAGCCGGTACCATCCATTGATTCCTGGGATTGTTAAATAAAAAATATTAACTCTAATAATTAAAGTTACTTTAAAAAATAAAGTATATTGATGGAAAGGAAAAATGGTAACAGTCAGTATAACAGAAACAATTTTCCCGTTTTCTGAAGTAATACCAGTAGTAACGTTTGATCTTCTTACGTTACGACATGCAAACAAATAAGGCAGGGTGGATTATGTCACTTGATCATGCAAAAAAATCTCTCACCGAAAAGCTGAAATCTGACGAAGATTTTCGTAAGCGTGTTGCAAACTACATCCTGTACCACGGCTTTTCTGACGATTTGAAGAATATCAAGAAAGAAAATCTGACGCAACACTATGATGAAAATGGATATTTCTCTTCTTTATCCACGCATAATGGTGATAAAAGTAAAGTTTCAGAGAGCCTGCAGGGATATGAGTTTTGGGCTGGCTAAAAGTTTATTGAGTAAGGCGACAAAGTCTGATGCTGAAGTGACAACTGATGACAATCTTAGTCTGAACAGTGCTATTGGACTCCGTTATTATTTTCACTAACCAAAGCTCTACTGCGGAGATACTTTATTTGGAGAACATGATGAACAAAAAAATCTGGTTGACTTTAGGTATTGCAGGGATGCTTCTCGGTAGTCCCTCTGTTGATGCCTAGGCGAAGGTCGATGTTCGTGTTGGCATTAATTTGGGGAACAGCAGGACGCACCATTATCATCGCAAACATTGGAACAAGAGGAATCGGCACAATGACGCAAAAAAGCGGCCACATGATATCAAGCATCGGAAATCTGCGTCGAGACGATAGTTAAAACCCGCTGATCAGGAATCTTTCGTAGCTTCAGGAATCATTTCTGTGCCACGGAAGATTTACTGAGTTAAACCTTTATCAACAGAGTCCCATGATCAAAAAGAAGCTTCAAAGTAATGCCCTCCTGCAGGCAATTAAGCCCTCTTTCCCGATCGTTGGTATCGGTGCTTCAGCGGGAGGGCTTGAAGCACTTGAAATTTTATTGAGAAATATTCCAGATAAATGTGGCGTCGCCTTTGTGATTGTTCAGCATCTTGACCCGACACACAAGGATATGATGGTTGAATTGCTTCAGCGGGTTACCGCTATGCCGGTCGTTCAGGTCAGCGATCGCCTGAAAATTAAGCTGGATCATGTTTATGTGATTCCTCCGAACAAGAATATGTCTCTGCTGCACGGAATATTGCATCTGCTTGATCCTGGAGAGCCTCGAGGTCTTCGTCTGCCCATTGATTTCTTTTTCCACTCGCTTGCTGATGATCTGCATCAGCAAAGCATTGGTCTCATTCTTTCAGGCATGGGTTCCGACGGAAGTCTTGGATTGCGTGCTATAAAAGAGAAAGGTGGAGGCAGTTTTGTGCAGGATCCTTCATCAGCCAAGTTTGACGGCATGCCTCGAAGCGCCATTGCTGCCTGTACACCTGACATCATCGCCCCTGTTGAGGAACTGCCGGGCAAACTCCTCGCCTATCTCGGTCATGTTCACTTTGTTGTAAAAAAGGATTTTCCGCTGGCAGAAAAAGTACTGAGCGGTCTGGAGAAAGTGGTGATTCTTTTACGAATCCAGACAGGTCATGATTTTTCGCTTTATAAAAAAAGCACCATCTACCGCCGTATTGAACGACGCATGGGTATTCATCAGATTGAAAAAATTGCTGACTATGTCCATTTTCTGCAGGAAAACCCCCATGAAACTGATCTGCTGTTCAAGGAACTGCTGATAGGGGTAACATTTTTTTTTCGCGATCCAGCAGTATGGGAATCGTTGAAACTCAAGGCAATCCCGTCACTTCTTGGAGTCCGGCCAGCCGGAGGTGTCATACGGGCCTGGGTGGTCGGCTGTTCTACGGGTGAGGAAGCCTTTTCCCTGGCAATCATATTCAAGGAGACAATTGAAACACTCACTCCTTCCGGAAATTTTAAACTCCAGATATTTGCTACAGACCTTAATAAAGATGCTATCGACAAGGCCCGTTCAGGATGCTTTCCCCTGAAAATTGCAACTGAAGTTTCTGATGAAAGGCTGCGACGATTCTTTGAACTGGATGATCATGGCTACAGAATATCGCGCGAGATCCGTGAAATGGTAGTCTTTGCTCATCAAAATGTTATCATGGATCCCCCTTTCTCCAAGCTGGATATTCTGGTTTGCCGGAATCTGCTGATCTATCTGGAACCGGAGCTTCAGAAAAAGCTTTTTCCTCTTTTTCATTACAGTTTGAATCCCGGAGGTATGCTTTTGTTGGGGAATGCCGAAAGTCTGGGTTCATTTACTCATCTGTTTAAGCCGCTTGACAGTAAAACACGACTTTTCAGTCGCCTTCAAGGGGTTCGTACGGAGTCCGCTGCTTTATCCTTTTCGTTTGCTCACACGCAACCCGCACTTTCGGATGTTACCGTCGATCAACCCACCCCAAAAACTTCAGCACTCAATGTGCAGACCTTGACCGATCAGCTCCTCCTTGAGTATTATACCCCAGCAGCGGTGCTGACCAATGATAAAGGCGATATCATCTATATCAGTGGTCATACGGGCAAATATCTTGAGCCCGCAGCAGGAAAGGCCAACTGGAACATTTTTGCCATGGCGCGCGAAGGGCTTCGCTTTGAACTGAGTATCATTTTCGGGAGTGTGCTCCGTCACAAAGGAACTGTTACCAAAAGAGGCCTGAATGTTATTTCAAGCGGAGTAACGCAGACGTTCAATCTGTCGATTACGCAGCTTGAAAAGCCTGGTGCTTTGCAGGGTCTCATTTTGATTGTTTTTATTGATGTCGAAAGCCTTGCCACAGCGACATTACAGTATCCGGCTTCTTCTGCGGAGATTGGAAAAACCAGACAGACATTGCTTGAGCAGGAACTGAGTCAGGCAAGGGATGAGATTCTTTGTATCCGGGAAGAGATGCAGACTTCCCAGGAAGAGCTTAAATCCAACAATGAAGAGGTACAGTCAACGAACGAAGAACTACAGAGCGCTAACGAGGAGCTGACAACCTCCAAAGAGGAGATGCAGTCCATGAATGAGGAGCTGCAGAGCGCTAACGAGGAGCTGCAGACGGTGAACCACGAACTCCAGTCGAAGGTGAGTGACTTGTCGCAGGCGAACAATGATTTGAAAAACCTGCTGAACAGTACTGACATTGCAACACTGTTTCTTGATGATAAACTCAACATCCGCCGTTTCACGACAAGGACGGCATCCATTATAAAACTGATTGCCAGTGATGTAGGACGCCCTATAACCGATATTGTCACCGATTTACAGTATCCTGATTTGGCTGAAAATGCCAGTGAGGTTCTTCGTCGCCTGGTGTTTAGTGAAAAAGAGGTTCCGGCAAGTGACGGCCGCTGGTTTACGGTGAAAATTATGCCCTACCGTACCCATGAAAACCAGATTGACGGGCTGGTGATCACCTTCAGCGATATTAGTGTCGCCAAAAAACTTGAAGAGAGTCTTCGGGAAACTGAAAACCGTTTCCGGGCTGCAATTGAAAGTTCTGGTATCATCGTTGCATCTGTTGACAAGGAGTTCCGCTATATCTGGCTTGACGATCCTCAGCATGAGTTTCATGCACCGAACTCCATTGGAAGACGCGATGATGAGCTTCCTGATATGCAGAACGCGGCTGAACTTATGGAGGTCAAGCGAAAAGTGCTGGCGACCGGGAATACGGTACACAGGGATTTGACCGTAACAGTGTCAAACGGTTCACTCCGCTACTATGAACTCATTGCAAGGCCGCAGCGAAATGCAGGAGGTGAAATAATTGGCGTGATCACTGTTGCGGCCAGACAACACAGCCCGCAAAGAGGCTGAAAGTGCTTTGTTCCTTGATGCTCATGGAAAAATTATTAAGGGTAATTGGCAAACGGGAAGTATTTTTTGTTTCTTATACGTAAGCATGAGTGTTCATAGTCTGCGTAAATAAGAAAAGCGTTTCATGAAAAAGAACAGAGCCCTTCTGGAGGATTTAACCGCATTGCGCCATCAGGCAGAGACGCATCTCAACACAGAGCAGAAGAAGAAAGCTATTGATTTCTCCAGTTCGCCTGAGGAAATGCAGCGGGTTATTCATGAACTGGCTGTTCACCAGATTGAGCTTGAGATGCAGCAGGATGAACTGCTTCAGACAAGGGCTGAGCTGGAAGAAAGTCTGGAATGCTACACTGATCTTTATGACTTCGCGCCGCTTGGCTATCTGACGCTTACCAGGGAGGGGACGATACGGCAAGTCAATCTGACAGCGACAAAACTGCTTGGTATAGAACGATCCCTGCTGATAGGCGATCGTTTCGGCAGGTTTGTTTCTCCTGAAGGTCTTCCCGCTTTTAACGACCTGCTGGCGAGGGTGTTCAGCCAGAGAGAGCACCCATTCTGTGAGGTTATGCTCCTGATTGAAGGAAAGCCATCCTCTTCTGATGCTTCGGTACCCCCTGATACCGTTGTTAAACTCAACCATACGGTTCGCATTGATGCCGTCCTCAGCACTGACGCTCAGGAATGTCGTATAGTTGTATCGGACATAACTATGCAAAAAAAATTCGAACAGGAGAATACAGTACTTAAGGCACGATTAGCTCAAATAGGCATATCAGAGCCAATCGACAAACCAGTCGGCAGCGTTACTGCAGATTTTAGCCACCAACTGCTTAATAAGGTTATTCATTCAAGGATACGGTTTGCAGCACTTTCATTTCTTTATTTTGTCAATAAGGCAAGTTTTTTGGAGATCAAAAAGCAGGTCCGGACAACGGACGGTAATTTAAGTGTTCACATGCGGATGCTTGAGTCTGCCGAGTATATAAGTTGTGACAGGGAAATTCAGGATCGCAAGCCTCAAACTATTTACAGCATAACGCCGAAAGGCCATGATGCCTTTTTCAGGTACAAGGCTTCTCTCAGAGCTTTTCTCGGGGCATAATCCGCTTTTATCAGAACGACTGGAAAACGTACCTGCAAAACCTTATTATCTTTAAACATCCCAACACATACGAATAAGGGGAACGTTTTTATGCCAGGTCAGGGATTCTTCAAAGAGATGAAAAAGACGTTTCTGTTTCATGCCATTGCTGCACATTTCAGTAACGGGCTGATCCCGGTTGCCGTGCTGTACTTGATCTTGACACTGTCAACCGCCAACAACTATTTCGAGCATACCGTTGAACATCTTATTCTCATTGTCGTACTGGCTATTCCTGCTTCTTTTTTTTCAGGTATCCACGATTGGAAAACAAAATATCGTGGTGCCAAAGCGCCTGTCTTTATAAAAAAAATCAGACTCTCATGCCTGCTTTTTGCACTCTGCGCTTCTGCTGTTTTTATCAGACTCAGCTCTCCCGATGTAATGAGCCAGCATGGTATTGAGCACTGGCTCTACCTTGCACTACTTTTTTCCATGCTGCCGGTCGTAACACTTCTCGGTCATTACGGCGGAAAGCTTTCCGCCCAAAAACAGTCAACCAAATCGGTCTGACTCATACCCTCACGGCATGCACATCATGAACAGTTCTTGTCTGCAGCGAGCAACAAATGCAACTTGATACTCGCCTGCAGAGGAGATATTGCAATGGAGTTCGAACGATGACTCTCTCAGGAGAGCTTCGCCGTCAGTGCTGGCACGAACTGCAGCACATCGGCTACAACCAGCACATCGGCTACTTCGCCGATAGGTGCGTCCTTGTCTTTGTTGATGGCCAGAATAAACCCTGACTTCTTCATTCCGGCAAGGTGCTGGATGGAGCCTGAAATGCCGCAAGCCACATAAAGCTTTGGCGCAACGGTCTGGCCGGTAGAGCCTACCTGATGACCATGATCGAGCCAGCCAGCGTCGACCACGGGACGGCTCGCGCCGAGCTCGCCGCCTAAAGCCCTGGCGAGACTGCGGATCACCTCGATATTCTCTTTTTTCCCGATCCCGCGTCCGGCGCTGACAACGATCCCGGCTTTTGCCAGGTTTACATCCCTGGCTTCGGGGGGCTCGTAACCAACAAATTCAGTGGTCGAAGCCACGTCGGTTGACAAAACTTTTACCACAGGAGCTCCTCCCTCCTGAAGGGCCGGAAACGCACCTGCCTGAATAGTGATCACCGCCCTGGAAGTCGAAGGAGTGACGTTACGGCGCATCTTTGCATTGCAGCACCCCACCTCATAGCCGTTACCGGCAATACCGATCACCTCGGAGACTTGTGCAACTTTAAGGCTTGCGGCAACGCGGGGAGCAAGATCCCAGCCGTAGGAGGAGTGGACAAAGACGATAAGGTCCGGGTTCACCTCTTCGACTGCCTTCAACAACAGTTGCTTATGGACTGCAGGGTTGTATTCGCCATAGAGACTGGCATCGGCCAGGTAGAGCGTACCGCTGAATGCCGGAACATCTTCGGCGCTCCCTACAAGAAATATAGAGGCATCTCCACCGATTGCTGCCGCAAAACCCAGGAGTTCTGCGGTGGTATCGAGAAGTTTGCCTTCCCTGTATTCGCCAACGAGTAAAAGCTTCATTTATATCTCCTCAGCGAAGTCCCGCTGTTTTATCTTTTAGAATGACAATCACCTTTTCGACCAGTTCATCAACACTCCCTTCGAGAACGACACCACTGCCCTTCTTTTCCGGATGGCGAAAGGATGACGAACCAGTAAGCGGAGGCTCGGAGGAGAGGTCTCCAGCCTGAAGCGTGGTGATCTCTTTTTTCCTGGCCTTCATGATGTTCGGAAGGGTGGGATAGCGCGGGGAGTTGAGTCCGAGCTGGCAGGTCACGAGCGCAGGTGTCTTAAGTCTGACCTTGCCCTTCACTCCCCCTTCAAGCTCGCGCGTTGCCGTCACAACGCCGTCGGCATAAGCAAATCCAACAAGAGTCGTCGTCGAAGGGATGCCCAGGAGCTCTGCAACCAGAACTCCGACCTGTGCGGAACCGCGATCCTGCGACTGCATCCCGGTGAAGACAAGGTCGAACTGCTTACTGCGGGCATAAGCCGCAATAATGGAGGCGATTTGCCAGGGCTCCCTGGATGCGACCTCCGGTTCCAGGATATGGACAGCACGATTGCAGCCTATGGCGAGCGCCTTTTTGATGGCCTCGATTACCCGGTCGGGTCCGATCGACAGAACCGTGATTTCGGGCTCTCCGCCAAGCTGCTCCTTAAGCAGTACCGCCTCTTCCACCGCATATTCATCGTATTCGTTCATCCGGAACGCAAGCTCCGACTCATCAAACCATGTGGCGGAACCATTGGGCCTGAAATGTGACTCCATGTCAGGCACCTGTTTAATGCAGACAAGTATCTTCATAATTCTTTACGTTTACGTGCATGTCAATCAATACCATAAATTTCACAAAATTGAATTGTCATAAGCAATACCTTTCCGTAAAATAAATTGCCAAACTCCTCCGAAAAGCTGCCTAATTTTTTTCTATCCGCTCGGCAACAATCTCTGCAAGGTCGCGAACCTTCAGTTTACCCTCGAACCCACCGGTCTTGATGCCATCTTCGAACATTGTCAGGCAGAAGGGGCAGTTGGAGGCGAGGATCGGCATACCGGTCTCGCTGGCCATGGCGACTCTCTTCACGTTGATGCGACTGCCCAGCTTCTCCTCAGCAAAAATCCTGCCGCCGCCAGCACTGCAACAGAAGCTGTCGTAACCTGAACGGCTCATCTCGGTCAGCTTGCCGCCAGCCGATTTCAGAACAGCGCGGGGCTCTTCGAAAATGTCCTTGTACCGACCAAGATAGCAGGAGTCGTGATAGGTGTACTCGAAGGCTTCCGGTTTGAGCTTCAGCCGTTTCTTCACGATCAGCCTGTTTATGAAGGTGCTGTAGTGCTCGACCGGTACGTCGAACTTGAGGTCCCGGTAATCGCGGCTAAGGGTGTTGAAGCAGTGGGGGCAGGTGGTCACGATGCGCTTGACCTTGTAACCCTTGATCGTCTCGATGTTCTCCGCAGCCACCGTCTGGTAGAGGTACTCGTTGCCGAGCTTCCTCACCGGCTCACCACAGCACTTCTCCTCCTTGCCAAGGATGCCAACCTTCACGCCGGCAGCAGCGCAGATACGAAGGAAGTTCGCGGCAACCTCCCTGTTGCGGCTGTCGAATGATGCGTAGCAGCCTGCAAAGTAGAGAATGTCTACATCGCTCTGCTCCTGCATGATGCTGACAGGAAGCCCCTTCGCCCAATCTCCCCTCGATGCGTAGGCCATACCGAACGGATTGCCGTTCACTTCGATGTTGTTCGTCGCGGTGCGAACCTCGTCACCCGGGAATTCGCCCTCCATAAGGGTCAGGTTCCGGCGCATTTCGAGGATCTTGTTGACGTGCTCAATATTGGCAGGGCAGATATCCTGGCAGGCGCCGCAGGTCGTGCAGGACCAGAGGGCATCAGCCGTCACCGCCTCGACGAGACCTTTTTCAGGTGACGTCTCGGCTACGCTGCCTATCGCCTTGATCACCTTCATCGGAGAGAGAGGCTTGTCGGTGCTGTATGCCGGGCAGCGATCCTGGCAGCGCTTGCAGGAGGTACAGGCGTCGCTGTCAAAGAGGTCTTTCCAGGTCAGGTCGGTGATTTTCGAGGCACCGAACTGTTCAATGCTCTCATCTTCAAGATTGATCGTGCCGATCGTGCCTTTCGGTTCAAAGGGGGCAAGGAAACTGTTCCCGCTCGTCGTAAGGATATGGCGCAACTTTGTCCGGGGAATAACGGCAATAAAGCCGAGCCCAAGCAGAAGATGGAACCACCAGAGCCCCTTGTGCAGGCCAAGAAGCGCAGCATCGCCAAGAGAGGAGAACGCCTGGGCTAACACGTAGCCAGCAGGAGACCACAAGGCAAGATCAGGGTTCTGCTTCAGCTCGGTGACGGCCATGCGACTCCCCTCGATGAGAAAGCCCGTAATCAGGATGGTGAAGAGCAGCGCGTGAATACGGTAGTCGTCGGTGACCGTTTCGAGCCCCTTCGGCTTGATGACGAATCGGCGCACAAAGAGCCCGCCGAGCATCACGATGGCGACCAGACCGGCAAGGTCGAGCGCAAGGGAGAAGTACCTGTAGAACTCCCCTTTCAGAATGTTAACCCTGAAGAGCGGCAGGAGGAGATCTGCCTGTACCATAATGAGCATCGTGCCTGCAAGCAGGGTGAGGAAGCCCCAGAAAAAGAGCGAATGGAACAACCCTCCATCCTTGACCCTGAAGACGCGGGTCTGGCCGAAGACGGTCGCGAGCATACGCCGTACGCGGTCGCCGCGCCGGTCAAAGCGGTCCAGAGACTTGCCCTGGCGCCAGATCTCCAGCCTCTGTTTGAAGCCGAAGGTGGCGCCGGTGACTGCCGCGATGGTGAGCAGGTACATGACGGCGACGACCCCGTGCCCGACGTTCCAGTATATTTCACGAGTTGCATCCATTGGCGGCCTCGACTTCAGTAATCAGGTTAAGAAAGCAGTTGTTTGGCAATGACGATGCGCTGAATCTCGCTCGTCCCTTCGTAGATCTCGGTGATCTTGGCGTCGCGGTACATGCGCTCGATTTCATAATCGGCAATATAGCCGTAACCGCCATGAATCTGCATCGCCTCCTTTGTCACAAAGGTAGCGGTCTCCGATGCATGGAGCTTGCAGAGGGCAGACTCAAGGGAGAATTTCTTCTTGTGATCCTTGAGCCAGGCTGCCTTGTAGATCAGAAGCTTGCTCGTCTCGATACGGGCGTACATATCGGCCAGCTTGAACTGGATGGCCTGAAAAGAGCTGATGGTCTTGCCAAACTGCTTGCGCTCCTTCGCGTAGGCTACGGAACGCTCGAAGGCACCTTCGGCAATGCCGAGAGCCTGTGAAGCGATACCGATACGGCCACCGTCAAGGGTATCCATGGCAACATTGAACCCCTTGCCCTCCTCTCCGAGCAGGTTCTTGAGCGGCACGCGCACGTTGTCGAGCGCGAAGGCGGTGGTGTAGCTTCCGCGAATGCCCATCTTGTTCTCGTTTTTCAGGATAATGATGCCGGGCGATTTCAGGTCAACGATGAAGGCGCTGATCCCTTTATGCTTCAGGCTGCGGTCGAACGAGGCGAGCACGATGCCCGTGCCGAGGTATCCGCCGTTGGTGATAAAGTTCTTCGAGCCGTTGATGACGACCTCGTCGCCTTCGATGCGGTAGGTCGTGGCTGTTCCGCCCGCATCGCTGCCGGCTTCAGGCTCGGTGAGGAGGAAGCAGCCAATCTTTTTGCCAGTGAGAAGGTCGGGCAACCACTGCTTCTTCTGCTCTTCGGTACCGAAAGCGTATATGGGATTGCAGCAGAGGGAGGTATGGGCCGAAACAAGGACGCCTGTCGATGCGCAAGCTTTGGAAATCTCTTCGACCAGGATAGCGTACGACATCATATCGAGGCCAGCACCGCCGTACTCTTCGGGAAAGTAGCTGCCGAGGAACCCCATCTCTGAGATATGAGCGACAAGTTCATCTGGAATCCTGTGCTCTTCGTCGATTTTGGCTGCTATCGGCTTGATCTCGTTTTCAACAAAGTCGCGCACTGCAGATTGAAGCACTTTCTGGTCGTGGGTCATTTCAAAATTCATACTCTCACT
>SESD01001124.1_pt1 | contig 15217 bp, 14 predicted proteins | sample 3171411 | NCBI WGS metagenome assembly SESD01 (sample SAMN06051880, study PRJNA518727) | freshwater metagenome | biome: subpolar coniferous forest; feature: holomictic lake; material: water; isolation source: holomictic Lake 442, 16.5 m depth | place: Canada: near Kenora, Ontario | collected...
CGAAAGGCTAAATTAAAGGCGCAAACAATCAAGTAATTGCCTTTGCCTTTGCCTTTGCCTTGAACCTTTCGCCCTTCGCCTTCGCCTTCGCCTTTGACCTTTGACCTTTGACCTTTGACCTTGAGCCTTGAACCTTGAATCTTGAACCTTTTACTTTTTCAATCTCTTCAGTGTTTCGTAAAGAAGTGCTGGCAATGGCGGCTTATAAAGTAGCTGATGCTCAGGGTTTAATTAAACTGGATGCCATGGAGAATCCGTATAACTGGCCTGACGACATTAAAACAGACTGGTTGGCAGTGCTAAAAGATTGTCCGTTAAACCGCTATCCAGATCCTGAAGCCCGTCTATTGACTGAAACTATCAGGCAATTGAATCAACTGTCTGACCAGTTCGATGTGTTACTTGGCAATGGCTCGGATGAAATTATTCAATTGCTGTTAATGGCGTTACCGGCAACTGCCAGTGTATTGGCACCTGCTCCCGGTTTTGTCATGTATAAACAACTGAGTGACTGTTTGGGGTTAACTTATCTGGGTATTCCTTTGCAAGCTGAGTCGTTTGATCTGGACTTGCCTGCCATGCTTGCGGCTATAGAGCAACATCAACCTTCCGTTGTTTTTCTGGCCTACCCCAATAATCCTACCGGCAATTTATTTAGCGAAACCGCCATACTTGACATCATAAAAACAGCCAAGGGATTGGTTGTGGTCGATGAAGCTTACTCGCCTTTTGCCAATGCCAGTTTTATTAACAAGCTGGATCAATACGACAATTTATTGGTGATGCGTACCGTTTCCAAGTTAGGGTTGGCAGGTTTGCGATTGGGTTACCTCATAGGTAAGTCGGCAATCATTGAGCAACTTAATAAAATTCGGCTACCTTACAATATTAATAGCCTGACTCAAATTAGCGCTGATTTTGCGCTGTCCAATAAAGCACTTTTTGATCGGCAAACTGAAAAAATTTGTGCTGAAAGAGCGGTTGTTTTTAAAGAGCTGAATGAGCTTGACGGCATTACCGCTTATCCAAGCGCTGCAAATTTTATTCTGTTCAGGACACCTAAAAATAAAGCATCGGATATTTTTTTATCGATTAAGCAGCAAGGCGTTTTAATTAAAAACCTGAGCGGGCAGGGCGGTTTGTTAATCGATTGTTTGCGGGTGACTGTTGGCAAACCGGAAGAAAACAGGGCTTTTCTTAATGCTTTAAGAAAAAGTCTTTAAAGCGTATACCCGCAATAAATAGATTAATTTGAAATATATTTATAATTTATACAAGGAGTTGTAATTAAGTATTAGCTTTTCTCTTGCTGGCGAATTAGGACTATAGATATAAAACAATCAGTTATATTTCCGTTGCTTCGTCGGTCTCACTGAAGAGCCAAGGCATCTGTACTTGTATAAATACCCAAGACCTGAATAATGAAAAATTATGGGCAAATCTGTTAAATACCAACTAACATCTTTAACTATTCACACTAAGGGCTTCAAATTCACCTGCTTCTAATGGTATATTGACGCAAAATAAAAATGAGCTGTAAAGCCACGGATAAAATCAGGAGAGTTCCATAATGAATAATAAAGGCGTCGATAAGTCTAAACGCCAGTTTTTAACCTCGGCTATGACCGTGGTTGGAGCTGTTGGTTCAGGCTTTTTAGCAGTTCCTTTTCTTGCTCAAATGCAGCCTAGTGTTAAAGCTATGGCCGCTGGAGCACCTGTTGAAGTTGACATTAGCAAGATGGAAGTAGGGCAGATGATTAGGGTAGCCTGGAGAGGCAAGCCGGTATGGGTGCTCAATAGAACACCTGAAGTTCTTGCTACATTAAAAACACTGGATAGCGAACTGCGGGATCCACTTTCTAATGAATCAGAACAACCGGCTTCCAGCAAAAATCCGGGAAGATCACTTAAGCCTGAGATTTTTGTTGCGGTCGGCTTGTGTACTCATTTAGGTTGCTCACCTACTTTTCGCCCTGAAATAGCACCTAACGATCTCGGTGATAAATGGAAAGGTGGTTTTTTCTGTCCATGTCATGGCTCTTGGTTCGATTTGGCTGGTCGTGTTTATCGTGGCGTACCGGCACCTACCAACCTTGAAATTCCTCCTTATCGCTATATTAGTGATACCCGAATAATTGTTGGCGAGTCTTCTGAGGAGAATGCTGCATGAAACCAACCCGTTTAACTGAATGTGGCAACTGGGTTTTAGATCGCTTTCCCGTCACTAAATTCTGGAATGATCACATGGCGCATTACTATGCGCCCAAAAACTTCAATTTTTGGTACTTTTTTGGTTCTTTGGCGTTATTGCTTTTAGTCAACCAAATTCTGACGGGTATCTTATTGACCATGAACTACAAACCGGATGCCAAGCTGGCATTTGATTCTGTAGAGTACATCATGCGTGATGTGCCGTGGGGTTGGCTGGTGCGCTACATGCATTCAACCGGTGCGTCTGCCTTTTTTATCGTTATTTACCTGCACATGTTCAGAGCCTTGATTTACGGTTCATTCAAGCATCCGCGTGAATTGATCTGGATTTTTGGCATGTTGTTGTTTGTGGCTTTAATGGCGGAAGCGTTTATGGGGTACTTATTGCCCTGGGGACAAATGTCATTTTGGGGCGCGCAGGTTATTATCTCGTTGTTTAGTGCAATTCCTGTCATAGGCGATGACTTATCGTTATGGATTAGAGGTGATTATGTGATTGCCGATGCAACGCTAAACCGCTTTTTTGCTTTTCATGTTATTGCCGTGCCTTTGGTTTTGGTGATGCTGGTTTTTATGCATTTAGTGGCGCTGCATGAAGTCGGTTCCAACAACCCTGACGGCATTGAAATCAAGGCCTCCAAAGATCCTTGGGGACATCCTGTGGATGGTATTCCTTTTCATCCTTATTACACCGTTAAAGATTTAGTCGGTGTTGGGGTGTTTTTATTGTTTTTTGCGACGGTTATTTTTTACATGCCGGAAGTCGGTGGCTATTTTCTTGAGCATGCCAACTTTATTCCTGCTGACCCAATGAAAACGCCGGAACACATCGCTCCCGTCTGGTATTTCACACCGTTTTATTCTATCTTGAGAGCTATTCCTGATAAATTTGCCGGTGTTATTGGTATGGGTGGCTCTATTGTAGTGTTGTTTTTGATGCCTTGGCTGGACCGTTGCCCGGTTAAATCAATTCGTTATCGCGGTGGTATTTTCAAAAAAGCCCTGTTTTTGTTTGTGATTAGCTTTTTGGCCTTGGGTTATTTAGGTACCCAGCCGGTAACGCCTATGGCTACAACCATGGCCAGGTTGTTTACCACTATCTATTTTGGCTTTTTTCTGTTGATGCCCATCTACACTCGCTGGGAAAAAACCAAGCCGGTGCCAAAAAGATTGACAAAATTGCATAGTCTTGAAGAGCAGTTACATGCATTTGAAGAGCATTTGCCAGCGTTAATTGAAGAAATTACCGAATTAAAGCCAGTAGCTACCGAAATTGGTGATCCTGCATTTAAAAGTACCTTTTTTAATAGAAGACCCAACCCTCAAGGTATGGCTCATGTAATTAGTCGATTGGCTAAAAAATTAAAAGGGAGTCTCGACTGATATGAAAAAATTAATAACCTTACTTTTATTATTGTCCTTATCTTTTGGGGTTGTAGCTTCCGAAGCAGTAGAATTACAAGAGGCGGATGTAGATCTTTCAGATAATGAGTCATTGCAGCGTGGAGCCCAGCATTTTGTTACCTATTGTTTAGGTTGCCACTCTGCCAAGCACATGCGTTACTTACGTTTTGCAGTCGATGTGGGTGTGGATCAAAAGAAAATGTTAAAAGATATTGCACCTGAAGGTGCCAGTATCTATGATCAGTTCCACAGTGCGATGAATAAGCATGATGCTGAGAAATGGTTTGGTGTACAACCCCCCGACTTGTCGTTAATTGCCAGGTCACGTGGGGCAGATTGGCTGTATAGCTATTTAAAAAGCTATTATACCGACCCTTCAAGGCCCTTTGGCGTTAATAACTTGGTTTACGAAGATACTGCCATGCCCAATCCCTTATGGCAGTTACAAGGCGAGCAGCATGCTGAACCCAGAAAAACTATCTATGGTGAATATACCAAGTTGGTTCTTGAAGAGTCGGGCGCTTTATCTGAGAGAGAATTTGATCTTTTCGTTAACGATCTTGTTAATTTTCTGGTGTATGTTGGTGAGCCCGTGCAACTGGAAAGAGAGCGCCTCGGAAAATATGTGATATTTTTCCTGTTGCTGTTCTTGGTGATTGCTTATCTGCTGAAAAAAGAATATTGGAAAGACGTTGATTAATTTTCATAGTCAAAAAACAGGGATGTTTTTAATTAATACAACTTTATAAGTCATACCAAACAACAGGAAGCAGTCCTGGTATAAGAAACGGAGCAGGTTTTCTATACCAGGAGAGTCTCTAGCATCAAAAGCCTGATTATTTATGTTACAATAAACTCTTTTATCGCCCTATACGTCCAAAGAGGTTGCTATTCGTGGCAAATATTATTACTCGTAAATCTGTAATGACGCTTTTTTCATCTCCGACATGTGCAATGAGTCATTGCGCTCGCTTTGTTTTACACGAGAAAGCAGTTGCCGCAGACATAGAATATTATGACCCGACTGATCCGCCTGAGGATTTACTTGAGCTTAATCCAAATGGTACCTCACCCACATTGATTGAACGTGATCTGGTTCTTTATGATTCGCGTATTATCATGGAATATTTGGATGAGCGTTTTCCACATCCACCTTTGCACCAAATGGATCCAGTTTCGCGTGCAAATGCCAGAATGCTGATTAAACGAATAGACCAGGATTGGTATCAATTGCTTGATGAGATATTATTTTCAGGTGAGAAAAAATCGGCACGTGCCAAGAAAATGCTGCGAGAAAGCATCCTTTCTGCCGCACCTATTTTTGCCGCCAGACCTTATTTTATGAGTGATGAATTTTCATTAATTGATTGCGCTATTGCTCCGCTTTTATGGCGACTGCCTAGTTTGGGTATAGATGTATCGACACCGAATGAAGTTATCACTAATTATGCTCAGCGACTATTTAAACGGCCTGCATTTAAACGCAGTCTTAGTGAAGCTGAACAAGAAATGGCCGAGCCTTTAAAATAGCGATAGAACCATGACTCCTTTAAAGCCTTATTTAATTCGTTCAATTTATGAATGGATTATTGATAATGATCTGACGCCGTATTTACTGGTTGATGCAGAAAACAGCCATGCAATTTTGCCCTCTCAATTGATTGAGGACGGCAAGATACTTTTAAATGTAAGACCTGAAGCCATACAAGGACTTACGCTGGGTAACCAGGAAATTGAATTTAATGCCAGGTTTAGCGGAAAACCCATGCATATTGTCGTGCCTATAGCCGCTGTAATGGCAATCTACGCTAAAGAAAATGGCAAAGGCATGATCTTTGATCAGGAAGATGATGAGGTGGATGAAACGCCACCACCTGAAAGCAAGCCACCAACAAGGCCTACTTTACGCATAGTCAAATAATTATCGGATTTTAAAAGTCAGTGTGAGCCACGAAAAAACGAAGGGAATTAATTTTTTCTTCGTTTCTTCATGCTTATAATCGATTGTTTTTTTTGATAAACTACAGTGTTATTAAGTTTCAAGGTTCTGATGTTAATGCCTGTATGAAGTGTAGACAAAGACATTGGCTGATTTTACTTATAAATTTTTTGATATCCGGTGCGCTTTAAGTCTCCATGCCATCAGAGATTCTATTGTGTGGGTGTCGGCAAGTCATTCGTATAATCAGCGATTTTACTATTTGCTTGAAAAAAATATCCTCGGGCGCGATGTTTGTCAAAGTAGGCACCGAGCATTTTTAAATTAGTTTTAATTAAAATACCAACGGTAATAGCACTAATTGAATTAGTGTATTCACTCAATTCAAATAGTAAAAAAGCATCTTTTTCAAGATCGCTGACGCCAGTCTCTATGTTTCGACGTTCTTCGAATTCTACGTGAATGATTTCGCGTAATGTATCTTCTTCAATCAAGAAAAATAATCGCCCAACATCTTCTTTATGAATGAATAAAGTAATGCGTGCTAATGAAGGCTCATGCTGTATTGGAATACGCGCGTATTGTGTAAATCATTTATAATGCCATTGAGCAAAAGGGCCGAACCGAGAAGATTTATATCGTGTCGTTGGGGGTAGCTTACTATTAATGTCCGTTAGGGTTAAAACATGACTGAAACTTTTTCTGAGAACGAGGCCGACCAATCGGTTAAGCTAAGCGTTTATATTATCACCTATAACGAGGCCGACAAGATTGCTGCCGCCGTGCAAAGCGTGGTGTGGGCCGATGAGGTGCTGGTGCTGGATTCGAACAGTACTGATGAAACAGTGAAAATTGCTACTGATCTGGGGGCAACGGTGCTTCAAATTCCATTTACCACTTTTGGTAAATTGCGTAATGATGCTATTGCGGCGTGTCGGCACGATTGGGTCTTTAGTCTCGATGCTGACGAGCGTTGCACACCTGCGGCTATGGCAGAAATCCTGCAAGTGCTCGCAAAGCCTGCTGCCGATGCTTATTATGTGCCGCGTCGTAACTGGTTTATGGGGCGTTGGATCAAGCATTGCGGTTGGTATCCGGACTACCGTCAGCCACAATTGTTTCGCAAGAGCGCGTTGATATTTGATGGTCACGACGAGGTGCACGAATCGTTCCGGGTGGAAGGTGAGATTGGCTATTTTAAGTCTGCTATCATTCAGGTCCCTTTCCAGAATCTGGAGCAGTTACTGCACAAAACGCAGCGCTATTCTACGTTAGGCGCGCGCAAACTGGAGCGTAAAGGTAAGTCTGTCAGTATGGCGACTGCTTTGGGTCATGGTCTGTGGGCCTTCTTTAGGATATATGTAATAAAGTTCGGCTTTCTTGATGGTTGGGCTGGTTTTGTGCTGGCTTTTGGTAATTTTGAAGGCACTTTTTATCGTTACGCCAAAGCGGCTACGGCAAATTTAAACTGGACTCATCCGCCGGTAGATGATAGTGACGCAAAGTAAATTCCGACTTTATATACCTGAAAAATAATTCGGTTAGTGAAGGCTCAGGCGCTATCTAAAAGACGTGTAGCTATCTACTTTAATAGCCAGATTATTTTTCGTGTCTTGGTTTTTTTTGTGAATAAAGTGCGGTTTTTAGATTATTAGATAGAGTTGGGGGTTTTTAGTACTACAGTAGTTGCTCAACTCGTCGTATAATGATAGGTTATTTTAGTGATTGTTAGGTGTGGTTTATGCAAATTATTCAGGAAGCGCTCACGTTCGATGACGTTTTATTAGTGCCTGCGCACTCAACTGTGCTGCCACGCGATGTAGAAATGAAGACACAGTTGACGCGAGGGATTACGCTTTATATACCTCTGGTTGCGGCTGCCATGGATACGGTTACCGAAGCTCGGCTTGCCATAGCCATAGCCCAGGAAGGTGGTATCGGTATTATTCATAAAAACATGACCATAGAGCAGCAGGCCAGTGAAGTTCTTCATGTTAAAAAATATGAGAGTGGCGTCATTAAAGATCCTATTACGGTTTCTCCTGATGTGAGTATTCGTGATGTGATCAAATTAACCCGCGCCAACAATATTTCAGGTGTTCCTGTGGTTAATGGTGACGAATTGGTCGGCATTGTTACCAGTCGAGATTTACGCTTTGAAACGCGTTTTGATGAACCCGTTTCAAAAGTGATGACGCCCAAAGAACGGTTGATTACGGTGAGTGAAAACGCTGATCGTAAAGAAGTCATTGCCCTGTTGCACAAACATCGCATCGAGAAAGTGCTAGTGGTTAATGAATCATTTCATTTACGTGGCATGATTACCGTTAAAGATATTCAGAAAGCCAAAGATTACCCCTACGCTTGCAAAGACGAGTTGGAGCGCTTGCGTGTTGGTGCCGCTGTTGGTACCGGACAGGGTACCGAAGAGCGTGTGGCAGCGTTAGTCGAGGCGGGCGTCGATGTTATTGTCGTTGATACAGCGCATGGTCATTCGCAAGGTGTTTTGGACAGGGTGCGTTGGGTCAAACAAAATTATCCTTCCGTTCAGGTGATTGGAGGCAATATTGCTACGGCAGCAGCGGCATTGGCTTTGGTTGAAGCAGGCGCTGATGGTGTTAAGGTCGGTATTGGTCCGGGTTCTATTTGCACGACGCGGATTGTTGCCGGTGTTGGGGTTCCACAAATTACGGCTGTCAGTAATGTGGCTGATGCTTTAAAAGGAACCGGCGTACCGTTGATTGCAGACGGTGGCATTCGCTATTCGGGTGATGTTGCCAAAGCCTTGGCTGCCGGTGCACATGCGGTCATGTTGGGTGGTTTGTTTGCCGGTACTGAAGAAGCGCCGGGAGAGGTTGAGCTGTTTCAGGGACGCTCTTATAAATCTTATCGTGGCATGGGCTCTCTGGGTGCGATGGCCCAACAGCAAGGTTCCAGTGATCGTTATTTTCAGGAAGAAACTGATTCAGTTGAAAAATTGGTTCCTGAAGGCATTGAAGGTCGCGTGCCTTATAAAGGCAGTTTGCTTGCGGTGATTCATCAGTTGTTGGGTGGCATACGTGCCAGCATGGGTTATACAGGAAGCCAAACCATTGCCATATTGCACGATAAGGCACAGTTTGTGCGGGTAACCAGTGCCGGCATGAGAGAAAGCCATGTCCATGATGTCACCATCACTAAAGAAGCGCCTAATTACCGCTCAGAGTAACACTTAGCGCAGGGATGACAGGCATTTAAATGGATGTACGGATAAAGATTATAAACAATCCGTGTAAACCTTTTTTAATTCATGTCCTCCGTGTGCCCCCTCATCCAATATTCAAAGACAATACCGTGAAACAAGAATCCACCAATATCCATACCCACAAAATCCTTATTTTAGATTTCGGTTCACAATACACCCAGTTAATCGCACGTCGCATTCGTGAAATTGGTGTGTATTGTGAAATTTATTCCTGTGAATGCAGCGAAACGGAAATTAAAAACTTTGCGCCTAATGGCATTATATTATCCGGTGGCCCGGATACAGTCACCAGTGGCGATACGCCGCGAGCTCCTGTTGCCGTATTTGAACTGGGTGTGCCGGTGCTGGGTATTTGTTACGGTATGCAAACCATGACAGAGCAAATGGGCGGCAAGGTTGAATCGTCTGATCATAGAGAATTTGGCTATGCGCAAATCAGGGCGCGTGGACATTCAAAGTTATTAGCGGGCATAGAAGATCATCTTTCTGCTGAAGGTTTTGGCTTGCTGGATGTGTGGATGAGTCATGGTGATCGTGTTGTTGACTTGCCCAAAGGTTTTGTGACGATTGCCAGTTCAGAGGGTGCGCCCATTGCCGGAATTGCTAATGAAGAAAAATCTTTCTATGCCTTGCAGTTTCATCCTGAAGTAACGCATACCAAGCAAGGTGGACGGATTTTATCTCGTTTTGTTTTGGATATTTGCGGCTGTGAGGCGCTATGGACGGCCAGTAATATTATTGAAGATAGCATTAATGCCGTACGCGAAAAAGTAGGCAGTGATCACGTTATTTTAGGCTTGTCTGGCGGCGTTGATTCGTCAGTGGTTGCCGCGCTGTTGCATAAAGCGATTAAAGACCAGCTCACTTGTGTGTTTGTGGATACGGGTTTGCTGCGCTTGAATGAGGGCGACCAAGTAATGGCTACTTTTGCTGAGCACATGGGCGTTAAAGTGATCAGGGTGAATGCCGAACAACGTTATTTAGATGCTTTGGTGGGTGTTTCCGATCCCGAGCTGAAACGCAAAGTTATCGGCAATCTGTTCATTGAAATTTTTGATGAAGAGGCCGCGAAAATAGCCGATGCAAAATGGTTGGCTCAAGGTACCATTTATCCTGACGTGATTGAATCAGCAGGCTCTAAAAGCGGTAAGGCACATTTAATTAAATCGCATCATAATGTCGGTGGTTTACCGGAAAATATGCTTTTAAAGCTGGTTGAGCCCTTGCGCGAATTGTTTAAGGATGAAGTGAGACGATTAGGTTTGGAGTTGGGCTTGCCAGCCGACATGGTTTTCCGTCATCCGTTTCCGGGGCCTGGTTTGGGCGTAAGAATTTTGGGCGAAGTAAAAAAACAGTATGCCGATTTATTGCGTCAGGCCGATGCGATTTTTATTGAAGAATTGTATCGCCATGATCTTTACGACAAAGTGAGTCAAGCATTTGCGGTATTTTTGCCGGTTAAATCAGTCGGTGTGATGGGCGATGGGCGACGTTATGATTACGTGATTGCCATTCGTGCCGTCGAAACCATCGATTTTATGACCGCTCGTTGGGCGCATTTGCCTTATGACTTTCTTGATCTGATTTCCCGTCGCATTATTAATGAGGTCCCCGGAATTTCTCGTGTTGCTTATGATATATCGGGTAAACCACCAGCAACCATTGAATGGGAATAAGTCCAAACGGCGATGAAGCCTGGATGCGTTATGCCTTCAGGTTGGCGCAACGTGCCGAGCAGCAAGGTGAAGTGCCCGTTGGGGCGATAGTTGTTAAAGATGATCTTTGTATTGCTGAAGGTTGGAATGTGCCCATTACAACACATGACCCTACGGCGCATGCCGAGATGGTCGCGTTAAGAAAAGCAGGGTTGGCTTTGGAAAATTATCGCCTCTGTGATGCTACGCTATATGTAACATTAGAGCCTTGTGTTATGTGTATGGGAGCTATCAGTCATGCGCGGATAAAACGTCTGGTTTTTGGCGCGTTTGACACTAAGAGGGGCGCGGTTTGTCATGCGTTGAGTCTTACCGATGCCAGTTTTTTAAATCATCGAATTGATTGGGTAGGGGGCGTTTTAGAAATGGAATGTTCTGAATTATTAAGCAATTTTTTTCGGGCCAGGCGTTAATGATACAACGGTAAGAAATTGTCCACGAAAAACACGAAAAAATAAAGATAAAGGTTAAATCAGTGCTGCCAAATTTAGACTGGACAAGCAAAAAGGCTTAACCGTCAATACGGTTAACTAAATGATAACGTTCGCTGAGCAGAGTCGAAGCGATTTGTCCGCTTCGACTCTCCGCACAGCGAACGATTTAACCCTTAAACTCCCCCGCCTTAGGTAGATAGCCAATGCGCACAACATAGCTTATCGAATCAAGATTCCCGCCACTGTTTATAGGTATTAATCAGGGCGTTAGTTGAGCAATCATGTCCGGTAATAACTTCATTGTTCTGAAGTTCTGGCAATATAACGCCGGCTAATATTTTGCCGAGTTCCACGCCCATTTGATCAAATGAATTTATGTTCCAGACGGCGCCTTGAACAAAAATTTTATGTTCGTAAAACGCCAATAGCGAGCCTAATGTTTTGGGTGTCAATTTTTTAAACAGGAAGGAATTTGATGGTTTATTGCCGTCAAATACTTTGGAGGCCACCAAGACAGCATCTGTCTGCTCTGACGGCGTGAGTTTCTTTTTGACTTCCTCTGCGGTTATGCCATTGACTAGCGCTTCTGGTTGGGCAAGAAAGTTTGATATTAAAATATCGTGATGTTTTGGTAGCTTGTAATGACTGTTTGCCGCCGCCAAAAAATCGCAAGGTATGAGTTTGGTGCCTTGGTGGATGAGTTGGTAAAAGGCATGTTGACCATTGGTGCCAGGTTGTCCCCAAATAATTGGGCCGGTGTTGTAGTCAACCTTATCTCCCTGTAAATTAATGCCTTTGCCATTACTTTCCATGTCGCCTTGTTGAAAGTAATCGGCGAAACAACGCATGGATTGATCGTAAGGCAGTAAGGCATGAGATTCCGCATTGAAAAAATTGTTATACCAAATCCCCAGTAAGGCCATAATTACCGGTATGTTTTGTTCGTAAGGTGTATTGCGAAAGTGGCAATCGGCTTCATAAGCGCCTTGTAACAGTTCTTCAAAATTATCCATACCGACATATAAGGCAATGGATAAGCCAACTGATGACCAAAGCGAATAGCGACCGCCTACCCAGTCCCAAAATTCAAACATGTTGTTGGTATCAATGCCAAAGTTGGCAACATTTTCGGCGTGCGTTGAAATAGCCACAAAGTGTTTGGCAATAGTGAGAGGGTCTTTTGCGCTATCAAGAAACCATTTTTTTGCAGAGGTTGCATTCATCATGGTTTCTTGGGTATTAAAAACTTTGGAAGCTATAATAAAAAGCGTGGTTTCTGCCGATAAGGACTTTAATACTTCAACAATATTGGCCTGGTCAATGTTGGAGACATAATGCACTTTTAATGCGTCCGAGCTATAAGGCGCAAGTGCTGTTGAAACCATTTTAGGGCCTAAGCCGGAGCCGCCTATGCCAATGTTAACAATGTCGGTGATGGCTTTTCCAGTATAGCCTTTCCATTCGCCTGAACGAACCGCTGCGCAGAAAACTCGCATTTTTTCTAAAACCTGATTAATTTCCGGCATAACATCATGTCCATCGACATAAACCGGAAGGTTGCTCTTATTGCGTAGTGCGGTGTGCAGGACAGCCCGATGTTCGGTAGTGTTGATTTTTTCACCGGAAAATAGGGCGTTAATTTTTTCATTAAGCCCTGCATGATGGGCAAGGTCTATTAATAAAGGTAATGTTTGATCTGTTATTCTGTTTTTGGAATAATCAAACAAAATCTCATTAAAATTAACTGAGAACTTGTTGAACCGGTTAATGTCTGCTTTGAAAGCATCGCGTAGAGAATTATTTTTGGTTTGTTCGTAATGGCTTTGTAAGGCTGTCCACGCTTTTGAGGTAGTCAAAGATGACATGTTTTTTTGGCTCCGTTTAAAATAAATTACCGTAAGTCTACGAAAAGAGCGCTAGGATAGCAATAGCGCAATGGGTGCATTATTATTTACTTATATATCGCCTTTTTTAGGCGGGTATCCTATCAATTCCTTTATTTAGGTGAGGTGGTGTGCTAGAGTTGGCATCGCTATGGGGTAGGTTAATAGCAAATGCAGCTTGTTTTTAATGAAAAAAAAGTTATATAGAGCATTAACAATTCATATAATAATAACTATGTATCAAAATTGGAAGGTATTATGAACAGAGTACAACTAATAAGAAAGAGTTTCCTGGGGCTTTTAGGATTGTTTTTTTCAGCAACCTTATGGGCGCATGGTGGCGCAGCAGGTACCGATACTGATCAGTGCAAATTTGAATTGCAACCAACGCACTGGATTCATTACACTGCTTATCAGCCTAGTGCGTATCCAGCGGAAGAATTTTGCGGTAAATTGCCTGGTTTAAACACCTTGACTCAACTGGTTTTCGATTACCAAGATATGAAATATAGAAATATGTTGGTTGAGTTTGAAGTAACCAAAGAACCTGAAGGCACGCGTGTATTTTTTCTACCTAGTGCAAAACATAAAAAAGGGTCAGTTAACTTAGAATTGAAAAATGGCGTGTCAGAACCTGGACAATACTTGATTCATATTACCTTGGTACCCGATCCGGCTGATACTGAAAATCGCACTCAAGGTGAGAGATTGGATGTACACATGGGCTTTAAGGCCGGTGGCGGTCAACAAGTAAGCAGAAATAGTATGTTGTTGTACGTATTTGTCGCACTGGCAGGTTTGTATGTGTTGTATCTGTCAAATGCAGGTTTTAAACGTAAAGTTGACGAAGTCCTTACCAAAATTAAAAACTGATAAAAAATCGATGTTACGCATTCGCTATGAACGATCAATTGCTATATAAAAGATTTGTAAGGCGTCGGTGTAACATCGATTAAACAGTTTGTGTGTCAAGAAGGTTTGATTATTTGAGCGGTAGCGCACTACCGGCAACTGATCCAAAAAAGTACATTGATGATGTCGAGTAAAAGGGGAAACAAGTAATGGTGAAGTTATTGTCGGTTGGAGTACTGATGGTTCTTTTTTCTGCGCCGGTCATGGCTCAGGAATATGAAGAGCATGATAGTATGCTGATGGATCACGGTGATGGTCACTTGATGGACATGGCGGGCGGCATGGTGATGGGGCAAAATGCCAATACCTTGCCCGGTGGTTGCGATAGAATATCTGAAACCAAAGAAATTACCGTTCATGCCGGTCATAAATATGCTGAAAAATTCCCGGGTAGAATGTTCGCATTTGATACGCAGGAATTTAATTTTAAGCCGTGTACAAAATTGACTGTCCATTTTATTAATGAGGACAATGTGCGGCATCAATGGATGATGCATGGACTACCTAAGTATTTATACCCCAAAGGGATGTTTCATTTGGAAGCAACCGGCCCTTCAAAAATTTCAGGCACATTGATTTTACCTCCTGGCGATAAAACCTATCTGGTGCATTGCGATATTGCCCAGCACATGGAAAAAGGCATGAAAGCCCAGTTAAAGGTGGGTAAAGGCGATGGAGATTTGCCCAGTATTCCTGGTGTAACCGCTTATGTTGAAGCGGATGATTATACGGCAACTTTGCCTCAATTGGCGGCCAAAGCAGACGCTGAAGCACTTGCTGTGCCGGCGATTGTTGCAACGGCAGTGCCTGTACCTACAACAACCGTACAGTCGGAAGATTCTGTTATTTCGGGTGTTACGGTAATCGGTCTGGCATTAGGTTTACTGGCGGCACCTTTTCTGGCTCGTAAATTTAAAGGCTTGAGCGCATCAGAAGTGGTTGTTTATGTGTTTGATTTATTAAGAGAATTTATTGATCTTGTCGTTAAGTTACTGTCCCGTTTGATTAAATGGAGCGTTGCTAATAAAAACAAAATACTGCCTGAAAAATAAGTATGGGCAACACTGAAAACCCTGTGCTCTTTGAACGCAGGGTTTTTTTTTGAGATAAATAAATGCAAGAAATAGTGAGTGGACTCTGGGGGCTGTTTTTTAGTGCATTTATATCATCAACCATTGCTCCCGGAGGATCTGAAGCCGTTTTGGCTTATCAGGTATCGATAGGGCATGTCCCGGTTCAATACCTGGTTATTGTCGCAACTCTAGGTAACACACTGGGTGCCATGACCACTTGGGGATTGGGAATGTTAGCGGCAAGAAAGTTTCCGGTAGCGAATCGGTTGCCGGAAAAAAAACAAAATGCACTGAACATGGTAAAAAACAGAGGTATCTGGGTCTTGTTTTTTTCATGGTTACCCGTAATAGGTGATGCTTTATGTTTTGCGGGTGGCTGGTTAAAGCTCCCGTTGTTACCGG
>SESD01001125.1_pt1 | contig 15209 bp, 14 predicted proteins | sample 3171411 | NCBI WGS metagenome assembly SESD01 (sample SAMN06051880, study PRJNA518727) | freshwater metagenome | biome: subpolar coniferous forest; feature: holomictic lake; material: water; isolation source: holomictic Lake 442, 16.5 m depth | place: Canada: near Kenora, Ontario | collected...
TTTCGGCGCTGGAAACACGAAGCGCTGAGGCTCAGTTGGTGGGGCCAACTCAAAGTTGGCTACGGCATCAACACCGCCGTTGGGCGTCTCGCGGAGTTCAACGGTGCCGTGGCATGCATCGGCGAGTTGTTGCACGATGGCCAAGCCAAGCCCGGTGCCTTCGCGTTCTTGATCGGTCACCCGCCAGAAACGATCGAACGCGCGAGCACGTTCGGCTGGCGACAAGCCGAGTCCGTGGTCGACCACGCGAAGTTGCCCAGTTTGACCAACGACCTGTGCGTGTAACTCGAGTTGCGAACCCGCCGGCGCGTAGTCGAGAGCATTGTCTACGTAGTTGTCGATGATCTGTTCGAGGCTGCCCTCAACTGCCAACACCCAAATGGGTTTGGGAGCGTTGAAGACCACCTCGATGTTGCGCTCGGTGGCGAGCGGTTCCCATTCTTCGGCGCGGGTAGCCAACACTGCAGCGAGGTCGGTACGCACGCGGGGCAGATCGGCTCCATCGGCACGAGCTAACAACAGCAACCCTTCGACCAGTCGCTGCATTCGGAATGATTCGTTGAGCGCCGCTTCAACATTTTCGCGAGCGCTGGTGAGATCGGTCTGATGGTTCATCTGTTCGAGCGCCGTGTGCAGCCGAAGCCGAAGGCTGGTGAGCGGCGTACGAAGTTGATGCGAGGCGTCGCCCGCAAACGCACGTTGTCGATCGACCAGTCGCTCGAGCCGACCACCCATCACGTTGAACGAACGCGCCAACTGGCGGATTTCTGGTGGGCCTTCACCATCGGGCGCGCGAGATTGCAGGTTGCCTTGCGCCATTCGATCGGTGGCATGCTCAAGGCTGCGCAACGGCTGGCTGAGTGTGCGTGCAAGCACGATGCCCACGCCAGCGGCGAGCACCATCGAGATCAGCGCCACGAGCGCTAGGCCCCACAGGCGCGTGTTGACCTTGGCGTCGATGGTGCTTTTTGGAAACGTGATGCGTACCGCTCCCGCCGCCGAGTTACCGGCGAAGATGGGCACCGCAACATAGAGCAGGTTGTAGCCGAGCGTTTCGGAACGACGGGTACCCGTGCTCACTTGGCCGCTCAGGGCAGTGGCGATTTCGGGTCGAGAGAAGAAGTTGCGGCCCGTGTCGGCATCGGCATCGGAGCTCACCAACGCCACGCCGGCGGCGTCGGTGATCACAACGTGTGCGCCTTCGCGGCTGCTATAGCCAGTGATCAGCGAGGCCAACTCGGTGTAGTCGCCCGAAGCTGATGGCTCGAGATGTTCGGAGGCGACACCGGCGATGGTGAACGCGTCGCGCTCGAGCGAGGTGATGAGTCGGTCACGCTCGACGGCGCGTAGGTAGCCAGCGAGGGGGATGTCGTGGACGGCCAATACCAACATGGTGAGGCCCACGATTGCGAGCAGAAACCGACGACTCATTCAGGGTCCTGCAGGCGGAACCCGACCCCGCGCACCGCCTCGATCCACGCTGCATCGCCGAGCTTCTTGCGCACCGATGCGATGTGCACATCGAGCGTCTTGGTGGGTCCGTACCAGTTGGTGTCCCACACCGCTTCAAGGATGTCTTGGCGAGCCAGGCACGCGCCGGCGTCTTGCGCAAGAAAGGCCAACAGATCGAACTCTTTAGCGGTCAGCGTGATGACCTCGTCGCCGAGCGAAACGCGCCGTGAGCGGCGGTCGATGTGTAAGCGTCCGACCGTTTGCTCGGCGTCGGCGGCCGGAGCGGCAGCGGTGGCATCAGAGCGGCGGCTGACCGCACGAATTCGTGCGACCAATTCGCGGGTGCTGAATGGCTTCACCACGTAATCGTCGGCTCCGATTTCGAGGCCAACGACTCGATCGATCTCGCCATCGCGCGCCGACACGATGATGATGGGCGCTGTGGTCTGCTGGCGCAGCTTGCGGCACACCTCGGTGCCATCCATATCGGGGAGCCCGAGGTCGAGCAGCACCAGCTGATAATCGGTCGCGGCGAGGGCCGCAGCACCGGTTGCCACGTGGGTTACCTGATACCCGGCGTAGACCAATGCGTCGCTGAGCGAGGCCGCGATTGACGGATCATCATCTACAAGCAGAATGTGCACGCCTTGATCCTCGCGTTGGCCGACGAGGTGATTCGCCGAAACACTGAATATTGGATGATTCTTGGATAACGAGACGCAGACAGAGCGCCGCTCTTTCCGTATGGTTGCAATCAAGAATCTCACAGGAGCAAACCGTTGTGAAGCATACGTGGGTTACCGCGCTCTCAGTTGTAGGAGTCATCGGCGCAGGTTCTGCTGCCGTGCTCGCCAACAGCACGGTGTTCACCGATGCCGCTCGGCCTCGCGAGGCCATCACGATTTCGGCAACGCTGCCCCCCACTGAGTCGACGCTCGCAACAGTTCCCGTCGCCGATTCGTCAACCGAAACGACTGTCGCATCGTCGGTTCCCCCCGAGCAGGCGCCGATTGCAGCGGGTGATGCCGGAACCGTGCAAGTAACCGCTCACGATGGTGTCATCACCGTGGGCGATGCGCAGCCCTCTGCGGGTTGGGCAGTGCAAAGCGTCTCGAGTCCCGGCGACTGGGTTGTTGTTCAGTTCGTGAAAGACACCGAACTGGTTGTCTTCAGCGCCTTTATGGTCGACGGTCAATTGCAGACTCAGGTCGATTCGTCAGTCGATGGTGCGCCACTCGGGACGCCGACGAATACGGTGCGGCCAAATCGGCCCAATCGGCCAAGCAACTCGCGGCCCACTGCAACGACCGTGGACGATCACTCCGATGGTTCGTCGTCATCTGATGATGACCATCACGGCAAGGGTTCTGGCAAGGGCAAGGGCGGATCAGGCTCCGACGACTCTGACGACTGAGGTCGTGGTTGCCGACATGGCAATCTGTAGGGCGTGACTTCACTTCGCGACACGAACCCGACTGAATGGTTGATCGCCTGCGAGGAGATTCGCCAATTGGCTTCGCGGTATGCCGTTGCCCTGAACCATCGCAATCTCGACGCACTGGTCGAACTGTTCGTTGCCGATGTTCGTGTTGGGCGCGACGACGTTGGTCGCGACTCGCTGAAGCAGAACATGGCAGCGCAGTTACGCGACGGTCACCGAACCATTCTGCAAGTGAGCAATCACGTGATCGATGTGGTCGATGCCGATCACGCGTCAGGCATCGTGGGCACTCGCGCCGAGATCGAGCGCGGCGATGAATGGGTCATTCAGGTCATTGAGTATCACGACACCTATGAGCGACGCGATGGGCGCTGGTTGTTCGTGCGTCGTCGGCATCATCTCTGGTACGGGGCCGACATGCTCACGCGACCCAACGTGTTACCCGAAGCCAATTGGCCCAAGAGTCAGATCGGCAAGGGATCGCTTCCCGAGATGATGCCGAGCTGGCAGGCCTGGCAGAACGACCTTCGTTAGGGCGCCGCTAACAGCGCGAACGCCACGGCCGCTGCATGGCCCACATTGAGCGAATCGGCATCGGTGCGCAGCGGAATGCGAACTCGTTCGGCAAGCGCCATCGCGCGTTGACTCAAGCCCGGACCCTCGGCGCCAAGCAACAGCGCAACTCGATCATCGGGCGTGCGGGTTACATCGTGAATCGATTGGGCCGTGGGCGACGGCGTGAGTGCAATGAGTCGAAAGCCAGCATCGGCCACACGCTGCAGATCGGCCGACCAGTGCACCGAGCGCACAACGGGCACAAACAGAATCTCTCCCATCGAGACGCGCACGGTGCGACGGTAAAACGGATCGGCACACGTGGGGTCAAGCAAGAGGGCGTCGACCCCAAGTGCTCGAGCTGACCGAGCGATGGCACCGAGATTTTCGGGGTCGTTCAAGCCTTCGAGTACGGCAATCGTGCGTGTGCGCTGCAGCACGTCGTCGAGTGATGTGGGGGTGCCACGATCGGCTGATGCCACCGCGCCGCGATGCAGATCGAATCCGGCTACCTCGGCGAGCACATCGCGGCCGGCTACGTACACCGGGCATTCAAGTTTGCTCAGCATCGGTTCCATACGCACGTAACGCTGGTGGGTGACGAGCACCGATCTCATTGTGTAACTCGATGCGATGAGTCGCTCGATCACGTTGATGCCTTCAGCAATGAAGAACTCATTGCCCTCGAGCCGTTGGCGATGCTGTGGGTCGCGCAAACCGATGTAGTCGGCCACCCTCGGATCGTCGGCACTGGTGATCGCGACTGGTTCCATGACTGGGGCTGACAATAGCGGCGCCTCTTAGAAATCGAGGGCTCGTTTGTGGCAACCTTCTCATCGTGTTGAAACATGTGGTCGTCGTTGGTTCCTCGCTGGCTGGAGTTCGGGCGTGCGGTGGGTTGCGTGCTCAAGGCTTTGATGGCGACATCACGCTGATCGGCGCCGAGTCGCACACTCCATACGACCGGCCACCGCTGTCGAAGAAAGTTCTCTCGGGCGAATGGGAACCGGATCGCATTGCGTTGGTGCGCCCCGAAGAACTCGAGAAGTTGCAATTGCAACTACGTCTCGGCGTCGCAGCGTCGGCGCTTTCGTTAGCTGACAAGACGGTCACCTTGCGCGACAACTCGACGGTGTCGTACGACGCAGTAGTGCTGGCTACTGGTGCAGCAACACGCCGCCTTCCTAACCAACTCGAACACGAATCAATCTTCGAGTTACGCACACTCGACGACGCGCTGTCGCTTCGGGCTCGAATCGATGCAGGCAACCTTCGTGTCACCATCATCGGCGCCGGCTTTATTGGACTCGAAGTCGCCGCTACGGCGCGCATGTTGGGCAACGAGGTCGTGGTGCTCGAAGGCGCGCCTGCGCCGCTGATGCGCGGTCTCGGCGCCGAGATGGGCCTCGCTGTGACGCAGTTGCACACTGACAACGGGGTTCCTGTTCGCTGCGGAGTGCAGGTGCAGGGCATCGAGCACAATGGCAACGAGTTGGTGGTTCGGCTCAGTGGTGGCGAGTCAGTGGCAAGTGATGTGATCGTTGTGGGCATTGGCGTAACACCGGTCACCGACTGGCTCAGCGACAGCTCGCTCGTATTACGCGACGGCATCGTGTGCGACGCCACGCTCAATGCTGGCGCACCTGGCGTGTATGCCGCAGGCGACATTGCGCGCTGGCCGAATCCTCAATTCGATGGCGAAGAGATGCGCGTTGAGCATTGGACCAACGCCTCTGAGCAAGGGCTCATCGTGGCCAAAAACATCATTGCTACGTCACGCGGCGAGCAACCCGACGAGTACAGCGCTGTCCCGTTTTTTTGGAGTGAGCAATACGGAACACGACTTCAGTTTCTAGGTCGCGCGGCTGGCGATGATGAGGTGCGCATCGTCAAGGGCTCGGTAGCCGATCGTTCATTTCTTGCGCTCTACGGATCACACGGAAAGTTGCGCGGCGCGCTTGGCGTTGCGATGCCCAAGCCCGTGATGCAGTGTCGACGGTTCTTGCTCGACAAGCTGTCGTTCGCCGATGCCATCGAAGCGGCCGCTGCGCTGTGACCAAACGGCAAGCCGCGCCTTGCGCGAGGCGTAGCATGCGCGCATGAGTTCACATTTGTCGGATGTCTGGTGTTCAGCCATGCCGTTGAAGGCGACCTCGTAATGGCCGGCCCAGACCCAGAGCGCCTTGCGGTGCTGCGTTCGTTTCGCGAGGCCAACGCCATTCTTGATCGAGCCCTCACCGTTGCACTCGATGAAGAACGTGAGATGCCCCTGGCGTGGTTCGAAGTGCTCAATGCGTTGCAAGCATCGGGCGGCAAACTTCGGGTGCTCGACCTTGCCGAGCGCATCGTTGCGACGCCTTCAAGTTTGTCTCGCCAGCTCACTCGGATGGAAGACGATGGATTCGTGCGCCGCGATCGTGGCCACGCCGACGATCAGCGTGCCGTTCTCATCGTGCTCACTCGCGAAGGCCGCGAGACATGGCGTCGCGCCAACACCACGTACCTTCGCGTCGTGAAACGGATGTTCACCGGGCATCTCACAGAAACCGACGTGGCCAACATGCATCGGGTGTTGTCGAAGCTGCTCGAAAATCGCTGAGAGTTCAACACCTTCATACTGATCCTCTGCTGGATTCGTTGTAGTCATAGGCAGCGCATAAGAATCACGAGTGCACGATCGGCCTTCCCCCTGAGGCAACGATCTTTTCTCGAGGAGTAACTCCATGATTAACGCAGTCATCGTCGACGCAATCCGAACGCCGCTTGGCCGCCGTAATGGCAAGTTGAAGAACTGGCACCCTGTAGATCTCGCCGCCGAGACACTGAAGGCGCTCATCGACCGCACCGGCGTCGATCCAGGCCTCATCGACGACGTCGTGATGGGCTGCGTGATGCAAGTGGGCGAGCAGGCATTCAACATCGGCCGCAACGCTGTGCTGGCCGCAGGCTGGCCCGACACGGTTCCCGCAACCACTATCGATCGCCAGTGCGGCTCGTCGCAGCAGGCAGCACACTTCGCAGCACAGGGTGTCATGGCTGGCGCATACGACATCGTGGTTGCCGCCGGCGTCGAAGTGATGACCCGCGTGCCAATGGGTTCGGCAATGGCCGACGGCAAGTATGGGTTTCCATTCGGCACCGCAGTTGGCGCTCGCTACGCACCGCAGGGCGGCCTCGTGCCACAAGGCATCTCGGCCGAACTCATCGCCGACAAGTGGAACATCACCCGCGACGACATGGACGCATTTGGTCTGCGCAGCCAGACATACGCATTGCGTGCCACCAATGAGGGCCGCTTCGATCGCGAGATCCTGCCGGTGCTCGATGCCGAGGGCAACATGATGACCACCGACGAAGGCCTGCGCGACACCACGATGGAGTCGCTCGGAATGCTCAAGCCGTCGTTCCGCCCAGTAGAAGAAGGCGGCCGCGTCACACCAGGCAACGCCTCGCAGATCACCGACGGCGCCTCGGCCATTCTGATCATGAGCGAAGAGAAGTGCAACGAATTGGGTCTCACCCCCCGTGCCCGTTTCGTGAACTTCTCGCTTGCTGGCGATGATCCGCGCTACATGCTCACTGCACCGATTCCGGCAACGCACAAAGTGCTGCAGCGCGCCGGCCTCACCATCGACGACATCGACCTCGTTGAGATCAACGAAGCGTTCGCCTCGGTGGTGCTGGCATGGGAGAAAGAACTTCACCCCGACATGGATCGCGTGAACCAGAACGGCGGCGCGATTGCGCTCGGCCATCCGTTGGGCTGCTCAGGCGCCCGACTGATGACCACGCTGCTCAACGAGCTCGAGCGCACGGGTGGCCGTTACGGCCTGCAGACGATGTGTGAGGGCGGCGGCATGGCCAACGCCACCATCATCGAACGCTTGGGCTGAGCTCATGCCCGCCTTGTCCACGATTCTTTGGGTGGGGTGCGCCTTTGTGTTGGCCTACGCTCTGTGGAAAACCGGCATTGGCATGTTGCGCAGTATGACCACGCCGCTGCCCCCACCGCCACCTGCCGGTGAGATGCGACGTATCAACGTGAAGTATCGGTGCAGCATGTGTGGGCTGGAGATCAAGCTGATGTTGGCACCGGATCAAGACCCTCCACCACCGCGTCACTGCCTCGAAGACATGGATCTCGTCGCGCCAATCGAGTGATGCTGTTTACCCACAGGCTGTGGACAACGTGTTGAGAAACAACACGCGTGTAATTCGAGCCCAAGCGGGCGAATCAGTGGATCAATGCCACTTCGTGGCGGTGTAGAGGCCGCCCATGATGAAGCCCAGGCCGATGAACACAGGCCAGTTGCTATTTGTCTCGAGCAAGTACCGAGCGAGGATCGTGAGCGTGCCAAGGATCAACAGAATGATCATCAGAATGGGAACCCAACGAGCGCTCTCGCGAACAGAGTGAGGGATTGGTGGGGTGTAACGCGACGAGGCTGCAACACCGCCCGACGAGCTGCCGCCCGCACTCGATGGCGCGCCGGCCGCGGGCGTTTGCCCGGGCTTGGTGCCCTTAGGAGTAGTTCTTCCGCCAGTTTTGCGCTTAGGAGGTGCCACGAAAAAACGAGTGTAGGCGATGAACCCACTCGACAGCGCAGTGTTCGACAAGCGAAGCTATAAAACGTGAAACGCGTCCTCGTCCTCGACAGCTACGACAGCTTCGTCTACAACCTTGTTCAGTACCTCGGAGAACTCGGCGCAGACCCGCTCGTGTACCGCAACGACGCGCTCTCCGTCGAGCAGGCATTGGCCCTAGAACCCGACGCTGTGCTGTTGTCGCCCGGTCCGGGTCGCCCCGAGGATGCCGGCATTTTGTGTGCGGCGATTCCAGCGTTTGCGGCGCAAGGTATTCCGGTACTCGGCGTGTGCCTCGGCCACCAGGGCATTGGTCATGTGTACGGAGCCAGCGTGGTGCGTGCGCCAGAGCTGATGCACGGCAAGACCAGCCTCGTGCATCACACCGGCAAGGGCGTGTTCGCCGGACTCGATTCGCCACTTGAGGCAACGCGTTACCACTCGCTCACCATCGACCCAGCCACAGTTCCGGCCTGTCTTGAGGTGACGGCGCAAACCGGCGACGGCATCATCATGGGAGTCCGCCACCGTGAGCTGCCGGTCGAGGGCGTGCAGTTCCACCCTGAAAGCATTTTGACTACGGCCGGCCACGCGCTGCTTGCCAACTTCTTGGCCTATGCCGACAAAGCGGCTCTGAGCGCGCCCTAACAGGCGCTGAGCCGCCTCTGCGGGGCGCTACGGCACCGCGGTGGTGGTTGTTGTGGCAGGCGCCGTGGTTGTTGGGGCCACGGTGGTGGTGGTGGGTGCCGGCAGTGCCTTACCCACGGTGATGGTGATGGTGGAGCTTGAGTTCACCAAGGCGCCCCGTGGCGGATCCTGCAACATCACGCGGCCGTCGTTGGCGCTGCCGAACGGCACGTCTTGGAAGATGACCGGCGCAACGATGAGGCCCTTCGAGGCAATAAGCACTCGAGCCTGATCTTCTTTGAGACCAATCAGCGGCGGCACAGTGACTTGGGTTGCTCCGCTGCTCACGAACAAGGTGAGTGCGCTGCCCTTGTCTACTTGCTGGTCGATGGCTGGGCTGGTGCGAATGACCGAACCAAGTGGCACGGCATCGTTTGCTTCGGGCGTGATCGTGACCACAAAACCGAACACTTCGGATTCGAGCAGCGACTTGGCCGAAGCACCGTTTTGGCCAACCACATTGGGCACGGTGACCTTGCCCTTGCCCTGCGAGATCACCAGGTTGACCACTGAGCTTTGCTTGGCCATCTCGAGACCCGCAGGAGTCTGGCTAATGACCGCCCCATCGGGAATTGCCGGGTTATCGGCGTAGTCGACAGTGCCTACACCGAAGCCAGCGCCAATGAGTTTGTTGCGTGCGTCGAGCAACGAGAGCGTGGTGACATCGGGGACTGGCTGCAGTTCGCTCTTGGGGTTATAGGTGAGGGTGATGGTTTGCGCTTTGCTCACGATGAAGCCGGCGGCTGGCTCGGTGAGGTAGACCACGCCCTCGGGCTGGTTGGGATCGACTTGGGAGACGCCAACGGGGCTGAGGCCTTTGTCGGTGAGCACCTTGGTTGCTTGATCGAGTGGCAGGCCGGTGACATCGGGAAGCGCAAACGACGTGGCGCCCGAGTCGTTGCTGAGCGCCTTGAACAACACGAATGCACCAATGGCAAGCAGTGCAACCGCAACAAACGCGGCGATGCCGTACCAGCCGCGCCGTGGTGGTGGGTCGTAGTAGACGGCCTCGTTTGAGCCGGTGGGATGTTGGCTCTGGGGCACAGCCTGGGTGCGCGGCATGAGTGCGGTGGCGCCCGGATCGGGCAGCGATGGCAGCGACACGGTTGTGCCCACCACGATGGGGGGATTCACCGTGCGAGGTACAGCAACGGTGGCGGCGGAAGAGGCAGCTGCACCTGCCGCGGCTGGGGCACCGCCAAGCATTTCGGCCAACGCTCGCACAGGCTCGCCATTGCGGAAGCGGCGAAGATCGTCGCGCAACGCCTCGCCATCGGCGTAGCGATGCGCTGGGTTCTTCGCCAACAACTTGGCGACGATGGCCTCGAATGGCTTGGGCACATCGGGGGCGATCTGGTTCAGCGGTTGCGGTGCCTCGTGCACCTGCTTGTAGGCAATGGACACGGGGTTGTCGCCAGCGAATGGCGCCTTGCCGCCCACCATTTCGTAGAGCACGATGCCCAACGAATACAGATCGCTGCGCGGATCGGGCTGAGCGCCTTGTGCCTGCTCGGGCGAGAAATAGGTTGCGGTGCCCATCACGAGCCCAACCTGGGTGAGGTTGCTGTCGGCGGCAGAGTTCATTGCCCGCGCAATACCGAAGTCGGCAACCTTCACTTGGCCGCTCGAGCCAATAAGAATGTTGGCTGGCTTGATGTCGCGGTGCACCACGCCGTTGCGATGCGCAAAGCCAAGCGCTGCGGCAACTTCGCTGGCGATCTCGGCGGCTTGCACGGCCGAAATGCGACCGTTGCTTTGCACGATGTCGGCCAGCGTTCGACCCTGCACGTATTCCATCGCGATGAAATAGGTGCCGCCGTACTTGCCCCAGTCGTAGACGCCCACGATGTTGGGATGGTTCAGGTTGGCGGCAGCTTGCGCTTCTCGACGGAAGCGTTCGACGAAGTTTGGATCGGTTGCGAACTCGGGAAACAAGACCTTGATTGCAACGGGTCGGTCGAGCAATAGGTCGCGCGCCAACAGCACGTCGGCCATGCCTCCGCGTCCAATGCGCGTTTCGATCTCGTACCGGTCGTTGAGGACCGTGCGTTCACCGCTATCTGTCACTGCTGCCTACCTGATTGCACCGGACCATGACGGCCGTTGGGGATTGCGATTCGGGTGCGCACGTTTGTCGCCCCCGAAGGATACAGAGGTCGCTCTGAGGATTCTGTGTCACGAGTTGCTCGTCAGCTCAAGGGATGCGCGAGCGCGAAGTCGAGGATGGTCTTGGCGATTGGTCCGGCAAGTTTGCCGCCGGTGCCCGCGCTGATTTCGTCGGTGGTGCCCTTGAGCATGACCACCACTGCATACTGCGGATCGTCGGCGGGAGCGAACGCAGTGATCCACGCGTGCGACCGTTGCTGCTGACCCTTCGCGTTGAGTTGTGCGGTGCCGGTTTTGGCTGCGGCTTGGATGCCGTTGGCGAGCTTCAGGCAGCAGGACGCAGTGCCGTTTTGCACCACACCGACCATGAGTTCGTTGAGCATCGCTGCGGTTTGGGGCGTGATCGGCGTGCGCCACACCGACGGCTTCGTTTGCGACAACACCCGGCCTTGATGATCGACCGTTGCGTCAACTACGTAGGGCTTCATCGAAACGCCACCGTTGGCGACAGTTGCCGAAATCATCGCCATCTGCAGCGGCACCATTGAGTCGTCGTCTTGTCCGAATCCGCGGATGGCGAGCTTGGGAATCGCGTTGTTGAAGTCGCTGACCTCGCCGAAATTCGACACAGCGCCGCCACCGAGATCGAATGGAATCGGATCGCCGATGCCCCACGCTTTGGTGCCGGCCACCATCGTCTCGGCGCCGAGCAAGACAGCCGTGCGCGCGAAGGGAGTGTTGCAACTGCGGCGGAACACTTCGCGTAGATCGCCACCACACACGTGACCGTTGTAGTTCTCGATCGGGTCGGTGGTTTGTTCGGGCGTGAAGCTGGTCTCGTTGGCCCATGTGCTGTCGAAGTTGATCGCGCCAGCTTCGATTGCGATTGCTGTGGTGATGATCTTGAAGGTGGAGCCGGGCATGTAGCGCTCTTGAAAGGCGTTGGCGAGTAACGGCTTGCCGGGCGCGGCATTTAAGAAGGTGAGCACGTTCTTCGCCTGAGTGTTGTCGTGAACGGCTACTTGATTGGGGTCGTAGGTGGGGTAGCTCCACATCGCGCGCACGGCGCCGGTTTTCGGGTCGAGCACAACAACGCTGCCCTCGCGGTCGCCTAACGCGTCTTTGGCTACTTGCTGCAGATCGGCGCGCATCGTGAGTCGAACCGAGCCGGTGTTGTCTTGTCCACTAAAGATGTTGGTGATATTGGTCAGCTGTTGTTGGCCGGTGTTGCCAGCAAGCACGTCGCTGTACTTCTTCTCAACCTTGGTGGCGCCAAATCCGTATGTGTAATAGCCGGTGACGTTTGCGAACAGGTCGCCTTTGGGATACGCGCGCTGATACTTGAACTTGGTGTCGGCAGATGGCTGCGAATTTGCAACCACAACGCCATCGGCCGAAACGATGGGACCGCGCGGCTTGTCGAAGTCACGCAGCACGCCGCGGTTGTTGTTGGGGTTCGATGCGAGTTCGGGCCGCTTGACCACTTGCAACAAGTTGAGCTGCACGAACAAGACCAGATAACAAACGATCAAGCCAGCGGCGAGTTTGCGAATGTGTGCGTTCATGAGGCCGACGTCTCGCTGAGTGTGCGGCGCAATTGCCAGGCGGCGTATCGCTCGGCGATGGTGGGGTCATCAGGCAGTTCGCCGATGCGGCGCGAGGTGCTGTCGCTCACTCGCATGAGCAACGCAAGCAACACGTAGTTGGCCACGAGCGACGACCCGCCGTAACTCACGAACGGCAGGGTGATGCCGGTGAGCGGTACGACGCGAATGACTCCGCCGATGATGATGAACGCTTGTACTCCGAGCAGCGTGGTGAGGCCCACGGCGAGCAACTTCTCGAACGGTCGCTCGGCGCGCATGGCGATGCGAAGTCCGGCGCCAACCATCAACAAGAACGCGATGAGCACTGTGGTGGCCCCGATGAGGCCCATTTCTTCGGCGATGGCGGCGAAGATGAAGTCGTTCTGCACGGCTGGGATGAGGTTGGGGTGTCCCTGTCCGAGGCCGGTGCCAGCGATGCCGCCGTCGCCGATGGCAAACATGCTCTGCACGATCTGGTAGCCCTTGCCTTGATATTGGCTCCACGGATCGATCCAGATGTGGACGCGATCTTGCACGTGTGTGAAGAGTCGAAATGCCATGTACGCGGCTCCGCCAAACAAGGTGAACCCGAGCACTAGAAACGTGGCCCGCTCGGTGGCGACCCAAATCATCACCACGAAAAGCGTGAAGAAGAGCAACGACGAACCAAGGTCTTTTTGGCCGACCATGACGACTACTGCGAACACCCACGACACGGCGATTGGCATGAAGTGCCTCGGCTCGGGCAAGCGCAGCGGCCCGAGGTTCCATGTGCTCGCGGCGATGAGTTCGCGGCGCTCGTAGAGGTAGCCGGCAAAGAACAACGCGAGCAGGATCTTGGCGAACTCACCCGGTTGAAAGTTGATCGGCCCGAGCCGCACCCAAATGCGAGCACCGCCAACACTGCGGCCAACGCCGGGCACCATCGGCAACAGCAGCAGTCCCGCGCCGAGCACGAAGAAGGTCCATTTGTAACGGGCGAGATCGGGCACTCGTTGCACAACGAGCAGCGTGCCGACGTAGGCGGCGATGGCAATAAAGGTCCACGTGGTCTGCAGCCCAGCGAGGTGATCGTTGAGCCGGGTGATCATCACGTAGCCAATGCCGTGCAGCATCGCTGCGAGCGGAAGCAACGTTGCGTCGGCGCCTCGAGCGAGTTTGCGGGTGGCGAAGTGCGCCACGAGCAGTAGCCCCAACATCACGATCAGGAACGGCACGATGACCGGCGGGATAACCGAGTTCTTCCCAAGCGAGGCAAGCGCGTACATCGCCGCCGTAATGACACCCGCCATGATGATCAACCCGAGTTCGGTTGACCGGCGCGAGAGTGCCTGCATCATGGGCCTGCGATTGAGGTGACCGTGACGGCAGTAGTTGACGACACGGAGACCGTGGTGGTGGTTGTGGTGGTCGTAGTAGCCACCGTGGTTGGCGTGACTTCGTTGGCGATGAACGATGCCGCTTGCTCGGATGAACTGAACGTGGGCTTGCTGTTGATCACGTCGATCATTGTTTGGTCAAGGTCTTGGCGCTTCTTGGTGCTCGGCGCTTTCACGGTTGGGTCGAACCACAACAGCTTGTCTTGCTGACCCTGAAACACGACCACGGTGTCGCCATCGAATCCAACGAAATAGCCACTGCGAGCGTGCACCGCGACCAACGTGATTGTGATGGTGCCGATGAGGCCCAGGGCGAAGACGAACGCAAAGGTTCCGATGGTGAGCCGACGGCGGCGTTGCTTGGGAGCGGCAGGCGTTTCGGCGATCACGGAGGGTTCGGTAACAACCGCGGCCATCACGGTGGTGGGCTCAACGGTGGTGGGCTCAACGGGGGTGAGGCCGATGGGTTCGTTGTCGTCGCCCCAGCCCGCAGGCTCTTCGACGCCTTCGGCCCATGCGGGATCGAATGACAGTTCGTCGGTGGGGTCTGGTGGTTCGGCACCGGCGAGCACATCGACCACAACAACGGTGGTGTTGTCGCGGCCGCCGTGGCGGTTGGCCATCTCGACCAATACTTCGGCGAGCATCTGCGGGTCTTCGACCGAGCCGACGAGGTCGGCAATCTCGTGGTCGGGAACTTCGTCGACCAGACCGTCGCTGCACAACACGAAACGATCGCCGCGCACGATGGGCAGGCTCCACACATCGCAGCGCACGGTGGGCTCAATGCCTAAGGCGCGGGTGACGATGTTGCGGCGTGGATGAGTGCGTGCTTCTTCGTCGGTGATGTGCCCGGTAGCGACGAGCTCTTGCACGTAGCTGTGGTCGACCGTGACGCGCTGCAGGCGTCCGAGGCGGAAACGGTAGGTGCGTGAGTCGCCCACGTTGAGCAAGACGAGACGCTCTTCGTTGGTGCCCTCGGCGCCGCCTTCTTCGGCGTGCAGAATGGCCAACGCAGTGATGGTGGTGCCCATGCCCGATTGGTCGCTGTTGGCGCGGGCCGCACCGAAGATGGCTTCGTTGGCTTCGGCTACGGCTGCCGACGCGGCGCTTTCGCTGGCTGCGCCTTGCCCGAGGCGTTCGCGCAGAATGCTTGCTGCGAGCGCACTGGCAACTTCGCCAGCCTGATGACCGCCCATGCCATCGGCCACAGCAAACACCATTGGCTCGGCCACAAAGGTGTCTTCGTTGGCTTCGCGAACTCGACCCTTATCGGTTGCTGCACCCCAACGCAGTTCGGCCATCAGTCGGCCTCCAGCACGATGCTGCCGATTTGAATGCGATCGCCGCGGCGAAGAATCTGAGACATGGTGATGCGGTTGCCGTTCACGTACGTGCCGTTGGTGCTGGTGAGATCTT
>SESD01001126.1_pt1 | contig 15200 bp, 10 predicted proteins | sample 3171411 | NCBI WGS metagenome assembly SESD01 (sample SAMN06051880, study PRJNA518727) | freshwater metagenome | biome: subpolar coniferous forest; feature: holomictic lake; material: water; isolation source: holomictic Lake 442, 16.5 m depth | place: Canada: near Kenora, Ontario | collected...
ACACCGAATAAAGAATTGATGCAAAATTAGTCTAATTACTTGTAAGATTAGTAAGTCTTGTTTCTTGGAGTTCTTGTGCTAATAAGGTATTTTCCATTAAGGTTGCTACCGTCATTGGACCTACACCACCGGGCACTGGCGTAATGTAGCCAGCACGTTGCTTGGCAGTATTAAAGTCTACATCACCAGCAATACTGCCATCAGCTAGACGATTGATACCAATATCAATGACAATTGCCCCTGGTTTAATCCAGTCACCCTGAATCAATCCTGGCTTACCGGCAGCGGCAATAACCAAATCAGCTTGCATGATGATTTTAGCTAAATTTTTAGTATGGCGATGACAACTAGTAACGGTGCAGCCTGCCAAGAGCAATTCTAGTGCCATAGGACGACCTACGTGATTAGAAACACCTATTACGACAGCATCTAGTCCCATTAAGGGTATATTCGAAGCGTTAAGCATTTTAATGACCCCAAACGGAGTGCAAGAACGTAAGGTGGGTTGACGCACCGCTAATCGCCCTATGTTGTAAGGATGAAACCCATCGACATCCTTATTGGGACTGATATGTTCTATGATGTGTTCGTCTTTAATTTGAGGCGGTAATGGTGATTGCACAAGAATACCATCGATATTTTCATCCTGATTTAATTGTTTAATTAGATTAAGTAGCTCTGCCTCTGTGGTTGACGCAGGTAAATCGTAGGCAATGGAGAGAATGCCTACTTTTTCACAAGCTAGACGTTTGTTGCGTACATAAATAGCAGAAGCTGGATCAGCGCCAACTAGAATGACGGCTAGGCTAGGCGCACGCTTATTGGTTTTTAGGCGTGCATTAATGCGGGCTTGAACTGAGTTAAGAACGGTAGCGGCAATCGCTTTGCCATCAATTATTTGAGCTGTCATCTGATTATGAGCACTTAATATTTAAGGATTATTAAAAATAAAGTGACATTTTAACATATTAGAATTGACCTACAGCTCGGTTTGCAGTATATTTCTGCCCTTCGGCGTGTAGCGTAGCCTGGTAGCGCGCCTGCTTTGGGAGCAGGATGTCGGGAGTTCGAATCTCTCCACGCCGACCACATTTCTTAAGCGGTAAAAGTTAGTTAATAGCTTCTACCGCTTAAGGGTATAGTCAGCCCGAAAATCTTTATGCTGCTTAGTATAAAGCCTTGTAACCAAAATCTGCCCGTAGCTCAACCGGATAGAGCACCAGCCTTCTAAGCTGGGGGTTACAGGTTCGATTCCTGTCGGGCAGACCATGTATGTTTAAAGTCTCTATGGTGGCTGTAGCTCAGTTGGTAGAGTCCAGGATTGTGATTCCTGTTGTCGTGGGTTCGAGCCCCATCAGCCACCCCATCCACTTTCAAATTCCATTGTCAAAATAATTGATACCAAAAGTCTTTAAGGCTATAGTGATGTCGAACGCTCTAGTTTTTAATTTTGTAGAGGTATTTTGATGGCGGCACTTCGTCCTGTTTTAATGATTATTGATGATGATCCACTCATTACTGATACCCTGCATTTTGTATTAAGTAAGCATTTTGAAGTTTGTGTGGCTGAATCATACACGCAGTTAAAAAGTTTGCTTCAGCAATTAGATAGCCCGCCAGCCTTGGCCTTGGTAGATTTAGGTTTACCACCATCACCTCACACCCCAGACGAGGGCTTTAAAGTGATTAGCGCACTTTTAGCACACTCTTCAACCATCAAAATACATGTACTTTCTGGCCAAAGTGACGAAGTGAATGTCAAGCGAGCACTTTCGTTAGGCGCATTAGATTTTATTGCCAAGCCATGTGATGTTGAAAAATTAAAAGACATGTTATTAAAAGCGCTCAAAGTGCAAGATGTTGAGCTGAATGAGATTAATCCAGAACAAGCTTATGATGGTTTGTTAGGTAATAGCCTGCCTATGCAAGCTTTACGCATGCAAATAAAACAATTTGCAGATTCACCATTTCCAGTACTGATAGAGGGGGAATCTGGCAGCGGTAAAGAGTTGGTTGCAGGCAGCTTCCATTATTCAAGCAAGCGTGTCTTGCAACCTTATTTGTCAATTAATTGTGCAGCAATTTCGCCATTATTGGCCGAATCTATATTGTTTGGCCATACTAGAGGCGCATTTACTGGCGCCACTTCCGCGCATACGGGTTATTTTGAGGATGCGAGTGAGGGCACCTTATTCTTGGATGAGATTGGTGAGCTACCGTTAGAGTTACAGGCTAAATTGTTGCGTGTGCTAGAAAATGGTGAATATCAACGTATAGGTGAAACACAAACGCGTAAAAGTAGGGCGCGTATTGTGGCTGCTACCAATCGTGATTTACGTGCAGAAGTACGCGCAGGTAAATTTAGATCGGATTTATATCATCGCTTAAGTGTATTTGTTGTCCATGTGCCACCACTTCGGGATTTGGGTGAAGATAAACATCTATTGCGCGATCATTTTACTGAGTTTTACGCTAGACAGATTGGCCAAGCGCCATTTATATTAGATGACGTAGCTCAGGCGCGCTGGTTGGATTATAAATTTCCAGGCAATGTGCGAGAGCTTAGAAATATAACGGTTCGTTTAATTGCGAAATATTCAGGTAAAACAATCAATGCTAGTCAGTTGATTGCTGAATTTGATTTATCCGAGTCTCAATCGGATGAGGCCAATTCTGAAATATTAAATTTTAATGATGAATCAGAAATGATGAGTCAAGCACGGCGCCATTTACAGCGTCAGGCCAATGTAAGTTTAGATGCAGTTCTTAAAACTTGGGAGAAGGCTTATATAGAAGCGGCCATGCAGCTAACACACGGTAATTTAAGTCAGGCAGCCAAGTTACTTAATGTTAATCGTACTACGCTCTATAGTCGCATGAGTACGACTGTTGAAAATTAAAACTTAACTTAGAAAATAAATGGATTCAATTTGTACTATGCTCATTTTGGCTTAAAAGAGCCACCATTCAAAATCACCCCGAATACAGATTTTTTCTTTTCGGGCGCTAACCGTGGAGCGGTATTAGACGCGCTTGTTTATGCTATCACTAATGGCGAAGGTATTATTAAGGTAGTGGGCGAGGTAGGTAGCGGGAAAACCATGCTTTGTCGCATGTTACAAAGTATATTGCCTGAAAAAATTGAAAGTATTTATCTAGCTAATCCAAGCGTTGCCCCTGAAGATGTATTGCATGCGATTGCTTTTGAGTTGCAACTTAATTTGCCTAAAAATGCTGATCGCTTAAAAGTCATGCAAGAATTACAGGCGCATTTACTAGATCGACATGCAGAAGGTCGTCAGGTAGTGATTTTTGTAGAAGAAGCGCAAGGTATGCCACTAGCGACTTTAGAAGAAATTCGACTACTTTCTAATTTAGAAACTAAGCAAGATAAATTATTGCAAATAGTATTATTTGGTCAGCCTGAGCTTGATGATAACTTGAGTAAGACGCATATTCGTCAGCTCCGAGAACGTATCACGCATAGTTTCCATCTAGAGCCTTTAGCTACCAAAGATATTGGCGCCTATTTAATACTACGCTTGCGTGCTGCTGGGTATCATGGGCCACATTTGTTTTCAGATAAGGCGATTAAAAAACTATCAAGTGCGGCAAAAGGCTTGGCGAGGCGAGTGAACATATTGGCGGATAAATCTTTATTAGCAGCTTTTGCTGATAATGCTTATCAAGTGACGCCTAAGCATGTAAAAGCTGCGATACAAGACAGTGAATTTGGCCGAAATACTACCAATTACAAACAATATTTTGTTTTGGCGATTATCTCAATTTTACTTTTGACCGCTTCTATGGCCTATGAGTGGTGGCAATATCAGCCAAAACCTAGCATCAAGCCTGGTAAGCCTAGGCTTGTGGATAAAACCGCTAAAATATCGCCGATTAAAAATGCGGTAGTCACTGAAGCAGATGGGGTGAAAATTATTAATCCCCCAGTAACTCATGATGCCAACCTAGCAGTTAATAATAAAGTACCCGTTGCAAATGGCTCTGTTAGTGTGGCGGCAAGTCCAGTAGCATCACAATCTAACTCCACTCTTATTCAACAGGCTGCAGCGCCAATAACTAAGTCAGATAGTTTGCAAATCAGTCCTAAACCGGTTGAAGTGCCGGTAAAGCCAATATTAGAAACCAAGCAAACGTTGGTAGAAAAGCGGTTGGAGGTGACTAGAAGCTGGTTATTTAGTGGGCAACCTAGCACCATGACCATACAAATTAAGTCGTTGCCTATTGATGTGAAATTAGACGATGAGCTTGATAGGATTAGTCAGCAAGTAGAGATTGATCATATTTACTTGTACCGAAAAAAACAAAATGGACACATTTATAATGTGATTTTGTATGGTCAATTTTCTCAGCGAAGTGATGCACTAGCTGCACTGAACAATCTACCGTCTAACATCAAAAATAATCGACCTTATTTACGCACTTTGGCAGGAATTAATCGTGATGTTGAGTAGGTGCGCTAAAGATACCCTTTAACCTATTGTAATTATTTGATATTCATTGGATTAGATACTTGCTTTTTTTGTAACATAATGCAAAATGGCTGAAAGATTATCAATTAAGTATTAAGTTGGGAGTAAGCGCGTCGTGGCAAACATCAAAAAAATATTATCGTTACTCAGCGTAATGCTTGTTTTAGCGATGTCAGCATGTGCACATGAATCGACAGTGTTGCCCTCAAAAGGCCATATTGATGGCCAAGTAACAGCGCAATCAGGTACCAATGACTCAGGTAAGGCTTCAACTGCCAATATCCCTAAGCCGGTAGTTAATAACGCCTACTTACCCCCTCCAAAACCTGCCACTAAAGAACAAACTTATAGCATTGTCGTGTACGACACCCCTGTCAAAGAAGTGTTGTTTGCTATCGCACGTGATAGCAAACTAAATGTGGATATTCATCCATCTATTAGAGGCAATGTGACATTAAATGCGGTAGATCAAACCCTACCTGCTATTTTGGAGCGTTTGTCTAAGCAAGTAGATTTAACCTATAAGATTCAAGGTAATGTGCTCAGCATTACGCCCGATCAGCCGGTACTGCGGACCTATGGCATAGATTATGTGAATATGTCGCGAGATACGTTAGGATTTATTGGCGCTGCTGCTGAGATATCTGGCACAGGTCAAGGTGCATTAGATGGTACAGGAGGCTCTGCAGGAGGCAGCAATAGCTCTCGTACTTCTATCTCTAGTGAATCAAAAAGCCACTTTTGGGAGACTTTAGAGAAAAACATTAAAGACATTTTAGCTGAAACCGACAAAGAGGTGATTGTTGCGCGAACTAATAGCTTATCCGCAACCAATCAAAAAAGTGCAAACAATACGCAGTCAGCTAAAAAAAATGATGCCGATGTGACTAATGCCACTACTTTAGAAAAAGAAAAAGAAGATGCCAAAAATGAATATAAAACATTGTTTGCTGGCACGGTCATTGTAAACCGTGAGGCAGGTGTGATTAATGTTCGAGCTACTAATAAGCAGCATGAAAAAGTGCAGGAATTTTTAGATAAAGTGATGGGTAGCGTGAAGCGTCAAGTATTGATAGAAGCTACCATCGTTGAAGTTAGGTTGAATGATAGTTATCAGGCTGGTATAGATTGGGCAAAATTAGCGGGTTCTTCGGGCAACCTATACTCTAATCTTACATTTGGCCAGCAACTGGGTTCCCGAGTATCAGTAGTCGATCCTATCACGGGCTTACGTTCAACTAGTGCCAATGCCTTTGGGGTAGTTCCTGTAGCAGGGTTTGTAGCGGCTTATACTAACCCTAGCAGCAAATTTGGTAATATTGCGGCCTCTATCAATTTGCTGGAGCAGTTTGGTAAGACAGCAGTACTTTCTAGCCCAAAATTGATGGTATTAAATAACCAAACAGCAGTATTGAAAGTGGTTGATAATTTGGTTTATTTTACCGTTAAAACAGATACGGTTCCAGGTACCGGCGGCAGCCCAGCAGTCGTCAACTCCACTTCCACTGCGCATACTGTACCAGTAGGCGTAGTGATGACGGTGACGCCCCAAATTAATAATGTGGGCAATGTTAATATTAATGTGCGACCTACTGTATCGCGTAAGGTAGGTGACGCACAAGATCCAGTGAATGACAAGAATCAAATACCGGTGATACAAGTCCGAGAAATGGAGTCTATGCTACAAATTGCCAGTGGTAACACCGCTATATTAGGTGGCTTGATGCAGGATGAGGCAATTAAAAATACTGATCAAGTACCAGGGGTGTCTAAAATCCCTATGGTTGGTAAGGCGTTTACAGGTAAAAATGATGCGAATCGTAAAACTGAGCTAGTAATTTTCTTACGACCAACAGTAATCAGTAATGCTAGCTTAGAAAGCGATGAACTTTCTACTTACAAGCAGTATCTCCCTACTCAGGCTTTGGAAAGAGCCTTACCAAAAGATGCAACAAGTGAAAGGTAAGCGCTTGCTATGAGCTTACTTATTAAGGCGTTAGATCATTTAGATAAAAATAAGCAGGCTGAAAAAGACAAAAAGCAGGCGGGGGATTACGTTGCTGACAAGGCTTTAATGCTTGAGCTAATGCCTGTAGAACCAAAAACAGAGCTTAATTTGACGGTTGAGAGTCTGCAAGGTATTGCAGAAACAAATAATCCAGCCATTACTGTTGAAGACGGAAAGCTTAAAAAAAATGTTTTAGATAGAGAGCTTTCTTTAGAAGAAGAAGCTGGTTTAACAGATGCACTCATTACTACGAGACAATATAAGTCTAAATCAGCAGCGACTAAGGGCTCAGACAAAGCAGCTAAACCAGCTTTAGATGCCCCTAAAGTGGTTTTGGAGAGCACTAAGCCTGCAAAAAAACCTGAAGAGAAAATTGCACCCGTGTTTCAAAGTGTTGCTATGGAACAAAATCAGCAAGCGGCTGCCAAGGTATTTGTTGCCAATAAAACAGTTAAAGCACCCACTTCAAAATTTGCACTTGTTATTCTTGCTGTAGTGGGGGCAATATTAATTTGGTTGGGTTTGCAGGGCTATAGCTATATTAAAGTGTTAATGATGCCTGAGGTTGTAGTGGTGAAATCTAGCTCGCCAATACAACAACCTCAGCCTGCGCAGATAACAGAATCGACACTTGCTAATTTGCCTACAGAAGTCGTTACACCCAATAATGAGACTCAAGCGGCCCCTGTCGCAGAAGCCTCTGATGACAATGCTGATGTTGCTAACAAAGGGAGTGATTCAGCATTAGTTAATCAAGTGCCAGCTAAATCGAATATAGCCGAAGATACTATTGCTACGGAGCCTAAAAAAGCTTCAAGAAAAAATACAAGTGCTAGCAATGAAGATAAAAGTATCAGTGGCGATGTTACCTATAAAGCTGAGGGCAGTACTAAGGGTAAGCGCAAACCATTAAACTTGATTAGTAGGGTGTCAGAATCTAGTATAGACCCCATATTAATGGGTGCTTATCAAGCCTATACTCGTGGTGATGACACATTAGCGCAGCAACAGTATCGGCAGGTGTTGCAACGCGATGTGCGTAATGTTGATGCATTGCTCGGGATGGCTGCAATTGCGCAGAGGCAAGGTCGCGATGCAGACGCGCTAGGGTGGTATCAAAAAGTATTAGAGATTGAGCCTGCAAATACAATTGCGCAGTCCGCCAGTATCAGTCCATCAGGCAATGCTGATCCTGTAACGGTTGAAAGTCATATTAAAAACATGCTAGCACGGCAGCCAGATGCAGCTAACTTACATGCATCATTGGGCAATCTATATGCAGAGCAAAACCAATGGCCTTCCGCTCAAGAGGCTTATTTTAATGCTAGCAGACTTGCACCTAATAATGCGGATTACGCATTTAATTTAGCCATTAGTTTAGACCAAATGGGCAAAGCTAAACTTGCATTGAAGCAATATGAGCGAGCATTAGAACTGGTCAATCAGTCTGGTAGCGCTAGCCCAAATAAGGCGGCATTAGAAGCAAGAATTCACGAACTTCAATAAACTAATTTAAAAATGAAATTAATAAAATCCATGACAGCACTCATAGTAGGTTTAAGCAATGGCTGAACAGCGGCGTAGACCTCGTCTAGGCGAGTTAATGGTTCAGCAAGGGTTGATTAGCCAAGATCAGCTACGCATTGCACTTACCGAACAAGAGCATAGTGATTTGCCATTAGGCCGTCAGTTGGTGCTGTTAGGGTTCGTCACAGAGACGATGGTCCGGGATGTTGTAGCGGATACCATTGGTTATGAGAGTGTTGATTTGTCTAACATCGTGGCTGATGAAGAAGCATTGCAATTGGTGCCAGAAGACTTTTCACGACGTTATCAATTATTGCCTATCGCTTATGAAGAGGCGGCAAAAATATTAGTAGTCGCCATGGCCGATATGTTTAATGTGGTGGTCTTAGATCAGCTTCGAGCTATGCTGGGTGGGCGAATTCAAATTAAGCCCTTACTTGCAACTGAGGCGCAGCTAGAAGAATATATTGATCATTTTTACGGCTATGAGCTATCTGTTGATGGTATTTTGCGTGAAATTGAAACAGGTGAAATTGATTATGGCAGTTTAAGTGCAGGCCGTGATGAGTACACGCATCCTGTAGTACGTTTAGTAGGCGCCTTGTTAATGGACGCGGTAAAACGTGGCGCATCAGATATTCACTTTGAACCTGAATATGCCTTTTTAAGAATCCGCTATAGGATAGATGGGGTATTACAACAAGTCCGTAGCCTACATAAAAGTTACTGGGGCGGGGTGGCGGTGCGCCTTAAGGTGTTGAGCGGACTGGATATTGCTGAAACACGTTCTCCTCAAGATGGTCGTTTAGGCATGCATTTATGTGGCCGCCCAATCGATTTTCGGGTGTCTAGTCACCCAACAATTAATGGTGAAAATATTGTATTGCGTGTCTTAGATCGTGAAAAATCCATTATTCCAATGGAGCGTATGGGCTTGCGCACAGAAACTTTGGATGAATTGAAGCTTATGATGACCCGACCCGAGGGAATCGTGATTGTTACAGGTCCGACGGGTAGTGGTAAAACCACCACGCTGTATTCTTTGTTGTCATTCCGGAATACAGAAGCTGTCAACATTATGACCTTAGAAGATCCCGTTGAGTATCCGGTATCTCTGATGCGCCAAACCTCAGTTGCGGAAGTCAATAAAGTAGATTTTGCTAATGGGATTCGTTCAATAATGCGGCAAGATCCGGACATTATTTTGGTGGGTGAAGTACGTGATGAAGATACCGCTACTATGGCGTTTCGTGCTGCCATGACGGGACATCAGGTTTTCACAACTTTACATACTAATTCAGCACTCGGTGTTTTTCCAAGATTGTCGGATATTGGTGTTTTGCCAGACATTATGGCGGGCAATATTATTGGGGTAGTGGCGCAACGTTTAGTGCGAGTATTGTGTCCACATTGCAAAGAACCTCATGTGCTAGATGAGTTAGAGCGAAAAATGTTGCGACTAAAACCGACTGACGAGCCGAAAATATTTAAACCTCAAGGTTGCAAGCGGTGCAATCAAAATGGCTACCGTGGACGTATGGCAATCATTGAATTATTGCGCATTGATAGCGACATGGATTCGTTGATTTCACGTCGCGCACATTTGGATGAACTGCAAAGGATGGCAATCGATAAAGGCTTTGTAACGTTGGCAGAAGATGGCGTACGGCGTGTTTTAGAAGGCCACACGAGTTTAGCTGAAGTCATGCGTGTGATTGATTTAACTAGCCGCTTATATAGTTAGTTTTAATATGCCTTCATTTAACTATAAAGCGATTGATCAGTTAGGTCGCCCAGCAATTGGTCAGATAGATGCGCTCAATGATGTAGATTTGGAAATGCGCTTAGCGCGAATGGGCTTGGATTTAATCACTTTTCGCGCTGTAGCAAAATCTACCAGTTTGCTGAATCGGAGCAAAGTCGGTAATAAAGACTTGGTTATGTTTTGTTTTCAGATGCACCAGTTAAGTAGTGCGGGCGTACCACTATTGGAATGTTTAAATGATTTGCGGGAAAGTAATGATAATCCTTTTTTTCAAAAAGTACTTGGCGCTATCAGTGCTGAGGTAGAGGGCGGGAAAGTTCTCTCGCAAGCGCTAGCAGAACACCCGGATGTTTTTAATGAGGTATTTATTAGTTTAGTGCATGCTGGCGAGCAAACGGGTCAATTGCCTTTAGTCTTTGATAATTTATTTGAAACTATTCGATGGCAAGATGAGTTGATGTCGCAAACCAAGAAATTGTTAGCCTATCCGGCATTTGTGGCTGTGGTGGTGTTTGGTGCGGTAGCGTTTTTAATGAGTTATTTAGTCCCCCAAATGGCCTCATTTTTGCGAAATATGGGACAAGAATTACCATTAAATACTAAGTTTCTCATTGCGTTGTCTAATGCATTCGTGGGCTATTGGTGGTTATTCATTGGTGTGCCAATTTTAATGGCAATCGCACTTGCCGCCATTATTAAAGCTAACCCAGTAGCACGTTATCGGTTTGATAGGATTAAGCTTAATTTGCCAGTGACGGGTCCAATTATGCAGAAGATTATTATGGCGCGGTTCGCGCGTTATTTTGCTTTAATGTATCAAACGGGGATTCCAATTTTAGATGCCATTAAAATCTGTGAACGAATCGTCGGCAATCGCGTAGTCGCTGATGCGCTCAGTCGTGCGCATGCACAAATTAGTGCGGGTGATTCAATGTCTGAGAGTTTTCGTAATGCAGGATTGTTTCCCCATTTAGTGGTACGTATGATTAAAGTGGGTGAAAGTACGGGTGCTTTAGATAAATCGTTGCTGAATATTAGCTATTTTTATGATCGTGACGTGAATGACTCCATGCAAAAGTTGCTTAAACTGATAGAACCAGCACTCACCGTATTTTTAGGTCTGATATTAGGTTTTATTATGTACTCAGTACTCGGCCCTGTTTATGATTCATTTAGCAAACTGAAAATATAAGTGGCAATAATTGAATATCAATATGATTAAGAGTGCTTCAACTAAATTAGTCTTATGCGCCACCGCCGATCACTTGCTGGCGGGTCTTTGGCATGCTGGGAAATTACAAGGCAATCAATCATTTAACAATGACGAAAGTGGACACGCGGCTTTTGCTGAATTTTTGCAACAGCATATGGCAACGCCGTTGTATTTGATTGCAGATGCGGTTGAAGAAGATTACCGATTAGAAAAAGTCCCACATACTTCTGGCGCTGCTAAGCGTGAACTTATAAGCCGTAAACTGAATCAGTTTTATAGAGGATTGGATTACCGTACAGCCCATTTTGTTAATCGTGAACAAGATAAACGTAAAGATGATAGGTATTTATTTGTTGCTTTAAATAATGCTGATTTTTTGCAAGATTGGATGAAAGTTATTCAGGCGCTAAACGCACATTTGGCAGGCGTGTATTTATTGCCGATGCTCAGTCAAGTTTTAGTAAAACAACTCAAGTTGATGTCGCCACATATTTTGTTATGCGAGAAACTGTCTTCAGGTTTACGTCAAACTTACTTGCATAATGGGCGTTTACGTATGAGCCGTTTGGTGCCTAATGTGCCGATGGTAGCAAGTCAGTTAGGCTTGGAAACTGAAAAAACTCGACTTTATTTGATTAGTCAGCATTTCATTAAACGTGAAACACCATTAAATTTGGTGTTGGTAAGTATAGATGGATCTACACAGCATATTAGTCAAGAAGTGGGTCAAGACCAGGCTATAGAATGCACTGATATTAATTTGAGTGAAATTGCAAAAAATCTTAGTCTGCCGGCAAATTTAATTGAACAAATGCCTGAATTGTTACACATGCAGTTATTGGCAAGTGGACATCTGGCGGATAACCTAGCACCTCAACATTTGACTAAAACATATGAATTTAGTCAATTAAAACGGGCTATAAATATAGGCACTTTGTTATTGGCTTTACTAGGTTTATTTGTTGCAGCTATCATATTTTATCAAGGCTTCAGTTATCAATCCGCACTGAAAGAAGCGGTACAAGAAACTTCACTGCAACAGCATCGATATGATGAGGTAGCTAAAAACTTTCCTGTGACAACGATAAGTTCGGAAGATTTAAAAGTAGCGGTAGAGCTTGATAAAACGATTTCAAGTTATCCAAAATCACCAAGACGAATGATGCAGATCGTCAGTGCCGCATTAGAAAAAGTGCCTGAAGTGCAGTTAGATAGATTACGCTGGGCGCTTACTAATGACATGAATATTAAAGATGCGGATAAGTTCATTACATTAGCCGCTAATGATTTACCGGCTAATTCTAATGCAGCATTACCCACCGATCCAACAAAACTTAATGAGCTAGGTTTTATTACAGGAGAAATAACGGGTTTTACCGGTGATTATCGAAGTGCATTAGATAGCACGCATAAGCTAGTAGGTGAATTAAAAGCCAATCCTCAAGTGGCGCAGGTAGAAGTGTTGCAAGAGCCAGTAAATGTGAGTTCTTTTGTGAGTTTGCAAGGTAGCACCACAGACGAACAGGCGATACAAACTCAGCCTGCTTTATTTAAGCTTAAAATTATTCTTAAAGTGTCAGAAGAAAAACTAGTTGCAGGGGGTAAATAACCATGAAACTAGAGAGACAGGACTGGAAGAAATTACAAACTACACTGATTGTTTTATCGTTCGTGATGGCTGCAGTGTTGTTATTATTAGCTTGGGCGCAATATTATAGTAGCCAGCAAGAACAGGCCATGCAAGTGCAACAGAATTTACTTAATTCAGCTAAGCAACGATACCAATCATCAGGAATGGAGAAAGAAACCATTACCGAATATTTGCCACATTATCAGATGCTGATTAGCAAAGGTTTTGTAGGGGAAGAACGTCGACTTGAATGGGTAGATGAGTTGCGGAAACTGCACAAGAATTTTAAATTATTTAGTATTAAATATGGCATCGGCATGGAAGAGCCATATAAACCTGGCTTTGTCGCGAATACCGGTGGCTTTGTGTTGAATAGATCTATTATGACGCTAGATCTTGATATGTTGCATGAGGAAGACATATTGCAGCTAACAGAGCAGTTGAGTGCAGGTAATGAAAAAGTTTTTATGCTACGAGATTGTGAAATTAATAGGCTAAATGCAAGCGGCGCCATAAGTAAACAGTTAATAGCAAACTTACATGCAAAATGTGAGTTGGATTGGCTCACTTTGCGTGAACCAGCAACGATTCAAGCGGCAACGCCATAATGAACAGCACGTTAAAATTATATAAAATGCGCTTAAGCTTATTAGCAGGTCTGCTCATGAGTATATTGACTTTGCAAGTACAAGCGGAAACCACAGGGCAATTTGGACGATTATTTACTAAAGCCAGTGAGCGTACTAACCTTAATGTATTGAGGCAAAGCCAACAGTTGAAAGTGGTGACGCCACAAGATAAGCCTGATCCAGGAGATGGCGCAGAGGCAGAATCTGTAGCATTACCTAACCCTGTCACTTTGCAGGGCTATGTTAAACGAAGTGATGGTGCAAGTACGCTATGGATTAACAAGCAAGCCGTGCAAGAAGATAGCAGCGTGGATGATGTAAAAATTGGACGACTTAATCAGCAAGGATTTTCAAAAAAAGGTGCTAGTGTCGAAGGGGTGGATGTAAAAATTCCCGCCAATGGCAAAAAAATTCATCTCAAGGCAGGTCAAATGTATGAGCCTGAAACCAATCAAATTATAGAGTTACAAGTAGTAGAAAAAGCGAAAAGACTTAATTTGGAAGAGACGGGCGTGATTGATGGCCACGCGTTAGACTCAAATAAGGTTGGCAATAGGGCTGAATAATTATGGCCTATAAAATTGCTTCATTAAGTGCGAAATATTTGAGAGTCAAGCAGCAAGGTGCCGCGCTCATTTTAATGGTGTTTATCTTAAGTTTAGTTGTATTGGCCTATACAGTTAAAGCGCTCAATGGTAATGATTTACGTGCTAAAGAAGCCGCCAATACTTCTCAAGCGCTCGCTGAGGCAAAAGTTGCTTTGATTAGCTGGGCGGTCAATCATCCTAATTCGCCAGGTTTAATGCCTTATCCAGATAGGAATGCCGATGCTAGTGGTTACGATGGCTTAAGTGATTGCCCTGGTGGGGCTACATTATATTCTCACTTGATTGGAAGATTGCCTTGGAAGGGCGCAGATTACAATGATTGCAACATTCTACTCAATGGTTTAGGTAAAGAGTTTTGGGATGGCAGTAATGAGCCTTTATGGTATGCCGTTTCTAAAAATCTAGTTCACATTTACTCACCAACAGCCGACCCCGTTATTAATCCAAGTATGATTGATAGTCCGCCGTATGGTGCTTGGATGTCTGTGTATGATAAAAATGGCCAGCTTGTGTCAAACAGGGTTGCCGCAATTATCTTTGCACCAGGCCCACCCATTAGCGACCAGGATAGATCTGGCGGGAAAGCTGATGCAACCAATTATTTAGATACGTTTGATTTACAAAGTGGGGGTGGAACAAAGTCGAACCGAACTTATTCATCTGCTAATGAAGATTTCTATATGGGTGAAGATAGTCGTGATGTTCGTTCTGACAATTCGGTTTACCAGCAGCCCTATTATTTTAATGATAAGCTGGTTTATATCACGATTGATGAGCTGATGGCTGAGGTTGAAAAACGTGCGGCGGGTGAGGCGAAGAGAGTGCTGCAAAATTACTATAAAAATAGTAGCGCAGGCATTAATACAAAATTTTTCCCCTATGCAGCAGCGTTAGGCTCTAGCTCAAATCCTAACCAATGTGTAGAGGGTAATCTGCAAGGCCTATTACCCACCATCACTGCGACTCCTTACGCTTGTACTTATGGCTATACAACATCACCTGCACCCAACAATAATGTGGCTTGTAGTTTTTCCACAGTAAGTTCCATTTCATTTACCCGCTCATCTGGAACTTATGGAGGCAGTTCCGGTGCATGCACTCTAACAAATAGCAATGCAACCTGCCGATGTACAGGAGTTGGAAATTGTAAAACCAGTGGGGGAACGGTACGATTTAGTTGTGATGCTTGTGGCGTTTGCGCAACAACAGCGACCAGCCCTACATCATCCTCAGGAAAAGGGCGCTTTTCATTTACATCAACTGGAACATTCTCCAGCACAAGTAACGGCAGTCTAACTTTGTCTAATGACAGCTCGAGCACTTTCAC
>SESD01001127.1_pt1 | contig 15189 bp, 7 predicted proteins | sample 3171411 | NCBI WGS metagenome assembly SESD01 (sample SAMN06051880, study PRJNA518727) | freshwater metagenome | biome: subpolar coniferous forest; feature: holomictic lake; material: water; isolation source: holomictic Lake 442, 16.5 m depth | place: Canada: near Kenora, Ontario | collected...
GGTCTCGATCATGCGGTGGATGAACGCCTTGGCCTTGGCGGAGATCACCGGCCCCATCACCATCTCCTCTTTCGCCACGCCGGGGTCCAGCGGATCGACCACGAGGACCTCGCGTGACGCCTGCACAAAGGCCTGTACGACCGCGTCGTAGGTCTTGTCCCCCACCCCGACGATCACGGACGTAGCCATGCAACGCTGGCCGGCACAGCCATAGCAGGAGGTGATCATGTTGCGGACCACGTCAGAAATACGGGCATCAGGCATCACCACGAGGTGATTTTTGGCCCCGCCCATGGCCTGCACCCGCTTGCCCTGCTCGGCACACTGGCGAACGACGGCGCGACAGGTCGCACTGGCCCCCACCACCGAGACCGTGCGCACAAGCGGATGCGCGATCAGCGCTTCGGCGGCGACACGGTCGCCGTTGATCAGCGTGAAAACCCCGGGCGGCAGCCCCGTTGCATCGAGATGCCCGGCGATGCGCTGCATCGTGCAGGGGACCTGCTCCGAAGCCTTGACGATGACCGTGTTGCCCGCGGCCAGCGCATAGGGCACAAACCAGAACGGGACCATGGCCGGAAAATTGAAGGGGGGAATCACCGCACACACGCCGATGGGCAACCGCAGCACCTCACCGTCGATGTCGAAGGAACCGCCGATCAGTTTATCGCCCTGTTGCAGCACGGGCATGCCGCAGGCCGTCTCGATGTTTTCGAACGCGCGCTTGAGTTCGGCCCGCGCGTCGGGCAGCGACTTGCCCATCTCCTCGACCAGTACCCGCGCCAGGCCGTCCTCGTCCGCCTCCATCCGCCGCAAAAGGTCATAGAGGTACTTGGCCCGCCGGGCAACCGGCACGTTGCGCCAGGACAGAAACGCCAGGTGCGCCGCCGCCACGGCCTTATCGACCTCCGCCGCCGGCGTCAAAGGCACCTCGGCAACAATCGCGCCGCTGCTCGGGTTCTCGACCGGCAGGTACGTTGCCCCCGCAGGCTCGACCCACTGACCGTTCACGTAGTTCATCAAGCGCCTCGCACTCATGTCCGTCCTCCCTGGAAATACAGCCTCGTATTGTTCGTGTAGCCGCCATCGATCACCACACACTGGCCGGTCACGAAGTTGTCGGTGAGCAGGTGCATCACCGTTGGCACGATCACGCCCGGATGCAGGAACGATGGTTTCAGGTGAGTGTGCGATTCGATGTCCGCCCGAATGTTGGGGTAGCGGTCGTAAAACTTCTTCGGCCCGACGGTATTGGCGAATCCGGGCGCAATGGCGTTGACACGGATATTGTCCGGCCCCAGCGTGGCCGCGAGGCTTTCCATTACCGAGAGGCCCGCGCGCTTGGCCGCCGCGTAGGCCAGCAGGTCGTCGCGCAGGGGAATCACGGCGGCGATGGAAAGATTGGCGACAATGGCCCCCGAATCCGGGCGATGGCCGGTTGCGTCCGCCGGCAGGTCGCGATAGCGCGGCGCCATCACCCGGGCCGCCCGCAGGGCCAGCGTGGCGAAGGCGATGGGGAAGACCTCGAACTGGGTTCGCATGGCCTTGGCAATCTCCTCCGCCGGCATGTCCAGCAGGGGCTTTTCGAAACGGATCGCAAACCCCGCGTTGGCGATCACGAAATCGAGTTGGCCGTAACGCCGCACGGTCTCGTCCACCATCGCGTCCGCCGCGCCCGGTGCGGTGATGTCCTGGTGCAGGAAGGCCGCCTCGCCCTTGCCAGCCGCCGCCACCTCGCGCCGGTTCGCGTCGGAGATCTCGTCCGCCGAAAAAACCGCCAACCGGCCGCCGCTGGCCACGACTTCCTTAGTCATCTCGTACCCAAAGCCGCTTGACCCACCGGTCAGGATGCCGACCTTGCCCGCCAGATTACTTACAAATGCACTCATCGTCCTGGCTCCTTCGCCTCTTCATTACGTTCCAACACGTACCGCCCGGCGCCGCCACGGAAGTAGAGGCTGCCGGCCTCTACAGACACGGAGAGTCGGGCAGACTGTTCACGGCCGTCGCGTTCAACACGCCAGGTCCCGGGCGCCACGTTGCAGACCAGTATGCGCCCTTCGGCAACGCCGTCCCACGCGAAGGAAACTCGGGTGGCGGGTTCGGCGCCGCGCGCAAATAGCACGGCCCGATTGAGAAGAGCCACGCCCACCACGTTGGAGCCGTCGATCCGCACGGCGGCCGGCGCCGGGGTGCCGGCATCCATGACCGTCAACACGGTCAGGAATTCGTCCTCCTTCTGCGGACGGCCGGGCGAAATTTCCACGCGCCAGGCACCCGCCTCGACTGGCTTGGCGGTCTCGGGAATGGCATAGTTGGTCGCCGTACTCTCCACCCAGAACTCCTTCCCCGGTCCGCCGACCTTCCGCATGACCGCGTCTTCCGGCAGGAACGACCGGAGGTGCAGTTGGCCGCCGGTCGGGGTCACGCCCGGTGCCGCTGGCCCGGCGCCAACGATCGTCGCCCCGTCGCCGGTAAGTACTGGCTCCTGGAAGGAATGCAGCAACCAGGTCTTCCTGAACGTATCCTTCGCGGCCACCACGCGGTCGAACAGCACCAGCACGGCGGGATAGCGCGCATCCCCGGTAAAGAGCGTCGCCATGGACCGCGTCACGCGCTCCGCCTTGGGTCCGTAGGCCTTGGTGATATCGCCGGCAATAAGCGCGTACTCCGGCCGCAGGGGATCCGGACCAAAGGCATGCAGCATGACCTTCCCTTGTTCATACCCGCCATTCAGAATCGTTTCCAAATCCTCCGGATGATCTTCGCCGTTGTTGGGAATCATCTGGCCACCCGCTTTAATCTGCTTCTTGCCCAGTGTCTCGTCCGGGTCAAAAATCAGCAGACCGTTGCTCGCCAGGGTCTCATGGGCATAACGCCAGTGGGCGTCTCCATATGTACCGTAGTAGCCGCTGGAAACCGCCAGTGGGCCACGGTAATAGATCTGAAACGTCCCCATGTCACGCTTCTGGTGATTGCCGAAGAACGTTCCGCCGATCCGCATGTGCACCAGGACATCCCGGCTGTCGGGTCCCATCGTCCATCCGGTACGCGCCGCCATTTCGCCCATCGGCAGCGGAAAGAACTTGGCTTGCGGCAGGTCTGACAGTGGCCGCGTCGGCAGGCCGGGCGGCCGGAAGAGCAGATCGAAGATATCCTCCATCGGCGTGCACTGAGCGAGGAAGAGGTCGCCCTGCGCCGCCCCTGCCAGGATTGGGTCCTCGTAGTAGGCGCCGGCCAGGATCATGATGGCGCGCTTGCGCCCCGAGCGCCCGGTCGTGGAGGCATCGCCGCGCAGCAACTGCTCTCCGTCCGGCCGCAGGCAGTAGAGGATCTCGTACGGCACGAACTGCTGCTCGCGCGAGAAGACGTCTCCCGCTCCCAGGCGCCGGAAGAGCCAGGCCGCGCCCAGGTCGTAGACCAGGCGCGTGTTGTAGTGCGCGCCCTGGTGGTGCGCGTGGCCCGCGTAGTGATAGTTCCGCGGCGGCACGAACGTGTCGAAAAACAGTCGGGCCGCCGCGTCGTACATCGTGCGGTCCTCGTCGTAGATCGCGACCCCGGCCGGGAGTTGCCCCGTCAGCACCCAACCCTCGCTGTCATGCCCCACCACCGCCAGGCAGTGGTCCCCGGCGGGATAACCCGGCGAATGCAGACCGGCGATGCGCTGGAACTCGGCCACAAAAGCAGCCTTCTCGTCGGGAGCGAGCAGGTTGTAACACCAGTCGTATACGCAGGCGGCCCAATGCATCGGTGCCGTCAGGGTCCTGGCGGCGTCGGTCTTGTTCGTGCTGGCCTTCAGTTCCGCGAGGGCGCCCTCAATGGCCCGCCGGCCCTGCGCCCGGTCGCCCTGCACGAGATAGACGAAGGCGTTGCACATCGGGCCGGCCTCGCCCTTGAAATCGGCGGAGTTGCCGCGTTGCACAACCTCCCACGCGCGGGCAAACTCAGGCATGGCCAGTTTGGCCCGGATCCCCGGCAGGTCGTTCGTGCGCACATACACCCGCGGGTGGCCGACCGGCACGGCGGGGACCCGCGCGGCGCCAATGGCGTTGGCCGGTGCATTCTCCCCGACCGCAAGGCTGGCCGGCAAGGCAAGGAGCAGGCAGGAGCACAGTATGCCGAGCCCCGGGATGAATGTGGAGTATCCTCCGGGGCGTTCATGTCGAAGCCGGAATCTTGTTTTCACCATATTTGAGCGTCCTACCAATGCCACTTCCAACCAGTTACCTGGTCCTTCCGTTCCCCGGCCGACACGGCCCTACTTCTCCGTGTGCCGGCTCTCCGGCGCCTCGTAGGCCTCGGCGCCCAGCTTTTTCCAGTAATAGTACACGCCGATGAGGCAGACAAAGCTGCCGAGGCTCAGGAAGAACTTGATCAGATATCCGTAGCGGTAGTTGTCCGTGTCGAGCGAACCGGCTGTCAGGTAGTCCATGAAGACCGCCCCCAGCAAGCCGGCGAAGGCCCCGACGAACTGCCTCACCATGGCATTCGCGGAACTGAACTGGCCGTACTTGCTCTTGGGGTAAAGCATGACCATCATGGGAAGCGCTGCCATGCCGTGCAGTGTGTTGACCGGCATCATCGCCAGGTCCATCCACAGGGCGGACATGTAGTCGCGGTAGAGAAAGAAGTACAGGATCTGTATCGGCAGCGCGACGAACGCGGTCACGATGAATACCCGAATGGGGTTCCAGCGGTCCAGCAGCAGACCGAGAGGGAAGGCCAGGATCAGCGCCAGGATCGCGAAGAAGTTACCCTTGTACTTGCTGTTCTTCTCCAGACTGATGCCCTGGTCGATGTCCCAGGCGTGCAGGGTTCCGTCGACGCTGGCGGTGACCATGACGACGCCCCCCGGCTGGCAGTCGAACGCGGTGATGCCCCGCGTGTACCCGGAAAACGACTTGAACGACTTGTCGTCCGCCGTCTTGTTCGCGCTGGTCCCGATGGATAGCGGCTGCCACATGCGGACGCTGCCATCGAGGCTGCTGCTGAGAATGACCCGGATGTCGGGTTTGTAGGCCACCGCGCTGATGGCCCGCTTGTGCCCCTTCAGCGACTTGTCCTTGAGGTTCTCGAAGGCGGGGATCGGCGCACCCCTCTCGACATCCCATATCCGCAGGGCAGAGTTGACCTCGTCCGTGTCGCCATCGCGCCCGCCGGACACGACCCACCGGTCCTCGCCCACGATCCGGCTCATCGCATCCGCCGGCGCCTCGTACAGCGATTCGTTGACAAACACCCGCTTTGTGAAGGTCCACGCCGTCGCCAGGGCGGCCCGAACCTGGCCCTTCCCGTCCGCCGCCGGCTTCGGCGCCGGCGTCAGTTCCGGCGCAAAGCAGACTGCATAGACCGGGCCAGGACTGCCCTCCAGTACCCGCTCCACCGTGCCGCGCACCGCGTCACAGACGATGATCCTGCGGTCCGCACCGCCTGACACCAACCGCTCGCCCGTCGAGGAGAAGGCCACACTGTTGACCGCGGCGGCATGGTTGGTCAGAACCAGCGTACAGGCTCCGGAAGCCATGTCCCAGACCCGGACCGACCGGTCGGCACCGGCTGTGGCGAGCCTGAGGCCGTCCTTCGACACCGCCACGCTGCGAACCTCGCCCGCGTGGCCCGCCAGCGTCCGCGTGCAGGCCCCGGCCGCCAGGTTCCATATCTCCACAACCCCATTCGAGGTCCCCGCAACCGCCGCCCGCGCGCCGGGCAATAAGGCGACCGCTGACGCGGAACCGTTCGTTCCGTGCAGCGTTTTCAGCAAGGCGGGCCTCTTCACGTTAGACTGGTCCCACACCTTCAGCGTCCCGTCGCGCCCGGCCGAGACGGCGAGTTTGCTATCCGTGGCCAGGGCCACCGCCGTCACGCCGCCCGGGTGCGCCTCGATCTTGCTCTGATGCTGGCTGAGGTGCAGGCCGAAGATGCCCGCCGCGTTCAGCCCCTTGCCCAGGACCGTGAACACGGTAACCATGTAAATCATGATGTAGATCGGGTGATGGAAGCACTCCTTAAAGTAGAGCTTTGCCTTGTCGAGGAAGGCCGAGTCCTTGTGCACGTCCTCGACGGGCGGATACGCCCCCTCCTTCACGCGCCAACACATCAAGCCGAAACCCACGAAGTACAGGATGGCCACGCCCACGTGGATGGCCTTGATGTGCGTCAACTGGTAGGGGTTGACAAACGTGTTCATGGCGATTCCGACAACCGTCCCGGCCATGTTGGACACCGCCTGGAACCGTCCGAGTACCTTGCGCGGCATGACGTCCGGCACGAGGTAGTAGTAGACCGTGCCCACGAACTCGTTGAAGAACGACCAGCCGATGGTCAGGAACCCGATGGCCACAAGCGCTGCCGTCATTGGGCCGACCACCGAACCCGGGGTGAAGTGCAGCTTGCAGGTCGCGATGATGTCGTCCGAAAACCCGAGCGCGATCGCGAACAGTACCAGAAACGGCGCCGTGTAGAGGATGTAGGGAATGCGCCGGCCCAGCCGCGAGCGGGTGCGGTCGGAGCGGAAGCTGATGATCGGCGTCATCACCGTGCCGATGATCATGGGGATGAAGTTGAACAGGAGGCTGATCAGCGTGTTGCTGACGTGGAAGTTCTCCTGCAGGTAGAACGGGATGCTGCCCGCGCCTCCGTTGCCTTCGAAGAGGCCAAAGCAGAGATTGGCCATGATCAGCCAGCCGGATACGACAAACAGGCCGACCTTGGTGTAGATCAGCGTGCCGACCTGATAGCGTTCGTCGACCGCTGGTTCTGCCCCTGCGTTCTGCTTGTTGCTCATGGTCTGTCCCCGGCGCCTTGGCGCCGGCGGATAATCTCGCACCATGCGCAGTGACAGCCCTTTTTCGTAACCAGCAGGGGATCGTCCCGGAGGACGGCGAGTCCGGCCTCCACCACGTCCCGTCCCCGCATCAGGTAGATCGTTCCCTCGCCCAGCGGCGCGCTGGCGATCTTGCCGCGGCGCCTCATACGTTCGTGGGCCAGGTCGAACCAGTTGTTGTGCCATGGAGCCGAAGGAATGACGTGCGCGGCACCGCACTGGCCCGGACGCCCAGCCAGGACCATCCCCGGCAACTTCACACCGCTCCACAGTTCGGCAGCATGCATGAGGGTGTTCTTCCGGAGCGGCGCCATCATCAGCACCCATCCGTCGTCATCGATGAACCGCCCCCAGAACCCCTCGCGCGCCAGCGGCGCCATGTCGCCCGTGTGACCGGCTGTTAACGCCTCGGCCAGCGGTCCGCGGGCGGCCATGGAATGTGTCGGATGCAAACTGCGCCACACGCCGTCCAGTTTCCGGAAGACCTCGGTGATCGAGCCCACGGTGGAGGGTGTACGCGCGGCGTCGTAGGCCGGTTTGCCGAACGTGCTGACGGTGTGGGTGGGCATGACCAGCGTCCCCGCGGTGCCGACAGCCGCCTGGAGTCTGTCGATGACGGTGCGGGCGCCACCCTCGACGTAGCCGAATGCCGAAAGGGAGGTATGCGCCATCACGAGTATGCCCGGCCTCACGCCAACCCGGCGCAACGCCCGGTCAAGATCGCGCCCGGTCAACCGAGGCCGCCACCGGACAAACCCCTCCCTCGCGAGAATGTCGAACGTGCGGACCAACCGTTCGCACGGCACGCCGCGGCCTTCGTGGCGCAACAGGTCCCCGATTTGGAGAAGGGGGCGTTTCCCGTTGCTCCAGCCGAGCGCCCACTGCAGCCACCATGGCGCGCCCCAGCCGAAGGTACCGCCCGCCACGCGGCACAAACGTCGGTGCACGTCAGGAGTCAGGTTTTCTGCGGCCAGGAAACCGCAAAAGGTCTTCAGGGGAATCCGGCGCGCCGCCAGTGCGGCCCAGCGGTCGACGGGTGCCGCCGCCTGTATCCCTTCATTCCGCACCACAGGCGGCACGATCCGCGCTGCCAAACGCTCCACCTGTTCTCTCGCCGCGGTCTCGGGGGACAGTCCGCGCGCATTCACGGTCGGCAGCGCGGGATTGGTCCCTTCGACCCAGACGGGTTGGTCTTCCGCCGGAAGCAGTCGCAGCAGGCCGGTCAACCGGCGACGTTCCTGTTCCGCGTGATGCCGCAGCGCGGTTGGCTCCTCCCCGGGATGCCGTTCCGAAACCGTTCGGGCAACTTCGACCAGCCGGCGCCTGGCGTAACGAACGCCCAACCGCGCCAGTTCGCCGATCTCGGCCGGCCCCGCGGAGCATAGATGGCCCACGTGGCCGCCGAGCCAATCGCCCATCCGCCGCACGGCGGTGGCCGATAGGCACTCCGGTCGATCCAGGTTGGTGTGGTAGGTGCGATCAGGTGCCTGCACAAGCATCGTGGTGGAAATCCCGACGAGGGGATCGCCCATCGCGTTGTCGCCACAATCCTGCCCCAACTTCCAGCGCAGGCCCGGCATGGCCGCGAGATTCCGCAGTAGGAGCGGCAGGATCGGATCGGGCAGCGCAGGCTGGTTATGCGCGATCTTCAGCGTGGCGCCGGAGGCCGCCTGGTCGGCGCCCAGCATGTCCAAGTTCAAACCGGACACACCGTTGTGGAAGAGTTTCGGGTTTGTATTCAGGAAGGCCATCAGGCCCCTCGTTTCGACGGAGAAGAAGAACCGCACGCCGCGCTCGGGTGTCCAGCCGGACCGCGTCGCCGACGCCAGCATACGCCCGATCCCCAGCGCCACGGCCACGCCCGAGGCATTGTCGTTGGCGCCCGGTTCATCCATGTGCGCCGTGATGAGGACTTCTTGGCCCGTTCGTCCCCTCAGATACCCGGTGACGACCGGCAGTTCGCCCGGCTCCAGAGTGGCCGTGACAGTGGCGCGGACGCGCACGGAACCCGCCGCGAGTAGCGCCCGGAGCCGTCGCCCTGTCTCGGGCGACACCGCGAAACCGAAGCCCCGTTCGCGTGCGGGCACGCGCCACGGAGGCAGCAGTGCGTTACAGTACGGCACGGCACGGGCCGTGTCTGCCGACGTGCGAATCCCCTTATACTCCGGCATGGCGTCCGTCACGAATCCCAACGCCCCCGCCAGGCGCGCGCGGCGGACCGCGTCACGGTCCGGGGCGTCATCGAAGAGCACGATACGCCCTTTAACTCGCGATGCCGGGATGCGCGCGGGTTTACACAAGACCAGGTCGGCCTCCACGCCGCCGGCGCGCGTAGAGGCACTGTACATCACCAGACTGAGCGGTTCCTTCCGGTAGTCGGCCACGAGGCCCGTCGCGCCTGCCGGGGCCACGATCTCCAACCGGCTCTCGCGGGGCGACCAGCACAATGGCATGCGCCAGCCACCGAAATTGCTGACGCCGTCCGCAGGGAAACCCAGCACTTCGACGTCCTGCAAACCGTCGTTGCGCATCCACGTGGCCAGGCGCGCCGCTTGAGTTTGCACGCGTTCAGTCGAATTCCAGCGCAGCTCCTGCCACAGCGCGGTCATGCGCCGCAGCGCCAGTTGCTCGTCAAAATCGCAGCCGGCCGGCGGCCACCAGGCGGTCACCGGTTTGGAGCCGGACTTGGCACGTTGCGCGGATCCTTTCAATCATACCCCACGATCTTGTTTGACGGGCGTGAAGGGGGCGGGACGAATTCGGCTTTCACACCATAGATCATGGATTCGGTGCCAGCATCCTGGGCGCCCATGTCAGGGGCGGCCCCCGTGAAGGTGTCGCAGAAATTGGGGATCGCTACGCCCTTGCCGGCGCCGGGGCTGTCAGGGGCGAGGCGGAAATTGCCGGTCTTGGTGTCGAAGTTGAAGCCGGCTTTCATCACGTACTTCGGTGTGCCCTTGATGCCGTGTTTCTGGTGGTCGGCCGGGTATCGGCCCGAGCACAGATCATAATCGAAATCGTTGTCAACGCTGTCTTTGCTGGTCGCGATCGAGTGCGTGTCGGTGGAGCGCACATGGAGGATGTTGTTGCGGCTGACGCAATGCCGAATGGGCTTTGTACTACCCCCCAGGCCGTGGGTCCCGTCGTCCTTCGCCTGGAAGATCGTGTTGTTGAAGACATACAGGTGCCCGGTCATCCATGTGTTGATATCGCTGCCGGCGAAACCCATCTTCATGAAGTAGCCGTGCGTCAGGTTATACTCGCTGCCCGGCGGGCTGTAGGACCGTCCGGAGACATTGCGCCAGACGTACAGCGGCCCGATGCTGGTGGCCGCGTTGCCCAGGCTCATCAGGGTGTTCTCGAGGTAGTTGTTCCAGATGCGCACGTTCTGGTTGCCGCCTTCGGATTCGATCCCGTCATCCCAGCAGTTGGCGATATAGTTGCCGTAGATGTCACTGTCGTCTCCAGGGAAGCCGCGGTGGCTGCGGTTCCGGCCGGCGCCGAAGATGTCGTTGAAATAGTGATCCGCGTCTGACCAGCATTCGTTGTAGCGGATCACGTGATTGCCGTCGCTTTCCCAGAAGGCAATGGCATGTGGGCCGCCCGGGTGTCTGATCTTGTTGTGGTCTTCCGCCCAACTGTTGGAATCCCAGGAGGGATGGTGGAGTTTGTTCCGCTGGATAACGATGGCGCGGAGCTTCTCGTTGTTGCTGTAGACCGCGCCCTGGTAGTTCACGCCGAACCCCTTCTCATCCTCAGTGCCCCACTTGCTGATGTCGCACTGCTCGATCACGATGTGATGGGCGTCCATCAGCCGGATGCCGTGCTGTTTGACGTTCCGGATGGTGAAGCCGCGCAGGATGACATAGTTGGCATCCACCGAGATCCCCAGATCGATCTGGTTGGCCCCGTCGATGGTGCAGCCGGTGCCGTCGTAGAGGACATAGCCATCGGCCGTGCCCGATTCCTTGACGTCCAGCGTGCGGTCACTGCTCGCGCAGGTGACGGTGGACGCGACGGGGAACTTTTCGCTCCAGGTGGCGGCCGTGAGGGTCGTGCGGGTGGGCGTGCCTTCAAGCGTGAGCTGGATATCGTAGGTCGTTCCCGGCTTGAGGTTGACGATGCTGCCGCGGTAGTCGCCCTTGCACTCGGGCGTCTGGACCGGGTTCCAGCGCATCGGCAGGCCATCGCGCCACGCCTTTCCGCCGGCCTCGCGGAACTTGACCAACACCTGCTTGTCTGCCTGACCTCCCTGGGGTGCCCAGTAAAGGCCCAGGCAATGAAACGTCGCTACCGCCGTCGCCGCCCTGGACGGGCCGTCTTCTGGCCCCACCGCCACGGCGCTGCCACAAGACAACGCGGAAATGCTCAGCGCGATCATCATGCTATGAAGAAACCCTGTCACAGACTCTTTCCCCTTCCGTCGGGCACGGAGGCCCGCCGTTACGGCCGCGGCCCTCACCGCAACACCATCCCGCCATTCCCGTCGAACCGTTGGTAGAACAGGTGCGAATCCAGACGATAGAGCGTGCCGTCGGCCAGCCGCCGCCAAGGCATCGTCGCCGAGCCCTTGGTGCGAAGCCATTCAAGGTGCAGCGCGTATGTTCCGGGATTCTCGAACCAGGCATGCCCCTTGCCATACCGCGTGTTCCACTTGAGCGGCTCAAAGCGGTCGAACACCTCCTGTTCCGGCGTCGCGCCCGGCCGGATCACCAGCGCCGTAGGCGCATACTTCACCCCGTACAGGTCGAGGGTCTTCCGGTGCTCCGGTTTGTCGGCGTCAAGCCGGATTTCCACGAAGCGACTCCCCAGGAACGCCTGCACGTCCGGCTGCTTCAACATCTGCTGGAAGTTTCGGGAGACTAGCGATTTGCGCGAGAGGACATTGCAGAGCAACAGTTTGTTCTCCACCTTCGCGCGCGCCCTGGCCTTCTCGAGGTCCGGATCCTTCTCTTCCAAGGCCGGCGCCGCCACCGGTTTGACACCCTTTTCCAGCACCAGTACCAAGCGCGGCCGCGAGGCAGGGAAGCCAGGATGATCGGACGACACCATGTTCACGTCGATCGCATAGTTCAGATTCTGCGGATTGGCCAGGTCCATCACGACCCCGTGGTTGGGCAGTCCGCCGTTCACCCACTGCTGCACCGTGGCGGTCAGGTCAAGCCCGTCCCATCCGGCCGCCGCAAAGGCAATCGTCCCGACCGGCTCCCGCACGCGGTCGCTGTCGCCCATGGCATACGGTTTCTCCCACCGGACCTCCTCGCCGACGGGAAACGGCATCCGGAGGTACCAGGCGCTGAACCATTCCATATCCTGATCGCCGATCGCGGCCTTGCCGTTGCTGAGATCATCATGCCAGTCCTTCTTCAGCACGCAGACGCGCGTGGTGCGGTCCACCTTCGGTTTCACATCCGTGGCCCTCAGACGCAGCAGCGCCCGCTTCACCTTCGCCTCACGCGGCAGCATGGAAAGGTCGAACCGGAGCAGGGTGCGGTTAACCTTCGTGCTGCCGACGCGCAGATCGTTGCGGCAGTCGTAGGAATAGCTGATCGTGCTCCCCTGGCTCTGCGCCCCGTTCGGCTCGCCAGTGTCAGGGTAGCCGGCAATGTAGGTATCCCGCGCGCCGTCATACTCCCCCAGCCCCCAGGCCGCGAGATCCGCGCCTTGGAAGAGTTCGACCACCGCATCGGAGGGGAATTCCTTGCGCAGCGCGGCAGTGACGTCGAGTTCCTTGACCGGCTTGCCGTAATCGGGGTTCTCGATGGTGAGTGGAATCCGCTGGACCACCCGCCCCAGGTAGGTGTCCGGCGTGTCCATGCTCAGCACCAGCTCCGCACGTCCTGGCGGCATGTTGGCCGGGATGAGGATGCGGCTGACGTGGCGGCCACCGCAGCAGGTGTTGCCGACGAAATTAACGCGGGTTGCCTCGCCCGGACGCTCCAGGGACTCCAGGGAATAGCGGGCATGCGTGTAGCCGCCGTAGACATAGCAGCCAGCGTCCTGCCCCCACAGGACCTCGGGCGACGAGCCGGCGAAGAACGGCGCCGTGGTCTCTACCGTCAGGTTGTCGCCCGGCTTGAATGTCTTGCCCCTGACCCCGTCCTGGTGGAAATCCCACTCCTTTCCGCCGAACCGGTACACCGGCGCCCGCGCCTTGTCGGCGGACCAGACATTCCCAGTCCCATACATGGAGAGTCGTGTATGCCAGTCGCCTGACTTGAGCACGGCACGCACCTGCCACTTCCCGCCTTCCCAGTCCACGAAGTAATCGAACAGGGGATCGGGCAGCGCCAGTTTGCGCGCGAGTCTCGCGCAATCCACAGGCTCAGGATTGACGACCAACACCGGGACCGGTGCCGTTGGGGTTGCCGCTCCCAACTCTTTCATCAGGCCGGGGGGCATCCCGACCATGCAGGTCGGCGTCCCGTCCGGGTTCGGGGTATCGCATTCAACGGCTGCCGCCGGCGGCGGCTTGTACTCCGACATGGCCGCCTGCACCGGCTTCTTACAGGCGAACCGCTCTCCTTCGCCGGTGATGTCACGGTCGAAGTTCAGGTCCAGATAATAGACATCGTATCCCTTGCCCGTCCCCTGCGACTCGTCCAGCACCATGGCCATGACGGACTTGCCTTCCGGCCCAAAGGCGAAGAAGCGGTAGATGGGCTTCGCCGAAACATACTTCGGCTCCTTCAGTGTCCGGTCGATCCGGGTAGGGTCGAACTTCGGCTTCGGCAACGGGCACGGCAGCACGGTCGTCCGCGTGATTGCCGCCAGTTCCTTGACTGCGGCATCCGGAGTCAAGGTGCCACGAGGAGTCACTTCGGCTCCAGCCAGGCCGGCCAGGCCGCACGCAACCCAACACGCCATCGTTGAACGCCTCTTGATCTGAGTCATCTTGCCTTCCATCCTTACCGATTCACAACGCTTCGCGCGGTATCGTCGCTTCATTCGCGGCCTCCTGGCCGCATAGGTAGCGGAAATTGCCGTTGAAAAGGGCGTCCCGTTCCGCCGCGTCCAGCGGCTCGAAACCAGCGCCGTTGACATAGACCGCGGGGTTGTTGATCGGGTAGTCCGTTCCGAACAGAACCTTGGCCTTGCCCGCCTTGTCGATCGCCGTCCGGATCATGCCGTAGCGGTCGATTCCGGACCCGGAAATGTCCAGGTACAGGTGGCGATGCGCCGCCACCGCGGCCACACGCGGCAGGATGTCGTTCCCGCCGGCACCCGGATGCGCCAGCACCACGCGCAGGTCCGGCACGGCGCGGCACAGCCGGGCCACGACCTCCACGTCGCCGCAGTGGATGTTCACGACCATGTTGCGCGCGGCAGCCGTCCGCATGACCGTCAGCGCGGAAGGCGTGTCGAACTCCTCTCCGAATCCCATCATGTAACCGACCAGTTCCCCGATCCAGCGGACGCCGAGCGCGGCGCAGCGTTCGATCTCCGCGCACGATTCATCCGGAAAATGCGAATGGACATGAATCCCCGGAATGTAGAAGTCCGTGAACCGGTCGCGAAGCGCCAGCGCCGAGTCGTTCAATTCGCGGATATCGGCAAAGGACGCCACGTCCTGTTTGCGAATGGGCGCGCCGCAGGCCCGGCGGATCCCCGCGCGCCGCAGGTCGTCGATCTGTGCCGCTATCCCGCAAAAAGGCAGAAACCTGTTGGTCCACGTCGTCGCGTCCGGCGCCGGATGCCAGTGGCAGTCGATGATCTCACCTTCGTATCGATTCTTCTCGATCACCTTGCACTCCCCACACCGCCGGCCATCCGGCCCAGTTCGATCACTTGATCCAGACTCCCGTTCTGAGGCAGCACGTCGCCGATGTTGAGGATCACCCGCCCGTCGAAGGCCTTGAGAATCCTCTCGCCAAACGCGACGATCTCGCCCGTGCGCCGTCCTTGGGTGAGCAGCGTGGCCGGGACGCCGCAGAACGCGTTCATTGTCCCGTGTAGTGTTCCGCCACCCGTTCCCCGCAGCGCCGCCGCCAACTGCTCCGGCTCGTAGTTGAACATGGGGGCCGGCGTACAACCGTCCAGCAGGTCGAAGTGCGTGTCGCCGATGAACGGCAGGAACCCCGCGAAATTGCCGTCGAGGTGCGTCGAGACTAGCTTTCCGGCCTCATGCAGGATGGCGCAGGCCTTCTGGTAGAACGGCACGCAGAACTTCCGGTAGTGCGGCGGGCTGATCAGGTTCTCGTCCGCGTGGTCACTGATGATTACCAGCCGCGCCGGATAGGCCGCCGCGATGCGGACAAATTCCAGGTCATATTTCTCCTGGAACTCCAGGAACTCCATCACCCGCTGCTCATCGTCGGCCAGCGCATAGATGACCTGCTCGAAGCCCATGTATTCGTGCACCAGTT
>SESD01001129.1_pt1 | contig 15178 bp, 16 predicted proteins | sample 3171411 | NCBI WGS metagenome assembly SESD01 (sample SAMN06051880, study PRJNA518727) | freshwater metagenome | biome: subpolar coniferous forest; feature: holomictic lake; material: water; isolation source: holomictic Lake 442, 16.5 m depth | place: Canada: near Kenora, Ontario | collected...
ATTAATATAACTTGCTAATTTATTTCGTGTCTTTCGTGGACAAAATGGTCTGCATTCTACCCGTCCTTTATTTTAAACAATTCTAAAACATGACCAAAAACCGTTTCTCTGATGCAGAGTGTGCCGCTGTCTACCGGGCTATTTATGAGCGCCGTGATATGCGTCATTTTTTATCCGACCCCATCGCTCCCGAAATTTTAACCCGCTTGCTGGATGCCGCCCATCATGCGCCCAGTGTCGGTTTTATGCAGCCGTGGCGGTTTATTCGTATCAGTTGCCCGGACTTGCGCCAGTCTATTCATGGTTTGGTTGAGCAAGAACGCCTACTCACCGCTCAGGCTCTAAATGAGCGTGAAGACGAATTTATGAAGCTAAAAGTGGAAGGCATCATGGAGTGCCCTGTGGTGTTGGTTGCCGCCCTGTGTGGGCAACGTGACCACTACATTTTTGGTCGTCGCACCCTGCCGGAAATGGATTTGGCATCGCTGTCCTGCGCCATACAAAATATGTGGCTGGCAGCACGCACAGAAGGTTTGGGTTTAGGCTGGGTATCCATGTTTGAGCCGGAAGCCTTAAAAAACTTATTGAACATGCCTGAAGACAGTCGACCCATCGCCATTTTATGCTTGGGTCACGTCGAACAATTTTATGACAAACCGATGCTGGAACAGCAACACTGGGAAGATCGTAAGAACCTTAATACCTTATTATTTGAAAATACCTGGAATACGCCGTGCCCCTAGATTTTGTTATTGCCCCCCGCTCTGAAACCCTTAGCTTATTGTTACAAACTAAAATAGACCAAAAAACCAAGCCATTGGGCGCATTAGGTCAACTGGAAGCATTAGCCTTACAAATCGGGTTATGCCAAAACACCCTGACACCCAGCCTGAACAAGCCCTGTATCATGATTTTTGCAGGCGACCATGGCATTGTTGAGTCTGGAGTAAGCGCCTATCCGCAAACCGTTACCGCGCAAATGGTCGCCAACTTTTTATCTGGAGGGGCGGCTATCAGTGTTCTTGCCAGGCAACACCAACTGGAATTACTGATTGTTGATGCCGGAGTCAATGCTGATTTAGAGAGTCATCCCAAGCTGATTGATGCAAAAATGGCTAAGGGGACGCTTAACTTTTCAACCGATCAGGCCATGAGTCCGGAGGTTTGCAATCAAGCCATACACGCCGGCGCAAAACAGGTCTTACAGCAAGTTAATGACGGCTGTAATTGCATCGGTTTTGGTGAAATGGGGATCGGTAATACCTCGTCCGCCGCTTTACTGATGCACTGTTTAACCGCCATCCCGTTGGCACAATGCGTTGGCCGTGGCACCGGTTTAAATGATGAGCAATTACAAAATAAACTAGCCGTTTTGCAGCAAGCACTCAATCAGCATAAAGAAATAAAACAACCTTTAGACGTGTTAGCCACTTTTGGCGGGTTTGAAATCGCCATGATGGTCGGTGCGTATCTTAAAGCGGCCGAGTCCGGCATGTTAATTATGGTGGATGGTTTTATAGCCAGTACAGCACTTTTGGTCGCCTATAAACTGCACCCACAAGTGCTCGATTATTGTGTGTTTTGCCATGTTTCCAACGAACAGGGGCATCAAGCTTTGTTGGATCAGTTTAACGCCAAGCCCTTGTTGAATCTTGACTTACGGTTAGGTGAAGGGTCCGGCATTGCATTGGCCTATCCATTACTGCAATCAGCGGTCATATTTTTGAATCAAATGTCCACGTTTGCTGAAGCAGGGGTTGATCATTAAATTGTACTTATAGTGACCGTTAAAAAATAGAACACAGATAACAGGGATTTCAGCGATAACAAGCAATAGGCGCAGGTTGGAAAAAACCATCCCATAGACATCAAGTTAAGACATTTCACCATGAAGACACGAAAAACACGAAGATTTTGCTTTGGTTTTTCTTCGTGAACTTCGTGTCTTCGTGTCTTCGTGGTTAATATCTATGATAAAAACCAACGGCTAAAGAGCAGTTGATTCGGCTTTCTGCTCACGCGTCAATAGATTTTGAACCGCTGTTCTTGGTGCTAAACCTTCGTACAGCACTTTATAGGTTTGTTCGGTAATGGGCATGTCTATGGCAAGTTTCATTGCCAGTAAAAAGGTTTCCTTGGCAGCGGATATACCTTCAATTTCTTGACCAATTTCCTGCATGGCAGTTGCTATATCTTTACCTTGCCCCAACGCCAAACCAAAGCGCCGGTTTCTGGATTGATTATCAGTACAGGTTAAAATAAGATCACCCAATCCCGCCAACCCCATAAAGGTTTCCTGTTTACCACCCAATGCAACACCCAACCGAATGATTTCGTTAAGACCCCGCGTTATTAATGCAGCCCGGGTATTGGCACCATAACCCAGACCGTCGGCAATACCTGCAGCAATAGCCAGAACATTTTTTACTGCACCACCCACTTCCACGCCCACCACATCGAAACTTGTATAAATTCTAAAATGACCGCTATGAAAAATACTACTCAGTTGGTTGGCAAAACTTGGCTGAACCGAGGCTATGGTAATGGCCGTTGGCAAATTGGCAGCCACTTCATGAGCAAACGTCGGACCTGAAAGAATGGCAGACGGGGTTTGTGTGGTAAAAATTTCGGCAACTATTTCATGCAATAAAGAGCCGTCATCGGGATTAAAACCTTTACTTGCCCACGCGATTTTAATTTCACTGGATAAATACGGTTTAAGCTCAATCAAGGTTTTTTTAAACGCATGACTGGGTACGCAAACCAGTATCACATTGCAAAATGTGGCTACATCAGCCAAATCGTGGGTAATAGTTAGATTTTCAGGAAAAAGATGACCAGGTAAATAGTGTTTGTTTTGACGGTCTTGGATAAGAGCCGCAATGTGATCAGGGTTATGTCCCCATAATAAAGTCTGGCAACCATTTCTGGCTGCGAGAAGTGCTAGCGCCGTTCCCCATGAACCGGCGCCAAGTATGGTTATTTTTTTGTTAATCACACCAATTAATTGATGGTTTCAGAACCGGGAACTTGTTGTTGCGTTTGTTGTAAATGCTGTGAATACAAGGCATCAAAGTTTACCGGAGCTAAAAGTAGCTGCGGAAAACCGCCTTTTGCAACAAGATCAGATACCGCTTCGCGTGCGTAAGGAAATAGAATGTTTGGGCAGAAACTGCCTACCATAGGTCCCATTTCTTGATCCGTAAAACCACTTAAAGCAAAAATTCCAGCTTGGTTGACTTCAACCAGATAAGCGATTTTATCGTTGCATTTAACGGTAATAGTGACAGTAAGCGCTACTTCGTATAATGAATTCTCTAAAGGCTCAACGTGAGATCCAAGATTAAAATCAACAGTCGGCTCCCATTTTTCTGTGAAGATGGAGGGTGAATTGGGTGTTTCAAAAGACATGTCTTTTGTATAAATTTTTTGGATAGAGAATTGTTTGTCTACTGCTGTTTGTTCTTCGGCCATGATAAATGTGTAGGTTAAAGGTTAGTGAAATATTTTAGTATACATCCGCTCTATGAAAGCGTTAGTTGCTTAAAATTCAGGCAGCAGGTTTAGCTTTGTTTTTTTGTTTACTGGTTATTTTTACCGGTAATTTATAATCGTTTTCCCAGGCTTGCATGCCACCGGTAATAACGAAGACTTGTTCAAACCCTGCTTTTGTCAGTATCTTGCCAGCAGAAGCTGAGCGTGTACCGGTTTGACAGGAGATAAGAACAGGTTTGGTTTTATGGTCTGCTATTTTTGAAATATCTTCCGATAATTTACCTAAAGGCATATTGATGGATTGCTCAATATGACTGTGAATAAACTCATGCGGCTCTCTGACATCAATGATCAACGTGTCGCTATCGTTCATTTTGGCAACGGCGAGTAGCGGTGAAACAGAACCAAATTTTTTAAAGGCGGTGTCAACCAATTCCTGAATTAACAGATAAGTAACAACGGCCAGTGCAAGCGATAATATATAGTGATTTAAAATAAATTCTAGGTAACGGTCCATGGAGTCTGCTTTAGGTTAGGTGAATATCGAAAAAGGATTAGTGAGTGGAACAAAAAACGTCCCTCATCATTTTAATAAGTTGTAGCATGCGCTCATCATCAATAAAGTAATAAACGCGATTGGCTTCTTTTTTTGAGCTAAGAATATTTTTTTCTCTAAGTATAGCCAAGTGCTGGGAAACATTGCTTTGACTGGTACCTACCTGCTCGACAATATCTTGTACGCTGATGGACTGAGTGCCAAGAACGCACAATATTTTTAATCGCAAGGGATGCGACATAGCTTTTAGAGAGCGAGCCGCCCTGACTATATCGGTATCATCGTATAAAATGTGTGAGTCTTTATTTTCCATGAAAGTACTTAATGCAACTGGTTTACGGCGTCTTAATTATAAATTAAAGAACCTCCGAAGAATTATTTATACACAACTGCTACCAACGTGTATTAATATAACGGTTACTTTGCCTGTTTGCAAAACGACAAATCTAACAAAATGATACCTTATTTTCAATCATTTTGGGTAATGGATAATGTAACAGTCACTCTGATTGCGTTTATATCCGTCAGGCAGCCCCAATTTTGTTTTTAATGTGCGGAGATAAATATAAGATGTTGAATAGACCTAAGCCCTTGGTTTTACTGATTATTGATGGGTTTGGTTACTCATTGGAACAAGAAAATAATGCCATTGCGATGGCTAATACCCCTTGTTGGGATCAGTTACAAAAAGATTACCCGATGACCTTATTGGATTGTTCCGGACACTCGGTTGGGTTGCCTGATGAGCAAATGGGTAATTCTGAAGTGGGGCATATTCATATAGGCACGGGGCGTTATATTCCTCAAGACTTCACCAAGGTAAATGATGCGATAAAAGATGGCAGTTTTTTTAGCAATCCTGTTCTTTGTCGCGCGGTCGATCTTGCCAAAGAAAAAGGAAAAGCTTTGCATATTATGGGTTTGTTGTCACCCGGTGGCGTTCATAGCCATGAAGAACAAATTTCGGCGATGGTCGAACTAGCCGCCAGTCGGGGCTTAAGTAAAATTTATCTGCATGCGTTTTTGGATGGTCGGGATGTTCCACCAAAAAGTGCCGCCGCTTCCATTAACTTGATGGACGCCAAATTTACGGCACTGGGTGCCGGTCGTATTGCCTCAATAACGGGTCGTTTTTATGCGATGGATAGAGACAATCGTTGGGATCGTGTAAAATCTGCTTACGACCTGATTGTTAAAGGCGAAGCCGATGTTCACGTTGATTCTGCACGACAGGGGTTGGAAGCGGCTTACGACCGGGGCGAGACAGATGAATTTGTCTTGCCAACCGCTATTGTAGGCCGAGATGGTCAGGCTGTGATTCTTGATCCCGAAGACTCTGTTGTGTTTATGAATTTTCGGGCTGATCGTGCCCGCGAAATTTCTCAGGCAATAACGTTACCGACCTTTGTGTCTTTCGATAGAAACCATGCGCCGCATCCCGGTTATTTTTGTACCTTAACGGAATATCATCAAGATTTTGGTTACGATATCGCATTCCCCTCTGTTGACATTAAAAATGGTCTCGGCGAATACTTGTCCACTATCGGCATGAAGCAACTAAGACTGGCTGAAACTGAAAAATATGCGCATGTTACTTTTTTCCTTAATGGTGGCATAGATACCCCGTTTCCAGGAGAAGACCGGATTTTGGTACCCTCGCCACAAGTCAGAACCTACGATTTACAGCCGGAAATGAATGCAGCAGAAGTTACCGATCATTTGGTTGAGGCGATTACCGGCGGCCAATACGACGTTATTATTTGCAATTATGCGAATTGCGATATGGTGGGACATACCGGGATCATTCCTGCGGCGATACTGGCTGTGGAAGCCATCGATAAATCCTTGCAACGCGTCATTGAGGCATTAAAATCTGTAGGCGGTCAGCTTTTGTTAACCGCTGATCACGGCAATATCGAGCAAATGGTTGATAAAGTAACAGGAGAACCACATACTGCGCATACGACAAACCAGGTGCCTTTGGTTTATGTCTGTGGGGATAAGCCGTTAGCCTCGGGTGGTGGTTTGTCTGATTTAGCGCCGACTATGTTGGCTATTTTAGGTGTTGCTCAGCCCCCTGAAATGACGGGTAGATCACTTATTAAAGCGGTTTGATGGGTGAATGAGAAAAAAGCTGGTTTTTGTTTTTTTGCTGGGTACTTGCGTAAGTCAGGGTTATGCGGAGGATTTGCAAACCAATACTGAACTTAATAAAGTCGAATCAGATATTAATAATGTCACGCAGACCCTGCAGCGACTTTCAGAACAGAAAGATACCTTGCAAAGTCTGTTGGCCGACAATGAAAAACACTATGGTGAAACAGCTGCTCTATTAAAAATATTGCAGGCTCAAATTGATAGAAAGCGCCAAAGCCTGGACAAGATTCGTGAGAATATTGATATTTATCAGACTGAAATTGATAAATTAAGCAAGGAGTTGGCCGATCAAATAAGAGTGGCTTATGCAATCGGGCAAAAAGAAAAGTTAAAGTTGCTTCTTAACCAGCAAGACCCCGTCGTATCCAGTCGGGTGATGGTTTATTTTAACTATTTCAATAAAGAGCGATTAAAAAAAATAACGGATATAGAAGCGGCTGTTAAGCGTTTGGATCAGTTGAATGAGCAAAAACAAACTGAAACCAAGCTGTTAGAGCAAGATCTGGAACAAAAGCAATCCGAGCAGATTGTTCTTGACGAGGCCAGAAAGCAAAGAAACGAATTGCTGGTACAAATTGGCAATGAATTTTCTTCCAGTGAACAACAGTTAAGTCAGTTACAGGAAAGCGAAAACAGACTGAAAAGTGTGATGGAGTCATTGCCTGTTACCGAAGAAGAGCTTGCTGTTGATGCAGAACCAACGACAGAATTATCTTCAGTAATGGAGAATCCTTCTGAATTCAAGACTGATTTTTCTGCGCTTAAAGGTCAACTGCCTTGGCCGGTCAAGGGTAAATTGGCACACAAGTTTGGGAGCCCCCGAACCGAGGGTACGTGGGACGGTGTGTTGATTGATGCCAGTGAAGGGATGGAAATAAAAGCAGTGACTGCGGGCAAAGTCGTTTTTGCCGAGTGGTTGCGTAGTTATGGCTTGTTGATTATTATTGATCATGGTCATGGGTATATGACACTGTATGCCTTTAACCAGAGTCTTTATAAAAAAACCGGCGATTCGGTCGCTGCTGGAGACGTTATTGCTTCTGTTGGACAAAGTGGTGGACGTAGCCAGGCCGGGTTGTATTTTGGAATACGCAATAAAGGTGTGCCGATTGATCCGCTTGAATGGTGCCGAAATTAAATCGGCTTCAAGCGAGTCAGTCGTTAGATGATAATATATGTAGAAAATCTAGGATTTGGAGTTTTAACGCACATGCTAAAAAAGAAAGCTGTTTTTATTTTATCCTTAGGGATTATGTTGGGTGCTTTTATGGGTACCTGCGTCAGTGTCTTTGCCGAGAAAAGCAATGGCGATGTCGCAACCGATAACGAGGCACTGCCCTACGAAGATTTACGGACATTTACAGAAATTTTCGGTCGGATTAAAAGGGATTATGTTGAGCCCGTTTCCGATAAAAAATTGTTGGAAGATGCTATTCGTGGCATGTTGAGCGGTCTTGATCCTCATTCTGCGTATTTGGTTGCCGAAGAGTATCAGGAGTTAAAGGAAGGTACGACCGGACAATTTGGCGGTTTAGGCATAGAAGTCACCATGGAAAACGGCTTTATTAAAGTGGTTTCACCTATTGATGATACACCAGCCCAAAAAGCCGGTATCAAAGCCGGAGATCTTATTATCAAACTGGATGAAAAACCGGTAAAAGGCATGTCCTTAACCGATGCAGTCAAGATGATGCGTGGCGAACCCGGCAGTAAAATTATCCTAACCATCGTTCGTGAAGGCGAAGAAACTCCTTTAAAATTAACCTTGGCTCGTGACATTATAAAAGTTAAAAGTGTCAAAAGCAGGCTATTAGAAAAAGGCTATGGTTATGTGCGTATTAGCAGTTTTCAATCCGGCACAGGTGATTCACTTAAAGAAGCACTGGCTGCACTGAAAAAAGAAAATGGAGGCAACTTAAAAGGCTTGGTACTGGATTTAAGAAATAATCCCGGTGGCGTTTTAAATGCAGCGGTTGAAGTGAGTGATGCCTTTATTAAAAGCGGACTTATTGTGTATACGGAAGGACGTATCGAAAATTCGGAAATGCGCTTTAATGCGGCTCCTGATGATTTGATTGACGGCGCGCCTATCGTGGTGTTGATTAATGCCGGTTCTGCCTCAGCATCAGAAATTGTTGCCGGTGCTTTGCAGGATCAAAAACGCGCGGTGATTATGGGCGAAAAGTCCTTTGGTAAAGGTTCTGTACAAACGATATTGCCCACCAGTAATGGTGCCGCAGTAAAGCTGACAACAGCCCGTTACTATACGCCTTCCGGTCGTTCAATACAGGCTGAGGGCATTGAGCCTGATATCGCTCTGGCACGTGTTAAATTGGAAGCCTTGGACAAAGCCGATTTTATACCGGTTAAAGAGGCAGATTTATCAGGTCATTTACAGAAAGGCAAAGGTGCACCTGCAGATGATGTGAAGAAAGACGGACCTGATAAAGACAAAGATAATAAGCAGGATGCAGCGGATTACTCCTTGCATGAAGCCCTTAATTTATTAAAAGGCATCAGTATTATCAAGAAATAATCGGTGAGTAAACTGTTGTAGTAAAAAAACCGGATTTCAGGCAACTGAAATCCGGTTTTTTTATGGAGGCTGTTTGGGTCATGAAATAACCTATTCACCACGAAGGCACTTCGATTTTCGTGGTGAAATCTCTTAACAATCTACAGCAACAACCTATCATCAATGGCTATAAAACGGTTGGCCGCATTGATTAAAGACGGTGCCGTCAGTGCGGGTACGCCATAGACTTCGGTGGTTACCGGAAAGGTGCTAGCCACTTTATTGAGTAGCAGATCAAAGTCGCCATCCCCGGATAACAAAATAACCACATCAGACTGGACTGCGTACTCGATCACATCCAGAGTAATACCGACATCCCAATCACCTTTCGCAGAACCGTCACTCCTTTGTATATAAGGCTTGAGCTTGACCTCAAAACCTATACTCCGAAGTATTTGCTGAAAGCCCAGTTGCTTGCTGTCACCTTTGTCGATGGCATAAGCAAATGCTGCGACAACGGTTCTATTAGCGGTTGCCTGAGTCCAGAATTCGCTGTAATTAAAATGCCGTTGATAGCTTTGCCTCGTGGTGTAATAAATGTTCTGCACATCGACAAAAATGGCGACTTTTTCCATACAGTTATTTAATAAATGAACAACAATAGTCGGTCGGTGTGTGTATTTTTACAGTGAAGGCTGCATTAGCCGGTACATAAAACGAATCACCACCAATAACTTTTTGCCATTCATCAGTTTCGGGCAATAAAACATCAAGGTCACCATCGATGATTTCCATTAATTCTTTATCAGCGGTGTTAAAAATGTATTCACCCGGCAACATAAAGCCCAGTGTTTTTAAAGAGCCATCGGCAAAACGGATGGTGCGACTGCTGACATTGCCACCGAAATAGACGTTGGCTTTTTTGACGATGGAAACGTTGGTAAATTCTGACATGAGTGTCCTTAATGGTTGCAGTTGAGTAAATTAGGGTCGGAATGATAGCAGATTGTTTTGTTGGCCGTTTATTTTAGTGCTTTTTTTAATCACAAAAAGCCTGGGGGCAGACGCTTTATTCTCTGAGCTGTAATTAATACGGCTTTTAAAGTGGTTATCATCCAGTTGTTCACACCAGTTTTTAACTTGGGCGGTTTCAAGATCACCTCCTGAATGTCCCGGATAAGCCATGATTGTGATAATACCCTGACTTGATAATAGCTGACTGGCACTCTGTAAAGCCGTTATGGTTGAATCGGTGCAAGTGATAATAGTTTTATCACCACCTGGTAGATAGCCAAGATTAAACATAATCACACTAATATTACCGTGATGATTGGCAGGAATCCTGTCAGCCATTTCAGCATGACTGGCATGAATTAGCGTCAAACATTCAGGATTGTGTGTATGAAGGCATTTTTGATGGGTTGATTCAATGGCCGCCAATTGTATGTCAAAACCAAAAACCTTGCCTGACGGACTGACTTGCTCTACCAGAAACAAGGTGTCGTGGCCGTTGCCCACGGTAGCGTCAATGGCAATAGCGCCAGCGTGAAGAACCTCTTTAATAAGATTATGAGCGGTGTTAACCAGTGAAATGCGTTGCATAATGACGTTGAATGTTTGCAGTTAATGGGGTGTTAGTTAATAAGGTATCAGCGAAATATTGGCAAAACCCAGGTATCTGCAAGCTGCCTTTAGCGCCAAAGCCGTTAAAAATAGCCAGTTGCGGGTGTTGTGGATGTGGACCGATAAAGGGCTGTTTATCCAAAGTACAAGGCCGAATATTGGCTTGATGATTCAGTACAGTGGCTTGCGCCAAATCAGCTGAAACGGATTTGAGCATTTTTAATAAATCTTCTTTACCGCGTTCGGTAGGCAAGGTGTTCAGGTTTTCCCGGTCAAATGTTGCACCGACACGGATATGGCGGTTATTTAAAGGGATTAACCAGTCGCCAAAATTCAGGATTTTATCCGGTAATTGACTTTGATGTTCCAGTGTTAAAATTTCACCTTTTACCAATTGAAAAGGTAGCCACGAAAACCAAGGATTATGCGTGGCATGATGCCCTTCGCAGAAAATAATCTGCTTCGGGGAAATATCCTGCCAGCGCAAAGACGGTTGCAACTGAATATCTTGATAATCAATATCGGCCTGTCGATAACTATTTTGGGCGATAAAGAAGGCTTTTAAACAGGTTAACAACGGTCGAGTTAATAAATAGCCGGTTTGTTTTTGTTCCAAAAAGCCAAAGGGGGCAATAAGATTTTTTATATCGCTGTCTGGCGATGTTATTGCGCTCAAATAGTCGTGATAATCTGGGTCATTAAGTCGTTTAAGCCCATGCGTTAATTCTTTATCACTGCGAAAAAGTCGCAACATGGTTTTTTCTATATAAAAATCTTGTTGAAAAATAGCGGCTAAGTGCGAGTAATACTGTTTTGCCATGGGCAGTAAATGGTCTACCTCCACAGATTTTACAAAACGCATGCCGGTGACCGGATTGATTAAACCAGCCGCGACCTGTGACGCGTTTTCCCGGCCATTATCAACGATAACAACCGTGCAACCCCGTTGTATCAGCTCCCAAGCCAACAAGCTCCCCGCCAGTCCCTGGCCGATAATTAAGTAATCGATAGTCATTAAGTGATTTCCTTATTTCTCAAATTAATTCACCACGAAGACACGAAGGACACGAAGAAAAACATAAGCTTTTGTTTTCGTATCCCTTCAGCTATGAAGCGTGATGTGGATTGTAAATCAGGCTACCAATTTAAAGCGGGACAGATAAATAAAACTGGCTTATTGATTCCGGGAGCGCTGAGCCCCAGCTCGGCGTAGTCAACAATAGTCAGTAATCGGTTTGACTATCTTGTGCCGAGCTGGGGCTCGGCGTTCCCAGAAAGTTATCTGTCCCGACTTGGTAGCCGTAAACCAGACCCGCATAAACTTTTCTTATCCGTGTCAATCAGCCAAATCCGTATCATCCATGTTCTATTTTTTAACAGCTACGTAGTTGCAACTTTTTGCTAACAGCAGCGCTTAATGCCGTTCCATTTTTCATCTTGCCACTGCCTGAAAAAATCGGCTTTGCTCAAGGGTGGATGACAGTCATGATCAGCATCGACTTGATGATGCCGAGCGTAATATTTTAGATATTGCTCGTAAGCATCATCACCTGAAAGGCGACGCACCATCCGCCAGAACACTTTGAGTCTGCCTGACATTAATCCCTCACCCAATCTTCAACCAGGAGAGTCGGACTATGCGCTGATTCTGTTAAGGGCAATACAGGTTTTCCTGACAGAAAACGGGCACAAACACGTAACATATCAAAAACAATTAACCACAATAAGCTGACAAAAAATACCGTCAACCACGCATCCAGATGCAAATTAAATATCAATTGCGGGGCAATCGAAGCTTTGGCGGGTGGCAAAACACCTGCTGCCAATTTGTCCGTTAAATCGTTGGCCGCTGAAAAAAAACCGATGCGAATATCATCGCTGGCAATTTTTTGCCAGGCTGCCGTCGTAGTAATTATAACCAACCCAATCAACGGTAATCCGGTTACCCAGGCTTGTTTTAGCTTGCCGGATTTAATCAAAATCCCAGTCGCCACACACAGCGCGATAGCCGCCAACATTTGATTGGCAATACCGAACAACGGCCATAAAATATTGACGCCGCCGTTGGGATCTATCACACCAATGTACAGAAAATAACCCCAGCCGGAAACAACCAAAGCACTGGTAAAAACAACCGAAGGCAGCCACGATGTTTCGCCCATTTTGGGCCAAATATTACCGAGCATATCCTGCAACATAAATCGGCCCACACGCGTTCCGGCATCCAGCGTAGTGAGAATAAAAATAGCCTCAAACATAATGGCAAAGTGATACCACAAAGCCAGCAAACCTTCCCCAAAAGCGCTGCCAAAAATACTCGCCATACCGACAGCCAATGAAGGTGCGCCACCGGTACGTGCAAACAGCGTTGCCTCACCCATTTGATGCGCCAGATTTTGCATTTGCTCTACAGTCACCGGATAACCCCATGACGAAATTTTGGCTACGGCATCAGCGGTATCTGCACCAACGACGCCCACAGAACTGTTAATGGCAAAAAAAACACCGGGATCCAGCACGGTAGCGGCTATCATCGCCATGATGGCAACAAACGACTCCAATAACATACCGCCATATCCAATCATACAGATGTCACGTTCATTACTGAGTAGTTTGGGGGTCGTGCCTGATGCAATCAGGGCGTGAAAACCGGAAATGGCTCCGCAAGCAATGGTAATAAAGACAAACGGGAATAATTTTCCGCCAAAAATGGGGCCGGTACCGTCGATAAATTGGGTGATTGCAGGCATTTTTACTACTGGTTGCAACAGGATAATAGCCACCGCCAACAAGGTGATTGTCCCCAACTTCATGTAGGTCGATAAATAATCACGCGGCGCCAACAATAACCAGACAGGTAAAATAGCGGCAGCAAAACCATAAGCCATAATCCACCAGGCAAGCGTCAAGCCTTCGTGATCAAAAAGCAAACGCAAGGTTTCATGCTCATCAATAAAACGACCACCCGCCACCGATAACAATAATAAAAAAACACCCAAGGCCGAAGCCTCCAACACTTGCCCAGGTCGAAAATAGCGCATGTAAACGCCCACAAACATCGCAATCGGAATAGTTGCCGACACCGTGAAAGTTGCCCACGGACTGTGCTTCATGGCGTTAACCACGACCAATCCCAATACGGCAATCAGGATAATCATAATGGCAAGCGTGGCTATCAAAGCCGCTGACCCACCCAATGGCCCCAGTTCATCACGCGCCATCTGTCCCAAACTTTTGGCATTGCGTCGGCTAGATAAAAATAACGTCACCATGTCCTGCACACATCCGCCCAACACCGCACCAAACAAGATCCACAACGTGCCCGGTAAATAACCAAACTGCGCCGCCAATGTTGGCCCTACCAAAGGCCCCGGCCCTGCAATGGCTGCGAAATGATGACCAAACACAATCCATTTGTTGGTAGGGACAAAATCGCGACCGTTATCCAACCGCTCTGCCGGCGTTGCGCGTGTTTCATCAACGCTTAAAACAGTAGCGGCAATCCACGTTGCGTAAAAACGATAGCCGATTGCGTAAATACAAAGCGCAGCGGCTATAAACCAAAGTGCGTTAATGTTTTCTCCGCGATTAAGGGCAATGCCGCTGACGGCTGAAGCACCCAGTAGGGCAATGAGTAGCCAGATGGCGTTTTTAAGTAGCTGATTCATGGTTTAACTTTTTTTTTATGCAAGATTGCGGTAATTATCCTTAAAATTAGCCGCTTTACCACAGGATAATTGTCAAAAGCACTATTTGTGCCTTAAAAAACCGTTTTTTGGGTAAAAATGTTGATCAACCGAGTTAAAATGCTAGCGATACCTAACAATGTCTGTTATGAATCGACATTGAACGCATTGTTATAAGGAACGGTTTGTCAAGAAGCGGTATAATTGCCAGATTTTTGATAATAACACGGCAATACCATGAAACTACTGATACGCAATCTAGCCCGTACTACCACAGAAGCAGATCTTCAGGCTTTGTTTGAAGCGCACGGCACAGTGCAGTCCTGTGACCTGGTCATCGATAAAGAGACGGGAACCTCCAAGGGTTTTGGCTTTATCGAAATGCCCAAAATGGGCGAAGCCAAAATAGCGATAAATACTCTTAACGGAAAAAATGTGGCCGGTAACAAAATCCGTGTTAAAAAAGCCGAGTAAGCGCTTAAAAGATCATCACCACTCAACAGTGGTTGGATTGTTTCACTCATTCACAAAGAGTAAACCGCCTTCTGTTGATTAATGGATTTAAAAAAACGGCAATAAAAGGTATAACACACAATGCCATTAAGTTAAGCATATAACTGATACTCGACGCTAAAATTTTTACATTGGTCTTTAGAAACAGTAAGTTAAAAACCATGAAATTCAGGATATTGAGTTTATTTTATACTAATTCAAATGGCAAAAATCATAAGCCATTGATTTATAATAAGCTTGAATCTCTCCTGTTTACCTTAAAATCAACAACTTATAAAAACTTGAACATCAAGTGATGGGGGTAGAGAAGACTACTAAGCTAAGCTAATCTCCCTCCAAACCGTGCGTGCTGTTTTCCCGCACAAGGATTTCCAATCGAGAACGTCCTCATCGGGATTGACAAGCCATTGCATGAGCTTCTTTCATAGTGAAAGCCCATACTTGGTGAAATAGGCATTTGGCGTAAGTTGATGTAGATGTTTTGATCGTTCAAACCCCGCTTGCTATTTTTCTTGCTTGTTTCTCAATCTGCGTAATCGTCGCATGATAAATGTTTCTGATTTTGTCTTTTAACATTTTCAGGCTTTTCTTTATCACCCATCGTTTACCTGCCTCAAACCGGTAACCCGGAAA
>SESD01001131.1_pt1 | contig 15171 bp, 13 predicted proteins | sample 3171411 | NCBI WGS metagenome assembly SESD01 (sample SAMN06051880, study PRJNA518727) | freshwater metagenome | biome: subpolar coniferous forest; feature: holomictic lake; material: water; isolation source: holomictic Lake 442, 16.5 m depth | place: Canada: near Kenora, Ontario | collected...
TTGTAGTGCAAATAAAACCATTTAGTGGATGCGGTTTTAGGTGCGCGATGCACACCCTACCGCTATAAATTGGGGATTTATTATTGCGAGTTGCCTAACCGTTTCTGGTGATGCCGCTGAATGCAGCTTTATTATTTATCAGGCAATCCCGCCAGCCAGACTTGAATTTTGTTGGCGGCTTGTCGGGTTAACGCAGCAAAACCATTGACAGCACCCTCCGCATCGGGGGTTGGTGTGGGTTGTTCCAGATAAAACGCCTGTGTGCCTATTTTTTTTTTGTCGTTATTAGCATACGCTTCCACAACAAAACGCAGTACGACTTTGGCTTTATCGGGCGCATCGAATTGTTGCTCAAAATCAGTCAGCCGGATAATTAAAGGATGATTTTGTGTTTTGCCGCTGGCGATTAATAGTTGTTCAAATAGTTCAGGCGGTGAAGCAATCCAAAGATCCAGTGTATAGAAACCTACTTGCGTGGGCGCTGCATAAAGCAGTCGGTAACGCAGGCGATTATCCCAGAGCCATGTGGGCGCATCCACGGTAATTGTAGGCTCGTTATTCTTAATGTTTGAAACGGGAACAGGCAGGCCAAAGTCATGGACGGCCGGATGCTTCTTTGAAACACTACAACCGGTGTTAAACACGACCGTTAAAAACACCAGCAAAGCGAATAATAAAAGTTTCATTCAGGTTCCTTGTAGCCGGGTTCACCGGGGCCGGAACCCTGATGATCAGGGCCCAGCAATAATGCTTGTGGATTATTATCCAGAGCTGCAGCGGCTCTTTTTACCTGTTGGGCGGTCGCTTGTAATTCGGTCAGTAATTTATTTACTTTCGGTAAGGTGGTTTGCATCAATAAATCACTGGCCGTCTCACCGGTATTAAGCAGATGACCTGCTTTGGTACTGAGGTTTTGCACGTCACTGGTTAATAGCTGTAAATCTTGGGTTAATTCATTGATATGAGCCAAGGTTTTTTGGCTATCCGTGGTTAAAGCGGGAATACCGGCCAGTGCTTTATCAACGCTTTTGCGTAATTCAGAAATTTTACCGGTTAACGTGCTCAGGTTGCTTAAAATATCACCCATATTTTTTTCGTTTTCAACATTTAATAACGAACTCAGTCGCAACATTAAATTATCCGCTTTGTGCAAAAGCTCTTCTCCCGAGCTCATCAATTTGTCAGTCATGGAGGGAACTAAAGGAATACGGGATAAGGGATCATCTCCAGGCTGTAATACCGCAGGTAACGTACCGGAATCTTCTAATTGAATCTGGGTAAGCCCCGTTACCCCTTTTAAGCGTAAGGTCGCAAAAACGCCTCTGGTAAATACAATTTCTTTATCGACTTCAACCGAAACCAGAATAATGCCGGCATCATTAGGATCAAACAGAATTTTTTTTACTTTTCCGACGGCAATGCCCCGAAAAAAAACCGTTGATTCGGGGTTAAGACCGGACACAGACTTTAGGGTTGAAATAACATAAACATTCCGCTCCCTTTCAAAATGCCCTATCCAATAAATAACCGCAGTGACTCCCATCACAAAAATAATCAAAAAAAGACCGGTGACCAATGCGTGTTTATCTCTACCCATGAGTAGCCTCTTGATATTGAAATACCCGCTGAGCGCGTTTATTGTAAAAAAACTTTTCGATGAAGGGATGTTTGCAGCTTAACACCGAAGCCAATGACCCAAAAGCAACCAATTGATTATCCGCCAGTACGGCAACCTGAGTACACAAGTCCCTTAAAATATCCAAATCATGGGTCACCATAACCACCGTAAAATGATGGGCCCGATGCAGTTCGGATAACAGACTGACAAAATCTTCGCTTGAAATAGGATCCAAGCCGGAGGTGGGTTCATCCAGCAATAACAGCCCCGGCTCCAAAACCATGGTGCGAGCCAGTGCTACCCTTTTGATCATACCGCCGGATAGGTCTGCGGGTTTTAGCCAAGCATCATGGTCAGCTAATCCGACCATTGACAGTTTCATAAAGACGATACGTTTGATTAATTCTTCATCCTTAAAACCCAGTTCGCGTAACGGGAAGGCAATGTTATCAAAAACGTTTAACACGCTGAATAATGCGCCTTTCTGAAACAGCACACCGCAATTATAACGTAACCGCTGGCCGTGATCGGCTGCCACATTTTTTAAAGATTGCCCCATAACAAACACTTCGCCCTGAGTGGGTATTTGCAAACCAATAATTTCGCGTAGCAGGGTGGTTTTACCACAACCCGATGCGCCTACCAAGCCCAATATCTCGCCACGCTCCAGACTAAGATTAATATCCTCATGAACAATTTTATCATCGAAGCGGGTGTAAATATGTTCCAAGCGTATCGCATCGGATGAGGTCATGGCATGCCTACGCCCATAAATAAAATGGCAAAGACGGCATCAATCATAATGACCACGGTAATGGAGGCCACCACGGAATTGGTTGTTTCACTGCCCAGACTTTCGGTATTGGGTTTAATTCTAAAACCAAAATGACAGGCAATCAGGGCAATCATAAAGCCAAAGACAGCGCCTTTACCCAAGCCAATGAATACATTGAGTAACGGTATCACATTAGGCAGTTTAAGAAAAAACTGCTGATAACTGATATCCAAGGTATTTTGCGCAGAAAACATGCCGCCTAGCAGCGCTGAGGCGCTAGTCCAGGCACTTAAAAGCGGCATGATCATCGTCAACGCCATCACTTTGGGCAAAATCAAACGTAAAGAATGTGAAATACCCATCGCAGATAAGGCATCCAATTCTTCAGTAACACGCATGATGCCTATTTGCGCCGTCATTGATGAGCCGGAACGACCCGCCACCAGAATGGCGGCTAACAAAGGGCCCAATTCACGAATAATACTTAAGCCAAGAATATCAATAATATAAATTTCCGCCCCGAAGGTTTTTAATTGTAAGGCCGATAAATAACTCAGTACGACACCAATCAAAAAACCCACCAGAGCAGTAATACCTAAAGCCCTGACACCGGCATCATAAATCGTGATGGAAATTTCAGAAACAGGAATTTCTTGCGGATGACGTAAGAGATAGCCCACATCCAAAAGCAGTTGACCCAACAAAGTGACCAGGCTTGCTAGTTGTGCCCAAAATCCCCAAATCAGTTGTTGAACCGTGTTAAAAAATAAACTGAACCAAGCATTGACGGGTTCTGCTGTCGGCACATTCTGTGTTTGCCAGCGATTGAATAAGCGCTGGTGTTCGGGTTTAACCTGCAACAAATTGGGGAGTTGTTTCCCCCAGGATTGCCAGATAATCAAAGCCGCCGTACTATCAAGTTCATCCACTAAAAGCATGTCCCATTGCGTGGCTTTATTGCCGGCATTGAGACTTATTTTTTGTTGCAGATCAGGCATTATCGCCAAATTACGAAGATTCCAACAGCCGGTTAAGTGGACAGTCAACTGCCCGTCGTTATTTAAATCGACTAACAGTTGTGGCAGTAAATCCGGTCTTGCTTCGATTTCAATCATGGAAAGGTGTTACAGGTCAATAAGCGTCGAGTGGTTGCGATAACCGGTTGCATACCCCTTATTGGGTATGCAACGAGTCAAGCATAACGACCGGGACACCGAAAGCATGAGTAATTGCGTAAAATCATTAGGGGAGGGATGCCAAAAAAACTTTCGCAACTATCAATCTACTTATGGATTTAGTCGTAGCTGTAATGCTTGCGTAAAGCCTTGACGACTTCCCATTGGCTGTTTAGACCTGCGGGGAAAACAACCAAGTCACCCGGCAAGATTCGGACGGGTTCACCGCCCTCAGGCGTCACCAAAATTTCGCCTTCCAGAATATATGCAGTTTCAGTTTCGTCAAAATCGATTGGAAACTTGGAGACTTCTTTTTCCCAAATGGCCCAATTAGCTACATTTAATTCTTTTAAACGTTCTTCGCTAGGGTTATGTTCTATTGTTATTTGTGGCATGGGTATCCTGAGCTACTATAAATTAATTGATGGGCGATTTTAACACTTTTAAGCGTCTTGTCGGTAAAATTACGTCTCTATTCATTATTGGATATCACCTTACATGAAGTATTTTCCCTAATTATTTGACAGATATCGTTTTATAGACTTATCCACAAAACCTGTGGATAAGTCTGTGTATTACTGATTAAGTTACCCCCTAACTTCATAATTTTTATTGATATTTCTTAGATTGACTAAAAATTACACAATGCTTTTAGGTTATTAAAAATCAATGACTTATAGTTATTATTCGAATTTTATGGCTGTATTAACAGCCAATTTGGCCAAATCACTTTAGCAGATAATAAATGTGAGTAAGTGATAAACAATCAACGATTTTGCTTAATACCTCGATACTTGGATGTTTTAATTAAAAACGCTGTTTTATCGCCCAAGCTACATCAGCCGCTTGCCGGTTTTCTTTGACATCATGTACCCGAAATAATTGTACACCTGCCATAACGCCTAAGGCGGTTGTCACTGCTGTTGCGGTAACCAGTTCCGAGGGTTCGGTCACATTGCAAGTGGTGCCCATAAAGCGTTTGCGACTGGTGCCTAACAGTACCGGAAAGCCTAACTTCACCAGTGTTTCAAGGTGCGCCAGCAAATCCAGATTATCCTGTTTACGTTTACCAAAACCGATACCGGGATCTATCGCTATGTTTTCTTTTTTAATGCCTGCTTTTAAAGCGGCATTGATTCTGTCTTTTAAGGCTTTGATAACGTCCTGAACCACATCATCATAATAAGGATTATCCTGCATGGTTTTGGGGGTGCCTTGGCTATGCATTAAAATAATCGGTGCTTCGGTTTGGGCTGCCAACGATAATAAGTCTGGATCCGCTTGTCCGGCAGAAACATCATTGATAATAGTCGCTCCTGCGTCCAGCGCCGCTTTGGCCACTGTGCTGGAGGTGGTGTCAATACTGATTAAAACAGGACTTTTTAACTGTTGCCGGATAGCCGTGATGACGGGAATAACCCGCTGTATTTGTTCTTCAGGGGTTACTGGATCTGATCCGGGGCGCGTTGATTCACCGCCGATATCGATAATATCTACGCCTTCGGCCAGCATACACTCAACCTGTATTAGGGCATCATTTAAACCTGAGTATTTACCGCCATCTGAAAAGCTATCTGGTGTAACATTTAAAATACCCATAATTAGCGGTTTATTGAGTTGACTGAACATGTCGGGTTCCTGTGAGAAGTGAAGTGTAGAATCGGGTATAATGCCCCAAACCTTTTGATTTTGAATAGTGTCATGAATAAACCACGACTGGCTTGGGCCATTACCGGCTCCGGTCATTATATAGAAGAATGTCTGAATTTCCTGCTTACCCTTGATGAGGTTGATTTATATCTTAGTCAGGCAGCGGAGGAGGTGATAAAAATGTACGGTTTTAAGCTGGATGATATTCGTCAAAAAATGTCTGTGTACCGTGATAAATCAGCTTCATCGCCAACCGTTGGGCATTTTTATAAAGGTTACTACCACACCTTTGTGATGGCACCGGCGACTTCAAATACAGTGGCTAAATGTGTATTGGGAATTTCTGATTCTTTGGTGACCAACTTATATTCCCAAGCGGGGAAATGCCGGGTGCCAAGTATTGTTTACCCGTGTGACATTGCACCGGAAATGGAAACGACAGCCCCAGGGGGTAAAAAAGTGATGGTTTATCCACGTAAAATCGATTTGGAAGGCACGAGAATATTAAGAACATTCGAATATACGACTGTCGTTGAAAGTGTTGATGAGTTGATTTTTGCCGTTAAAGAACGTTTGGCTTGTGTTGCCAAAGCGGGTAATGCTTAATGAGCGAACACCTCCTTTTTTTGACCGGCAAGCTGGCGGAAAAACAACTGCGCAGTATTCTGGAAAAAATGCAGCCGGAATTTACTTACACCGTTCATCAACTAGGGCTTAAAGTCGCCGCCTTAATGACTGCGGATATGATCGGTCGTCGGTTGGTCGACACCTTTGGCGCTGATCGTATTATTGTCCCTGGACGTTGTCGGGGTAATTTGGAAGCCTTGTCAAAAACCTTGGGTTTACCGATAGATCGGGGTCCGGAAGAGCTTAAAGACTTGCCTCGCTATTTTGGCAAAGCGGCGCAAAAGCCCGATTTAAGCCATTACAGTGTTAAAATATTTGCCGAAATTGTCGATGCACCCCATGTTGGTGTTGACGAGGTGCTTAAACGCGCTGAGTACTATAAAAAAAATGGTGCGGATGTCATTGATATAGGCTGCTTGCCCAGCACTGATTTTCCGCACATGGAAGAAGTCATCCGCACCTTAAAGCAGGAAGGTTTTACGGTCAGTATTGATTCTTTGGAGGCGAGTGATTTAATCAGGGGGGCCAAAGCGGGCGCTGATTATATGCTCAGTTTGCATGAAAGTACGCTTTGGGTGGCGGATGAGGTAGCTGCAATACCCATTATAATTCCGGAAAAGCATGAAGATTTGGCGTCACTGGATAGAGCCATTAAAGTGATGCAGGCCAAGAATAAACCCTTTATCGTTGATCCGATTTTAGACCCGCTGCATTTTGGTTTTACGCAGTCACTGGTACGTTATCATGACGTTAGAAAAAACCACCCCACTGTTGACATAATGATGGGCGTCGGTAATATTACCGAATTGACTCACGCCGACACAGCGGGCATGAATACCCTGCTATTGGGTATTTGTTCAGAACTTTCCATTAATAATATCTTGGCGACTGAAGTCAGTCGTCATGCTTGTCGGGCTATTAGAGAAGCTGATGTGGCGAGGCGCATTCTGTTTGCAGCCAAAGAACATGACACGTTGCCCAAGCATATTAATCCTGGCTTGATGGCGCTGCATGAGATTTCTCCTTTTCCTTATTCACTGGAAGAAATTAAAGAGTTGGCCGGGCAAATCTCGGACCCCAGTTTTCGTATTCAAACCAGTGTTGAAGGTTTGCATATTTTTAACCGGGATGGTTTGCACAGTGCGACTGATCCGTTTGATCTGTTTCCCAAGCTGCACGTTGATACAGACGGCGGTCATGCTTTTTATTTAGGTGTTGAACTGGCTCGTGCTGAAATAGCCTGGCAGTTGGGTAAGCGTTTTACCCAAGATCAAGCCCTCAACTGGGGTTGCGCTACTGATCATGCAGAACAAACGGTTGATTTACACAGTTTTAAACCCGCTGGTACTACTTTACAAAAACCATAATGATTCAAGAAATCCTAGTTACCACCCAAAATAATTCAGGCTTGGCGCATATTGCTCCGATGGGCATTCATGTCAACGGTGATGACATTATTATCCTGCCGTTTCGCCCGTCTACAACACTGGATAATCTGTTGGCAAGCAAGACAGCCGTACTTAACTACTGCGATGATGTCCGTGTTTTTGCGGGTTGTTTAACCGGACGGCGAGACTGGCCGTTGATGCCGGCAGAAAAAATTAAAGGTCAGGTGCTTCAGTGTGCGTTGGCGCATACTGAAATTGATTTGGTGCGAATTGAAGAGGATCCGACCCGCCCCCGGTTATTTTGTAAAGCCGTGCATACCGTTAATCATGCGCCTTTTATGGGCTTTAACCGCGCCCAGTATTCAGTATTGGAAGCCGCTATTTTAATCAGCCGATTAAACCGATTGCCGTTGGCAAAAATAGAAACAGAAATAGACTATCTACGCATTGGTTTTGAAAAAACAGCGGGAGACAGAGAACTGGAAGCATGGGGTTGGTTGATGGAAGTGATAGAAAGATTTAAAGCAGAGGCCAAGGCATGAGCGGACTGCTAGCTAGTGTCAATAGCATTACAGAAGCCTTAATGGTGCTGACTGCGGATGTTGATATTATTGATCTAAAACAACCGGCTTTGGGTGCCTTGGGTGCATTGGATGTCACTACCGTTAAGCAGATTGTTACCGCGATTGCAGGCCGTTGCCCGATTAGCGCAACTATTGGTGATTTACCCATGCAGCCTGAACTGGTATTTAATGCCGTTCAGGCGATGGCTGAAACCGGTGTGGATTATATAAAAATCGGTTTTTTCCCCGGTGATGACTGGCAAGGAACTGCCCAAAAATTGTCATTATTAACCCGGAAAAAACATGACTTAATCGCGGTGTTATTTGCCGACACACAACCTGACTTTGCCATTATAGATAGTTTGAAAGAAGCTGGGTTTACCGGTGTTATGCTGGATACCATGGATAAACACCAAGGGTCATTAACTCAAGTGATGGCAAAAACGGACATTACCCAATTTGTTAGCCAAGCCAAAGCAATGCAATTACTCTGTGGACTGGCCGGATCACTGAGATTGGATGACATACCTGAGCTTATGTTTTACCAGCCTGATTATCTCGGGTTTAGGGGGGCGTTATGTCAGGGACATAACAGGGTAGGGGAGTTAAACAAGTTGGCTGTTATGCAGATTAGGGATGCCATAAGAAACGTTTAACGACTTATTAGAGATGTCATAAGAAAAGCTTATCACCACGAAGACACGAGAAGGCCACGAAGAAAAACGTTATGTCATTGGTATGTAAGCACCTTGATCCCGGGAGCGCTGAGCCCTAGTTCGGCGTTCCCGGAAAGTAATTGCGGAATAAGGTTTTCGAGCGCAAGCGAGAATAAGCGTGTCCGGCATCCGAACGAGAATACCGGACACGCCATCACGCGCTACGCTTGGGTGGTCTTATTCCGACCTACGCTTATTGCTTGTTGAGGTTATTTTCCAATCAGGAAAAATTACAAATACTTTGCGCTGAAATCCGTAGCGGGGGAGGGGGTACTAAAATAATAACCTTGAAAAGCCCTGCATCCTTGTTGCTTTAATAGAGCCAATTGTTCTGCTGTTTCCACGCCTTTAGCAACCACATTCATGTTTAAATGACCCGCCATAGCAATGATGGTTTCTACAACAGCCGCATTATTGGCGTCTGTTAAAATATCTTTGATGATCTCCCTGTCTATTTTTAAGGTATCAATTGGCAACTGCTTTAAATACATCAAAGAAGAATAACCCGTGCCAAAATTATCCACGGCAATTGAAATGCCCAGTGCTTTTAATGCCTTTATTTTGGCTGTCGTATTGGTGATATCAACAATAAGCTCGCTTTCAGTTAATTCAATGCCCAGCAAATGGGGGGCAATCTTACTGGTGTCTATTGCATATTTTACCTGGTCGACAAAGTCTTGCTGCCTAAATTGACGAGAACTGATATTAACCGATAAGGGAGGTATTTTAATACCGGCATTTTGCCAGATTCTAATCTGGTTACAGACTTCTATTAATGCCCATCGATCTATTGCTAGAATCAAACTGCTTTCTTCGGCGACGGGGATAAAATCTTTGGCTAAGAGCAAGCCTTTTTCCTTATGTTTCCAGCGTATCAGGGCTTCAGCAGTTATTACAGCCCCCTCGGCATCCACTTGCGACTGATAACACACTATAAGTTGGTTGTTTTCAATAGCCACCCTCAGATCTTGCTCAAACGATAAGCGTAAATCTGCGGATTTTTGCATACTGGAGTGAAAAAAACTGACAGTATTTCGACCAAAGGCCTTGGAGCGATACATAGCAGCATCGGCTTGTTGCAGAAGGTCATCAGGACTTTCGTTATTATCGGGAAACAAGGTAATGCCCATACTGATTGATAATTTATGCTGATAGTTATCAAGCATAAACGGTTCATTTAAGGTGTCTTTAATTTTTTTAGCAACCGCCCAAGCTTGATCAGTCGCCGTGTTTAAGTGTTCTGAATTTGCATGCAATAATACAATAAATTCATCCCCGCCTAAACGGGCCGGCGTATCTTCTTCTCTAAGTACTGAAGCCAGTCGGTTGGCAAATTGAACGAGCAACTGATCGCCTACCCGATGCCCTTGTGAATCGTTGAGTAATTTAAAATGATCTACATCCAAAAATATAACAGCACCATATTGCTTGTGCCTTTTAGCGCTGGCCAACTCCTGATCAAAACGATCCAAGAGTAAACGTCGATTAGGTAATTGAGTTAAAGGATCATAAAAAGCCATTGCATGAATTTTGCCTTCGGCCTCTTTTTTTTCGGTAATATCCGAAAACATATAAACATAATGGTTCACTTCACCGGCATCATTTTTTATTGCGGCAATGGTCTGCCATTCCGGATAGATATCACCGTTTTTTCGCCGATTCCAAATCTCGCCCTCAAAGCGCCCATACGTTTGTAATTGCTTCCATATCTCTTTATAAAACAATGGGTCATGACGATCGGAGGTTAATATTCTTGAGCTTCTACCCTGAACTTGTTCTTGAGCATAGCCGGTAATTTCTGTAAATGCTTTATTGACCCTCAATATTTTAGAATCCTTATCGGTAATCATGATGCCTTGTTGACTTTCAAATGTAGTGGCTGCCAACCGTAATTGTTCTTCGGTCTGTTTTTGCAGTGTAATATCAACCATGAAACCAAATAGCTCAGTTACTTTGCCGTTCTCTTTGGTTAAATCAATAAAGTTACGCACCCAGACACAATGGCCGTCGGCGGCAATAATTCTAAATTCGACTTCGTGATTGTGTTGATTCCTGATGATATCTTGATAAGCCGCCACAACGAAATCCCGATCATCTTCGTGAATATGTTGCTGACAAAAATCAACTTCATTAATCCATTGTCGGAGCGGATAACCCAATAAATGCTCGGCTTCATCACTGACAAACAAAAAGCTTAGCGTATCAGGATCGGCGCGCCAAGCGATGGATGTCTGCGTTTGTACCCTTTTTTTTGATAGGTGCGTATTAGCAATATGCCGCTTGCGGCTTTTTATGAGAGCTTGGGACTGCTTATCAATTTCAGCTCTGGTTGACTCATTCTGGCCGGTTAATTTTAATAAACCGAAGCTCATAAAACCGGTTAAAAACATGCCGTCGGCAAGTTGTAGCCAAAGTGACTCCGAATAATAGACACTTGGACTGATGATTTTTAGTAAACTTTCAAACTCATAATGCTGAACCACTAGAAAATTGACAGTGACTATTACAAATAGGGACAGCAAGGGAAGGACCATAGACAATAAACGTTGATGCGATACATGATGTGATCGATCAAAGAACATAAAAAATAGCGGGGTAAAAATAAAAATACTTGTACAATCGCCCATCCACTGAGTCAAGAAAAAATAGATAAACCTCTGATCTAGATTATTTCCTGTTAGAGTGAATCCATAAACATTTAAAAGAACAGGTAAAAAAGTGGCAACCGGGCCTGCGAGTATAAAAAATCGGATAATTAAGGGTGTCGAAATTAATACCTTGGGATAACCTGTATATTTTTTGACCAGAACATAACCCAACCAAGATCTAAATACGCTATTAAGCGGCTTAATAAAAAAAACCAACCATTCCAGTGAGGATTCTACTGAAATAGGGTGGGAGTCGTTTTGATAGTTTAAAAGTAATTCGGCCAGAAATATCACCGGTAACACCCGATAGCCCCACAATAAAACCGCACCTAAACCGATGCCGGCAGGAGGCCATATGGCTAGGGCATCATTCGGGTGCAATGATAATGACAGTGTCAGTCTACCGGAAAAATAGAATAAAACGACAAACACAAAGGCTGGTAGCCATTTTTTAATAATCGGATTTTGTATGGGCATTAGGCACATTTAGAGATCGTCATTAATTGTGGTATCTTAAAATTGGCAGTTAAAACTCAGTAACTTGTTTGTCACAACGATTGCTTTTTAACACGCATAACACGCTTAAATCTCCTATGGTTGTACTCATTGGGTTGTGTTGTGCATTTTTCTTAATTACACCCCAAGCATAGACCAACCAGAGACACCTTGAATAACTAAAGTGGAAATAAATATTGAAATCTGTTTTATTAACAAAAGGGTGTAATGTCTTTACAGGGCTTTTAATAGTGATTTGTGTTTGCCGGCACCGAATTTTTCTTATTTAACACGGATATAGCTAGTAATTAGTGTAAGCCGTTATTGAAGGTGTGTAGTGTTGCCATACAATTTAACTCTGTTACTGAGCTTGTATGACGTATAATTTAACAATAACTTTAACTTTTTTAAAAGATCTGGACTATGTCAATTAGCCTTAGAAAAATAACTCATCAAGTTTTGGTCGGCGACGTTAAAGTCGGCGGCGGTGCACCAATCGTTGTACAATCAATGACCAATACCGACACCGTCAATGTGTCAGCAACTGTTAATCAAATTATAGAGTTGTCTACCGCAGGTTCTGAATTGGTTCGTATCACGGTTAATTCAGAAGAAGCGGCAAAAGCCGTTGCCGAGATTCGCAACACGTTAACTCAGAAAGGTTATTCCGTACCTATCGTTGGAGATTTCCATTTTAACGGCCACAAATTACTGGAAAAATACCCTGATTGCGCCGAAGCTCTCGATAAATATCGCATTAATCCAGGTAATGTCGGGCGTGGTAAAAGTCGCGATCCACAATTTCAGCAAATGATTGAATTCGCATGCCAATATAACAAACCCGTTCGTATTGGTGTTAATGGCGGTAGCTTGGATCAGGCGGTATTAACCCGATTACTGGATGACAATCGGCTGCAAAAACACCCGGAATCATTACCTGCCATTACCCGTAAAGCGATCGTTTTATCAGCACTTGAAAGCGCCGCTAAAGCCGAAGAAATTGGTTTGGGAAAAGATAAAATCATTCTGTCCTGCAAAATCAGTAACGTACAAGAGCTGATTAATATTTATCAGGACTTGTCCAGTCGTTGTGATTATGCCTTGCATTTGGGTCTTACCGAAGCCGGTATGGGTTCCAAAGGCATCGTATCGTCAGCGGCCGCTTTATCCGTATTAATGCAGCAGGGCATTGGCGATACCATCCGTATTTCTTTAACACCGGAACCCGGAGCCTCCAGAACCCAAGAAGTGATTGTGGGTCAGGAAATTCTTCAGACCATGGGCTTTCGATCTTTTACGCCGATGGTTATTTCTTGCCCAGGTTGCGGTCGCACCACCAGTGATTATTTCCAAAAACTGGCGATGGATATTCAAACCTATTTACGTGATCAAATGCCGGTATGGCGCACCCAATATCCGGGTGTTGAAACGATGGAAGTTGCCGTAATGGGCTGTGTCGTTAACGGCCCAGGGGAAAGTAAAAGTGCCAATATCGGTATCAGTTTACCAGGCACAGGAGAAACTCCTGTTGCCCCTGTTTATGAAGATGGCGAAAAAACAGTCACGCTTAAAGGTGACAGAATCGCTGAAGAATTCCAGGAAATAGTACAGCGTTATATAGAAACGCATTATGCCGCATAATTAATTGTAAGTATCACTGTAACTATTCACTCCCCCTTTTTCAAAGGGGGAGTGAATAGTTACGCCTAGACTGTAATTCTACTGAAAAATTGCTTCTGCTTTAAATCTTGACAAATACAAGCACTCAAGATATTTACCTTAACATCCCCAGCGTAAAGCAGCGGTATGAACGGGAGCATCCCAAAGTTTCAGTAATTCTTCGTCAAGTACGCTGAGGGTTATTGAGCAACCGGCCATATCAATGGACGTGGTGTAGTTGCCAACTAATGAGCGGGCTATTGTGATGCCTCGTTTTTCCCAGAATTGGGCGGCCAGATCATAAATCAGATACAGCTCCATTAAGGGCGTTGCCCCAAATCCGTTCACATGCAGTAACACCGGTTGGTTTTTTTTCGGTTTTAATTCCTCATCAATAATGCTGGCCAAGTGCTGGACAATTTCTGTGGCAGTGCTTAATTTAAGCGTTTCACTACCTCGTTCACCATGAATACCCACCCCCATTTCCATCTCGGTGTCGCTGATGTCAAAAGTGGGTCTGCCCAGGGCGGGTACGGTACAACTGCTCAGTGCGACACCTATTGAGGCAGTGGCGTTGTTGACTTTATCACCCAAGGCTTTGCAGGTTGCCAAGTCGGCACCACTTTCTGCCGCTGCACCGACAATTTTTTCAATAATCAAGGTGCCTGCTACTCCGCGTCGTCCGGTGCTGTGTGTTTTTGGTAAAGCCACGTCGTCGCTTACCAAAACGGTCGCGTTTTGACAATCCAGCATTTCGCCGGCGATTTCAAAATTCATGACATCGCCGGCATAATTTTTTACGATAAATAAGACGCCGCCGCCATTTTCGACGGCTTGCGCTGCGGCCAACATTTGATCAGGTGTTGGGGAGGTAAAAATCTGACCGGGACAGGCGGCATCCAACATACCGTGACCGACAAAACCGATGTGCAGGGGCTCATGCCCGGAACCGCCGCCGGAAATTAAAGCAACCTTGCCGGGTTTGGGTGGGTTAATACGTTTGACAAAGTGCGGTTGGGAGTTGAGTTGGATAATGTCTGCATGCGCTTTGGAAAAGCCCTGCAGGCTTTCATCAAGCAGAGTATCAATGGTGTTGATAAATTTTTTCATGGCGGGCGACTCCTGATTATTGAGGGGTTATTCATTGTTAATTAGAGACGTTTCACCACGAAGGCACGAAGTTCACGAAGAAAAACATAAAGCTTGGAGGTTGTGGTGTAACTGTTTAGGTGACTTTGCCTTTAATCATAGAATACCGATTATACGGATTTCAACGCATTTTAGGCTATCAATTTAACACGGGACAGACCTGACAGGTTTTATAAACCTGTCAGGTCTAACGATGGTATTTTTGTTCAGACTAAAGTGGATAGCCGCATCTTCCGGGTATTATCGAAGCAAGAATTTATTTTCTTTCTTCGTGTCCTTCGTGCTTTCGTGGTGAATGTTTTTGGGCTATTTTAGTTTTGGTTTTTACGTTAAATCAACCGCGCAAGGCTTTCGTTATGGCGCGAATATCGTTCATAACCCAGGTAGGTTGGTAAGCGGATTCTTTTAAATCGGCTTCGGTAGATATGCCGGTTAATACCATAATACTCCGGATGCCGGTACGAACTGCACCCAGAATATCGGTTTCAAGACGATCACCAATGGCGACTGTTTTATCAGGATCGATGCCCAGTAAAGCCAAAGCCTGTTGATAAATAATAGGTTCCGGTTTACCGATAATGGTCGGCGATACGCCGGTTGCAACCTCAAGAGCGGCCAGAATTGCGCCATTGCCATGCGTAATGCCGTGTTCTGTGGGGAGTGTGGTGTCGGCATTGGTGCCAATGAATTTTGCACCCGCGCGAATAT
>SESD01001132.1_pt1 | contig 15166 bp, 13 predicted proteins | sample 3171411 | NCBI WGS metagenome assembly SESD01 (sample SAMN06051880, study PRJNA518727) | freshwater metagenome | biome: subpolar coniferous forest; feature: holomictic lake; material: water; isolation source: holomictic Lake 442, 16.5 m depth | place: Canada: near Kenora, Ontario | collected...
TCCAGACAGCCAATAAACAGCCCAACACACTGACCACTATATTTAAAGCCGCTTTGTTTAAACTGCCCTCTTCCAGTAGATAAATAGTTTCCAGGGAAAAAGTGGAAAAGGTTGTAAATGCGCCAATAAAACCAACCAAAATTGCGGCTCTATATTCCAGAGTAATAGCAATGCGCTGGAGAATAAGGGCTTCGGTGAGTAAACCGATTAAAAATGAACCCACCACATTAACAACCAACGTGCCATAAGGAAAGCCCCTGCCCAGCCATTGATAAAGACCGGTAGAGACTAAAAAGCGCACGACCGCGCCACAAGCTCCTCCTAATGCAATCGCTATTATTTGATTCATGGTTAAAACTTGATAAAGTGTTCTCGGTAATAACGCAACTCTTCAATGGATTCAATAATATCATCCAAGGCTTGATGCTTGGATTCTTTATTAAAGCCGTCTTTTACAGCCGGTGCCCATCTTGCTGCCAGTTCTTTAAGCGTTGATACATCAATATTTCGATAATGAAAATACGCCTCAAGCGTGGGCATATAACGGTATAAAAAGCGCCTGTCTTGACCAATACTGTTACCACAAATCGGTGAAGTATTGGCCGGCACCCATTCTTTCAGGAATTCAAGCGTTAGTCGCTCTGCTTCAGCCGCATTAATAGTTGATGCCTTAACGCGCTCAATTAAACCGGATTGTCCATGATGCTTTTGGTTCCAGTCGTCCATGGCCGCCAGTGCTTCTTCAGACTGATGCACGGCCAGAACAGGGCCCTTTGCAAGAATATTTAAATCTTTGTCGGTGACTACTGTCGCAATTTCAATGATTAAATCACTGTCCGGGTTAAGCCCCGTCATTTCAAGATCTATCCAGATAAGGTGCTGTAAATCCTGCGCCATTGATTGATTCCATTGTGTTAAAGGTGGCTGTTAGTGTAGCATTGGCAAATCTGTACGTCTAACTCTTAAACTTAATGCATTTGGCCTATGAATACCTTTACTATTATCTTCTTAATTGCGCTGATTATTTCTTCATCGATACAATTTTGGCTGGCTAAACGACACGCTGATTATGTCGCCGCTCATCGCGCTGCCGTACCCGATGCCTTTAAAGACAAAGTGCCCTTGGCTGCGCACCAAAAAGCTGCCGATTACACGCTTGAAAAAGTCAAACTGGGCAATATCGATGGCATACTGGGCATTGTCGTATTGCTTTTATTGACACTAGGCGGCGGTATCAATGCGTCTTTTGATTATTGGAGCACTTTTTTCTCTTCGCCCTTAATCGCGGGCGTTGCGGCAACAGCCTGTATTTTTCTGATATTGACGGTCATAGAAATTCCGACCAGCATTTATCAAACCTTTGTCATTGAAGAGAAATTTGGCTTTAATAAAAGCACGGTTAACCAATTTATTAAAGACCAGTTTATGCACTTGGGACTGGGTGCTGCGATTGGCCTGCCTTTATTGGCCTTAATCCTATGGATTATGGACAATGTAGGGCCACTCTGGTGGTTATGGGCATGGGCAATCATAATGAGTTTTTCTTTGTTGATGAGTTGGCTTTATCCTACCGTTATTGCGCCCTTATTTAATAAATTTACCCCCATGGAAGACGGTTCATTAAAAGACCGTATTCAAGGACTGTTGACGCGTTGTGGCTTTAACAGCCAAGGCATATTCATCATGGATGGTTCCAAACGCTCCGGTCATGGTAACGCTTACTTTACCGGCTTGGGCAATAACAAACGCATCGTGTTTTTTGACAATCTGGTTAACTCGCTTGAAGACGAAGAACTGGAAGCGGTACTGGCGCATGAGTTGGGACATTTTAAATGCAAACACGTGATCAAAATGCTGATTGCCACCGCCATTATGAGCTTAATCAGCTTGGCGATTTTAGGCTGGTTGATTAATGAATCCTGGTTTTATACCGGCTTGGGCGTACAACAACCCTCACATGCCGCCGCCTTATTATTATTTTTAATGGTCTCATCGTCTTTTACTTTTTTTATGCAGCCCATCAGTGCTTATTTTCAACGACAATTTGAATTTGAAGCCGATGACTTTGCCGCAAATAATGCCAAAGCTTCCAAAATGATTAGCGGACTGGTTAAGCTCTATGAAGAAAATGCCAACACCTTAACGCCTGATCCACTGTACTCGGCTTTTCATTACAGTCATCCGCCAGCAGCGATTCGTATCGCCCATTTAGAAACCAAAATCTAATGGCCGAGTTACTGGAAGGTTTGGTTATTTCCCATTTGGGTCAAGGCATTGCGATTGAATATAACCAAGAAATCATTCTGTGCCAAACCTTACGGCGACTGGAAACAGTCGCCGTTGGCGACAAGGTATTATGGACCTTATCTTCACCCGGACAGGGGCGTATCGAAGAAATACTGCCTCGGCGTTCATTACTGGAGCGACCCTCCCGAAATGGCAAAACCCGACCGGTTGCAGCTAATATTGACACTATCTTTGTTGTTTTTGCGGTCGAGCCGCATTGCGATTTTTTATTGATAGACCAATATCTGGCCGTCTGTGAAAATCATAATATAGACGCCGCCTTGGTGCTTAATAAAACCGACCTTCCGCAAACAGACATTATAGAAAAAGAATTACTGGATTATATCAATCTGGGCTATCCGCTTTACCGGGTCAGTGCTTGGTCGGCCTCGGGGATGGATGAATTAAAAAGTGCCTTAAAAGATCAGGTCAGTATGCTGGCAGGGCAATCAGGGGTCGGCAAGTCGTCATTAACCAACGCCATCATTCCCGATAAAGATCTAAAAACCAATACCGTCTCGGCAACCACCAAACACGGTCGCCATACCACCACAGCGGCAACGCTGTATCATTTAAATGACGGCGGGGATTTAATCGACAGCCCCGGTGTCGCCATTTTTGGACTGGCGGGCTTGACAGAACAACGCTTGGCTTACGGTTACCGTGAGTTTCAACCCTTCATAGACAAGTGTCAGTTTAATGATTGCCGGCATTTAAAAGACAAAGGTTGTGCGGTATTAATGGCCTTGGAAAGTGGGGAAATTTCCAAAACACGCTATGAACGATTTTTAAAGCTTAGAGAGAAAATGCCAAAAGTTTTTGTTTAGCGGTATGTTGGGTATTTTCTGGCTGACAATTCAAACGGTAACTATTTAGTCTTCACTTTGAAAAAGCGGGATTAGGGGCAAGCATCTTCGAGAGAGTGTTGATTTGGAACTGACTGCGAGCTCACGACCCCTTGCGGCCATTGAAGCCAAGTTTACGAGCGGCAACAGTCACACCTATAGCAGCCAGTCAACTTTAATAAACCAACCAACATAAATCGAACAATAAATTTTTATGGCAAGTCAAAATCCGTTAAATAAATAACCAAGACAGATAAACTTGCTATCCATCGTATACTCTCATAATATACGCCTATGATTAATTTTACTAAAATTACAGCGTTTGATTGGGATGAAGGCAATGCACGCACGAACGACAAGGACGGCGTTTCAATGGCTGAAGCCGAGCAGTTTTTTTTCAATGAACCATTGCTTGTAATTGACGATACTAAACACAGTCAAGGCGAAGGCCGCTTTCATGCACTGGGTAAGACTAACAAAGATCGGTCATTGCATATTACCTTCACCCTGCGACATGAGAGCGAAAGTATACATGTCATCTCAGCCAGAGACATGCACAGAAAGGAGCGTAAAATTTATGAACGAACCACTTAAAACTATTCCAAAATTTGCCAGCGAGTCCGAAGAACGTGTGTTTTGGGAACAACAAGACTCCTCAGATTATCTGGATTGGACGAAAGCACAGCAAGTAGTGCTGCCCAATTTAAAACCCGGCACCAAAACGATTTCATTGCGTTTGCCTCAACACCTGCTGGATTCTATCAAAGCCGCTGCAAATTCCCGTGATGTACCTTACCAATCGCTTATTAAAGTATGGTTACAGGAAAAATTACATAGCCAGTGATTTGATCACACGTCGGAGTTTACTAACAATGCTTACAAGATTGCTTGAGTATAAGGGTACAATCTTGCTTCACACGATAAGTCCAAGAAACCAAAGATTTAGTCAGCTTGGGCGTATTCTAATCGTCACAAATATCAAGGGGACACTTTAGTTCTCTAAATTGGTAGCATCGCAACATGACGTCACTTTCTTTGCTGTTCTGGATTGTATCCGTAATCCTATTGCAACTGGCGATCTATCTGGGCATCGTCTATTGGCGTCACTGGATCGATTATCACGCCTTGCCAAACCGCGGGGAGGATTTGAACTTAACTGTGGGCGGGGGCAAGTCGCGAGATGCAGAAGAAATTACTTTACCTGCCCGGATGGACTTCCGGAAATTCAGGGTTGATCGCAAGGTAGTGGAGGATGCTTGTTCGTCCATTTGCTCGTTTTTCCTTGTGCCGGAAGACGGAAAACCCCTGCCGCCTTTTCTGCCTGGGCAATATTTAACTTTCCGCCTCGACTTGCCGACAGCGACGGGAGGTAGCGAACAGGTCATTCGTTGCTATTCCTTGTCGAATGCACCTCGCCCTAATTACTACCGGGTGTCTATTAAGCGGGTATCTGCGCCTGCCGGAAGTGACTTTCCTCCAGGACGTTCATCCCATTACTTTCACGACCACGTCTCAGTCGGCAGCATTTTGCAGGTGCGAGCACCTTCCGGACATTTTCATATTGACCGCAGTGATGATCCCTTGGTGCTGATCGGCGGCGGCATTGGCATCACGCCGATGCTCAGCATGCTGAACTGGTGTCTGGCTAATCAGCCAGGACGTGAAGTCTGGCTGTTCTATGGCGTGCATAATAGCAATGAAGGGGTGATGAAGTCGCATCTTGAAGCGCTGGCATTGGCACATACGAACTTTCATTTGCTGGTGTGCTTTAGCGCTCCTCAGCCGGACGATGTGGCAGGGCTCGATTACCATCATCAGGGCCGAATCGATATCAACCTGTTGCGTACCCAATTACCAGCCAAGCCTTATCACTTCTACATTTGCGGCCCCGCCCCGATGTTGGAAAGCCTCGTTCCGGCACTGGAGGATTGGGAGGTGCCGGATACGCATATCCATTTTGAGGCTTTCGGGCCGGCATCGATCAAACGCCGTAGCGCTAAGGACTCGCAGAACGAGGCGGTGGTTAACGGTATCTTTGTGAATTTTGCCCAGTCCGGCAAGCAGTTGCAATGGCCTCCGTTTGCCGGCAGCCTGCTTGAATTGGCAGAATCTCAGGGTATCAGCGTTAATTCGGGCTGCCGCGCGGGTGGCTGCGGCAGCTGCCAGACGAAGCTCCTGTCAGGCGAGGTTGCCTACCGCCAGCCACCGGATTACGATCCAGAGCCAGGCACCTGCCTGCTCTGTGTCTGCTCACCCAAGACTAGCGTAACGCTGGAGGCTTAAATGACAACTTCACTATGGCGCCAACATATCCTTCCCTTCGGTCTGCTGCTTGGCCTGCTGGCAGTTGCCACCCTGGCGGGAGATTATCTTCTGCATCAATTGAATCTGGTATGGGTCGGCCGCTATCTGGGCATTCCCGGCACAATTCTGATCATTATTTCGTTAATTTATTCTCTTCGCAAACGTAAAGTCATCACGGTGGGAAATCCAAAATCACTGCTGACTTTTCATGAATTCACCGCCTGGCTCGGTTCGTTGTTGGTGCTGATCCATGCCGGCATCCATTTCAATGCCATTTTGCCTTGGCTAGCCACAGTGGCCATGAGTGTGAATGTGGTTAGCGGCTTGGTTGGAAAACTGCTGTTGGATCAATCCCGCCGTCATGTCCAAGGTGAGCGCAAAGACTTACAGCTTCGTGGCTTCTCCAGGTTTGAGGTGGAACAAGCCTTATTCTGGGATGCGGTGACACTTGATGCTATGACCAAGTGGAGAAAAGTGCATATCCCTATTTTCATTATTTTTGTAATACTGGCACTGGGTCATATCATCAGCATATTCTTGTTCTGGGGTTGGGTATGAATAATATCCTAAAGACAGTTCTTGCCATCAACCTGATCGTGATTACGGTTTTGGTTTTTATCTTCCCGCAGTTGATGATTGCACCGGGCAAACTGATTCCCGGCCATAAGCAATTAGATACCGATTGCTTTGCCTGCCACGCACCCTTCAGTGGAGTCGCTTCCGAGCGCTGCGTTATCTGCCATAAACCTGCCGATATCGGTCGTTTGCTGACGACAGGACAATCCATCGCAAAATCACGCGCTTCATCTCCCTTTCACCAGCAGCTGAATAGTCAGGACTGTGTAGCCTGCCACAGCGATCATGCTGGGGTAACACGCTTTATGCAGCAGGGACGTTTCAATCACGCCTTACTGCAAAAAGCAACGAGTGAGCAATGCCAGAACTGCCACAAGCCGCCCACCGACTCGCTACACCGGCAGATTGCCGGTCATTGCGCTCAGTGTCACACCCAGGAAAAGTGGGTGCCGACGACCTTCAATCACACCCAGTATTTTTCATTAGAAGGCGATCACAACACGCGCTGTGTGACCTGTCATGTGCGCAATGACTACAGCCATTACACCTGCTATGGTTGTCACGAACACTCGCCTGCAAGTATCCGTCACGAGCATATCGAGGAAGGCATCACTAATTTCGACAATTGTGTTCAGTGTCACCGCAGTGGAAATGAACATGGCATTCGTAATGGGGATGGAAAACCCAACAGTGAAAAAGATGATGACTAATCCTCGCAAAATGTAGCTTGGGGGCATTTCAATCATCGAACTGCAAAGTCAGTTACGGAACTAGTAATTAGTGTTTCGGAGTGAGCCTATCAGGATTCTAGTGTATGCTTGTTTCTGTCGTCGTGATAGTTACCAAGCGAGATGTAAATAATGTTTTGGTCTAAAAGTAGTCTTTGGTTTTCTCGATCAGTACCGAGACGGGTTTTAGGCTTCCCGCCGCCTACGAAAAAGGGTTGGAGCCGACGAATTAAATATATTATTAACCAATGGATTCATCGACTGCTCCATCTTAATGAGTCACCCTATCGCATCGCAATGGGCTGTGCTTGCGGTATTTTTTGCTCGGCGCTACCTATATTCGGCCAAACCTTTATTGGCATGATCGCCGCTCTTGTCTTAAGAGCTAGTGTCATTGCCAGTCTACCTTGGACATGGATTTCAAATCCACTGACTACACTGCCTATGTGGTATGGTGGTTACCGGCTGGGTATCTGGATAATGCCCGGTAAACATAAACCTTTGAGCTACACCGAAATACAAGCATTAATGCAGAATTTCAACCAAATGGATTGGACTCAAGGCCTTTCGTTACTGTCCACCGAGCTCTGGGAAGCACTGCAGCCTCTGTGGCTGGGCACAGTAGTCATGGGGCTGGCAATGGCCGCTCCAAGTTTTATCCTAGTCTATTACGTCGCCAAAGGAATACTGCGCCGACGAAATCGCTGACGTCAAAAAAATATTATTAATCCTTATTGGGTACGTGGCTGCAAATCACTGTCGGCCTCTGAATGACAGCTTTTCAAGATTAACCAGCCGGTCATTGGAAACTATCGACGGTCTCCTTCTGGCCGTGAGTTGGAGGTCAGTTCCAACTAAAAATCAACACACTCTCGGAGGGGCTTGGGTTAGGAAAGATTTATCTCAAACTAAAAAAGTGGTGGTTAAATTTCAATTGAAAGCCTAGTCAGCCAGCTTAAATTCTGCCAAAAACTCGGCCTCATCCAGCACCTTAATACCTAAATCTTTAGCATTGGCAAGTTTTAATCCGGCATCCTGGCCTGCAACAACACAGGTGGTTTTTTTTGATACGGAACCTGCGACTTTAGCTCCCAAACTTTCCAGAAGCGCTTTGGCTTCATTACGTGACATTTGTTGCAGGGTGCCGGTTAATACCCAGGTTTGTCCGGCAAGCCGTTGTTGTTTGACAGGTTCATTCGCTTCATTTTCCCAGTTAACCCCTGCCTCAATAATTTTTGCAATAATCGCCTGATTTTTTTCATCCTTAAAAAAATTGACGACATTAGTCGCCATGACCGGGCCAATGTCGGGAACTTGCATCAGTTCTTCAAAAGAGGCATGAGCAATGGCCTCCAGATTTTTAAAATACTTGGCGATGCTTTTTGCGCCTTCTTCACCGACTTCATGAATGCCTAACGCACCCAAAAAAGTACCCAGCTTTGTTGATTTTGAGGCGTCAATGGAAGCCAGCACATTCTGGGCGCTTTTTTCGCCTTGTCCTTCCAGGTCGGCAATGTCGCTGAGTTTTAGGCTATAAATATCGGCAATCGTGTGAAGACTGCCTTTGCTATACAGCAACTCAATCAGCTTGGTGCCCAGATTGATAATGTTCATAAACCTGCGCGAGGCGTAATGCTTTATGCGTTCAGCGCCTTGAGCCGCGCACGTTAAGCCGCCGGTACAACGAAAAGCTGCTTGCCCCTCGGTTCTTTCTACTGCCGCATCACAAACCGGACAACGCACCGGCATCACTATCGGTGTTCTGTGAGTGCCGGTTGCGACCACTTTAACGACTTTGGGAATGACATCGCCTGCGCGTTGAATTTCTATACTATCGCCGATACCAAGCCCCAGTCGTTCAATTTCGTCCATGTTATGCAAGGTTGCATTGCTGACCGTTACACCACCCACAAAAACGGGCTCCAATCGGGCAACGGGCGTTAACACACCGGTACGACCTACCTGAAAATCCACCGACAAAAGTTGGGTCACCACATTTTCTGCGGGGAATTTTCTGGCAACCGCCCATTTGGGTGAGCGGGCAATAAAGCCTAAGGCCGTTTGCAATTCCAGGGAGTCGACTTTATAAACGATGCCGTCAATTTGCATCGGCAGTTTTTCTCGGGTCTGCTCCATGACCTGATAATTTTCTTCAAACGACTCAAAACTGCCCAAAAAAGCATAACAATGCGGATTTTTTCTAAAGCCCAAACTGTGCAAATAGGCAAGAATTTCAGAATGTCGGGTAAATTGCTGCTCGCCTTCATACTCGCCCAATCCGTAAGGAATAAATTGCAAATCGCGTTCAGCGGCAATTTTAGGGTTCATTTGCCGAATAGTTCCGGCGGCGGCATTTCTGGGATTAACAAATACTTTGCTGTCATTTTGAACAGCCTGTTGATTGATTTTCTCAAAAGCGGCTTTGGGCATAAACACTTCGCCGCGCACATCCAGTTTTTCGGGCGGATTAGGCGTTGCCAGTTTAAGGGGTACCGATTTGACGGTTCGTATCGTGTGAGTAACATCTTCACCCACCTGACCATCACCGCGCGTAGCGGCATAGCTTAATAGTCCTTTCTCATAATGGATGGATATCGCCAAACCATCCAGTTTTGGTTCGCTAAAAAGCTCAAGAGATGCGGGGCTTAACTCCAATTCTTTGGCCGCTTTTTCAAAAAAGCCAAACGTTTCCTCAAGACTAAAAGCATTAGCCAAAGAAAGCATTTTTACGGTATGTTCTATCTTGCGGAATTCATCGATTGGTTTTGCACCAACGCGTTGAGAAGGTGATTCTGGCGTGGTTAATTCGGGACTATTGGCCTCCATCTCCAGTAGTTGTCTAAATGCCTGGTCGTATTCGGCATCAGAAACAGACGGATTATCGAGAACATAATACTCATGATCCCATTGATTTATTTTAGCAACAAGATCGTTATAGCGTGTCTGCATGTTGTTTCTCATTGGCACACGGATGACAGTGGTTTCAGTGGATTATTACGGACAAATGCTTAATCCTATGCGCTCTGTCACGACGGGCATAAGTATATTCACAAATCATATAGCCGTCATTCCGGCAGGGAGAGCAACGCGAGGGTTGGCCGGAATCCAGGACACAGGGATGTGAAAAATCAGATCAAAAGTAAGATCATATAGCTAAAGATTGGTTTGGGTAATTCAAGATTGCCATCCATGGCATCTGGATCACGGCAATCCCTGCCGGGATGACGAGTTGTGTAGATACCTCTCACCCTCGGCAGGAGATGAATCAAAATTACCGATATTGACGTGTGATGAGGCTATATAAAATCCGTCTATATCCGTTTTATCTGTGTCATCCGTGGCTATTACGTTTTACAAACTCTGCCGAAGTGACTCAATCGTGGCATCGGTTAGCGTTTGTCTTTGATGATCGCGAATAACGCCATCCAGTTCTACGGCTAATATTTGAATGGTTTCTATATAGTCATCAAAAACGGCTTGCGCATCATCCAACGCACCTGGCTGCATAAAGAATACCAGTCCCGGACAATAAAATGACTCCAGATCGCTATCCGGAAAAGTGCCGGGTTCAACCATACAGGCGACACCGTAATCAACCAGTCGATTATCGTCCAGTCGTTCATATATTTTCAAACTGCCATATTCAAGTCCGACAATACCAAAAGCATTGGTTAAATCAATACCATTAAAGCCTTCGTCGGTATTGGCGACAAGACTAAACTGGATAATCGAAGGAACCGGAACGCGCTGTGGCGGCTCAAGATCATCTTCTTCAGGCTCATAAGCCGCATCTTCAGGGTCAAAATAATGATGATCAATGGTCTCTATCGACTCACTATCCATTCTCTCATCGCCTATTGACGGAGCATAACGCGGTTTTTTGACATCATGATCATCATCAGAGTCATCATAAAAATCCATAGCTTCCTGTGACTTTTTATTTCTTAAATAACTCCATGTCAACATGCCTATGATAATCATTAGACCGGTTGCGATAATTACAATTCTTAGTAGTTCTTTATCCATTAGATTTCCGCCAGACTCACTGCTTCTTCAATATCAACTGCGACCATCCGGGACACGCCCGGTTCTTTCATCGTAACACCTGCCAACTGTTTTGCTATTTCCATAGTGACCTTGTTATGAGAAATATACAAAAACTGTACAGATGCCGACATCTCTTCTACCATTTTTGAAAACCGTCCGACATTTGCGTCATCCAGAGGCGCATCAACCTCATCCAACAGGCAAAAAGGCGCCGGATTGAGTTCAAAAATTGAAAACACCAGCGCTACCGCTGTTAATGCTTTTTCTCCACCCGATAACAAATGAATGGAGCTATTTCGTTTGCCGGGCGGTCTGGCAATAATATTAACCCCCGATTCCAGCAAGTCTTGCTCGGTTAATTCCAAATAGGCCTGCCCACCGCCAAAAAGTTTTGGAAACTTTTCCTGCAATCCGGTGTTTATTTTATCGAATGTTTCCTTAAAACGCAGCCTACTTTCTTTATCAATTTTACTAATGGCCTGATCTAGTATCTGTAACGCTTCAATCAGGTCAGCATGTTGCTCGTTAAGAAAGCTCATACGCTCGGATTGTGACTTGTATTCTTCAATAGCCGTCAGGTTAATAGTACCCAAACGGTCAATTTGAGTCGATAAATCATCCACTTTTCTCTTCCAGCCGGGTTCTTCGGCTTGATCGGGCAGCGTTTTTAATATCTCTTCAACATTCGCATCGATTTCTTTAAGTTGTTCATTGATGGTCTGCTGCCTCACTTTAATTTCCTGCAACTCAAACCGGATAGTATCCAAGGCTTCTTTTTGTTTGTCCAATGCCCGTTGCTCGCGGGTATGTTCTTCAGACAGTTGTGTTATCTCGTTTTCAATGCTGTCTTGCAATACACGTTGTTTTTTTAAGCTGACTTCCAGTTCATCCTTGTTAAGTGTTTGCTGTGCTAACTGCTGTTTTTCCTCATCCAGCGGAGAAAGTGTTTGTTGCAGTTTTTGCTCCAGATTAGCCATCCAGTCCAGCGAGTGCTGATGCTGGCTTTGCAGACGCTCAATCTGTTTGCTGGTTGCTATTTCAGAAGCTCTCAGCGAATCAATTTGGGCCTTACTGCTGTAAACCTGTTGCCTTGCTTCATTAACTGCACGCTCGGTATTATCCTGTTGTGTCTGCAATAACTGGTTGGTTGTTTCCAGATCCAGTTTGTTTTGTTCCTGTTGGGCCAAAACGTCTTCAGCTTCTTCCTGCAATAATCCTGACTCGGCAATAATCTCGGCATTTTCAGAGCGTTCGCGAATAATCTCTTCCAGGTCATTGGCTATAATTTCCAAGCGACGTTGCTGATGCTCCCAGCGCGTAGAATAAGCGCTAAATTCCGCACTCTTTAACGATAATTCAGACCCCAGTTTATTATCCTGTTGTTGAATAGACTCGCGTAAAACTTCTGCGTCTTTTAATTCGACTTCAGTCGTTGCCAACTGCTCTTCACTGGTATTAATTTCATCCAGTAAGACTTCTTGGCGATGTTTTAACAAACGCAATTCTTTCTCACGTTGCAAAACACCCACTTTACTGTCCTTGGCATGGGTAATTTTTAACCAATTTTGTCCAAACAAGGACCCATCGGGCGTAACAACAGACTCATGAGGGCCGGCATTAACCGCTAAAAATCTGGCGGCATCGTTATCATCCGCGCAATAAATACCCGATAATAACGCACTTAAATCCCAAGGTGAATTAACTTTATCCAGTAAAGTCGGCCTAATCATTTTTTCATTGTTGGCGAGGACTGAGGGTGCTTTCGTCTCAAACAGCATGAGTGATTCGTTACTCAAAGCACTCAAACCGGGAATAACCGACTCGACACTACTCACACAAATCGCTTCCAGATAGCTGCCCAGAACGGTTTCAACAGCCGTATCCCAGCCAGTTGATACCTCCAGAAACTCTGCCAGACGTTGGTTCTCAGCCAAATTCATAGACGCCAGCCAAGCTCCCAGGTTTTTATTATCTTTACCCATTGCATGTTGCTGCAATAATTCCAGCGACGTTATTTTACCTTTAATACTATGGCTTTCCGAACGGCGAGTATGCAACGTATCATGAAACTGTTTGACCTGCTGGCGCTGCTCACGTATTTGATGATGCAATTTTTCCAGTTGAGCCTGATGATCATCCCGCTGAAAACCGATAATTTCAATATCGGCATCCAGTGTTTCAAGGTCACTTTGTAATTGGCTGGAAGACAGTTCTTCACGCTCATGGTTTAATTTATCCAGGCGGATTTGCAACTGGCGATTTTGGTTTTCCAATTGCAGCGCTTTTACCCTGTGTACTTCGGCCTGCTCCTTATATTCTGAACTTTTTGTCCGATACGTTTCCCACTGCGCCTGCCAAGAACGTCTTTTCTGAAGGGTATCCTGTTGTTGTTCCAAAATATCTTCTTGCCTTTCCTGGGCAATAATCCAGCTTTCTTCAGCTTCAACCAAGTTTTGTTTAAGCTCATCCAAAGTCTGCAAATCTGACTCAAGCTGGCTTAAGGATTGTTCTGCCTGGAGTCGGGTACGCTTAATTTCAACCAGGGTTTCTTCATGACTGGCTTCATGATGCTTGATGGCTTGCTGAAGACCGCTAACTTCAGCAACCAGCGCGTAATAATCCCCCTGCGCTTTATTTAAGTGCTGTTGCTGGGCTTTATGTTCAACACGCTTGGCTTCAATCGCGTTATCCGTATCACGTACCGCCACAAACAGGCGGTTATGCTCGGTTGCCACTTCATGCAACTTTGTTTCCAACTGTTGGCCCGCTTGTTGGTAACTATTCCAGCGCATCGCCAACAACTCCAACCTAAACTGGCGTTCCTGTTTTTTTAGCTCGGTATATTTTTCGGCTTTTTCGGCCTGCTTTTGCAAATGTTTAAGTTGCTTGTCAACCTCTTCGCGCAAATCATCAAGCCGCTCCAGATTTTCCCGCGTATGTTTCATACGGGTTTCTGTTTCACTACGCCGTTCTTTATATTTGGAAATACCGGCCGCTTCTTCGATATGTACCCGTAACTCATCGGGCTTCGCTTCAACCATCCGCGAGATGGTGCCCTGCTCGATAATGGCATAACTTCTTGAGCCCAACCCAGTCCCCAAAAACAGATCGGTAATATCTTTGCGTCGGCAACGCGAGCCATTCAGTAAAAACAGGGATTGACCATCACGGCTAATTTGTCGCTTGATGGCAATGGAGTTGTATTGCGCGTATTCGCCGCCCAACTTGCCCTCTGAATTATCAAAAACCAGCTCGACCGATGCGGTACTGACCGGTTTACGTCCGGACGAACCATTAAATATCACATCTGCCATATTACCGCCGCGCAAATGCTTGGCAGAACTTTCGCCCATGACCCAACGCACGGCATCAATAATATTGGATTTTCCACAGCCATTGGGGCCGACGATCGCGGTCAAATTTCCGCTAATGGGAATGACAGTCGGATCAACAAAGGATTTAAAACCCGAAAGTTTGATTTTTTCCAGCTTCAAAACAGGGTTTAATCCTACGCCTTGGTTAAAATAACAAGGCATTATCAATGATATTTAACTGATTTTCGACTTTTAATTAACAAATCCCTTTATTAACACTGGTTTTAACGTAAAAGACAGTAGTCGAACAAGATAAATTTCCGGGAACGCCGAGCCCCAGCTCGGCGCGGGATAGTCAAGCCGATTACTGACTATGGGTGACTACGCCGAGCTGGGGCTCGGCGTTACCGGAATCAAAATTGATAACCCATCTATCGAACCTAAACCAATAACACAAGGCACCAAAAACCAGTATCTCTTGAAAAAATGGCGATTTTAATGTTCAATTACCGCTCATCATATTTAGATATCCCAATACCATGAGGCCTTAAAAATGCTACAAAAAACTTTTATGGCAGCGATAATTATCGTTATTACCGGCTCTGTCAGCATGGCGGGCACCATCAGCAATGGAACCTGGTCACCCAATAATTGTGGCATTGAACCTGCGCTTCCCATTATTAAACAAGACACTGTTGAGACCTATAACCAAAGCATCAAAACCATTAATGAATGGCAGAAAAAAACCAATGACCATATTAATTGTATAATTAATGAAGCGAATGCCGACAGTGCCATCATCGCCAAAACAGCCAAAGAGCAACAAAACAAATTTCGGGCAGCGGCAGAAAAAATCAAGCTTGCCACGGATGCAGCCCAAGCCAAGCTGGATAAACAATAGCTGCGCCATCGACTGTCAAAGGCTTAATAATGAACAAAATTGGACTGGCACTATTTTTTTCGGTGCTAATATGGTCAGGTATAAATCCCAAAGATTACCTGACTTGGCTACTTGAAATCATACCGGCATTCATGGCTTTTATTGTTCTGGCGGCGACACGGTCAC
>SESD01001133.1_pt1 | contig 15165 bp, 15 predicted proteins | sample 3171411 | NCBI WGS metagenome assembly SESD01 (sample SAMN06051880, study PRJNA518727) | freshwater metagenome | biome: subpolar coniferous forest; feature: holomictic lake; material: water; isolation source: holomictic Lake 442, 16.5 m depth | place: Canada: near Kenora, Ontario | collected...
TGCCGGCCTTCAAGATCGTAGCCGCAACCCCCTGGACCGCGCCGAATGTATTGTCGAGCCCGACCCCCATGACCAGTGCCAATGCGTCTTGAAAGACGTTGGCATCCGCTTGTGTCGCGCCCCGGCGCTCGGGCTGAGCCGACGCCAACGTGTGTGCAGCTAATCGCCGGGCCGGAGCCAATACCTTGGACAGCAATGCATTCGCTAGCTCGGTCAAGATCTTTCCTTAGCGTAAAGTTTCAGACAATTTGCCAGCGAGTTCATTGTTACCCCATCGTCGCGCGCAAGCCGAGATACTTGTTGAGTGCGAAGTTGTCATGCTCTTTCTGCTCCAGTCGCGCCTCGTCTGCTCGCTGCGCGCTGCGATGGCGCTGCGACAAGGTATCGAAAGACCCTAGTCGGCGTTGTTGTGCTTGCCAATGCTGACGACCCGTTTCGACCTGGCGCCGCGCCGTCGCCGCGATCTCACGCTGCTGATCGATGGCGTTGTCAATCGTGTCGATGAACTGGCGCAAATTGCGCCAACCAGCACTGTCCATACCGGTCTGCGCAGCGCCGGCAAGCCTGGCGCTGTATTCGCAACGGTAGTCGAGCAGCAGTTGCAGGCGCGTCTGCATGTCACGCTCATGGCCGTTCACCACACCCAACTGCGCCGCAGCTGCGTCGTTGCGTTGTTGTGCCAGATCAAGCAGCGTTTGTAGAGGAAATGGTTTTGGCATGCACTCGGTCCTTTTATGTAACTAGTTCATTAATTGTTTAACGGCAATATTTCCGCAGGGAACAGGGCAGCGAGCTGGCTGATGCTCCCGGCATAGGGTTGGCTCTCGCGCATGCCCTGCTGCAAAAAACTCTCCAGTCGCGGTTGCATCTGGATCGCCAGGTCGAGCTGCGGGTCATGGCCGCTGCTGTAGGCGCCAACACTGATCAGATCGCGACTGCGCTGGTAGCGGGCATACAGCGACTTGAAGCGGCGCACGAGTTCCAACTGTTGAGGACTGATCAGGTTGGGAAGGACGCGACTGACCGAAGCTTCAATGTCGATGGCGGGGTAGTGCCCCTGATCGGCCAACATGCGAGCCAGCACGATATGGCCATCGAGAATCGCGCGCGCGCTGTCCGCGACTGGGTCCTGCAGATCGTCGCCTTCGACCAACACGGTATAGAACGCCGTGATAGAGCCACCGCCGTCGGCGCCGTTACCGGCCCGTTCGACCAGTTGTGATAGCTTTGCGAATACCGAAGGCGGATAGCCCTTGCTGACCGGCGGCTCGCCGATAGCCAGCGCAATCTCGCGCTGCGCCATCGCGTAGCGTGTCAGCGAGTCCATGATCAACAGCACGTGTTTGCCCTGGTCGCGGAAATATTCGGCAATCGCGGTGGCATAGGCGGCACCCTGCAAGCGCATCAGCGGATTGGTGTCCGCTGGCGCCGCGATCACCACCGATCGCGCCAAGCCCTCGGTGCCGAGGATGTCCTCAATGAACTCCTTCACTTCGCGTCCCCGTTCGCCGATCAACCCCACGACGATCACGTCGGCGCTGGTATAACGCGCCATCATCCCCAGCAGCACACTCTTGCCAACACCGCTGCCAGCAAACAGGCCCATGCGTTGGCCGCGACCTACCGTCAGCAGTGCGTTGATGGCGCGCACGCCGACATCCAGCGCATCGGTGATGGGCTTGCGCTCCAGCGGATTGAACGGGCGGCTCTGCAGCGGCGTGCTGTGCGTGGCGAACAAAGGCCCCAGCCGGTCCAGCGGGCGCCCCGCGCCGTCGAGTACCCGCCCCAGCAGGGCGTCGCCAACGGGAATTTGCTTGGTGCGATCCTGTCCGCGGCGCGCCAGTCGAATCGCGCTGCCGTTGCGCGGCAAAGATTGCACCGTCTGAATCGGAAAGACCCGCGCGCCCGGAATCAGGCCATAAACGTCGTTGGCGGGCATCAGGAACAGCTTGTCGCCAGAGAAGCCGACCACTTCGGCGTCGACGGCGCCGTTGTTGGGCAGTTCTACCGAGCAGCCGCTGCCGACGGCAAGCTTTAGTCCGGTCGCCTCCATCACCAGGCCGGCGACGCGGGTGAGACGACCACTCACGAGTACCGGGCTGGTTTGCACCGCCAGCTCGTTGCAGTCACGCAGAAAACTGCGCCAGCGACCACAGCGCAAGGCGAAATCAGTCGATCCAGGCATCGTCGCTCCCGATCGCTTCGACCACGCGCTGCCAGCGGCGCTCGATGGTTGCGTTGATTTCGCATTCGGGCGCTTCCACGCGACAGCCGCCGCGCGCCATCTCGGCGCTTTCGATGATCTCCCAGTTCGATTGCGCCAGTCGCTCGCCCAGGCTGTTGCGTACCAGCGCGGCATCTTGCGGATGCAGGATCAGGCGTGCACGCTGATGTGACAACGGCAGCTTGCCGAGCACCTCATTGACCACTGCCAGTACCATGTCGGGCTTGAACTTCACAACCTGACGCACTACCTGTTTGCTGATCGCCAGTGCCAGTGCGAGCAACTCGTCGGCCACACCCTGGTCAAATCGCTGCAGGTCCTGCGCTAGCGCCTCCATGATCTCTTGCAGCCGCATGGCCTCGGCTGCCGCCCGGTCGCTACCTTCCCGATAGCCTGCCGCGTAGCCCTGCTGATGCGCCTGCTGACGCAGGCGTTCCAGTTGCGAGGCGTTCGCCAGGGCGACCGTCGCGTCGATTTTTTGCGGCGCATCGAATGAGTCGAGTTCCCAACGCTGATACGCGCTGCGCTGTTCCTTTGGCGTCGCGACGCTAGACATAGCTGTCTTCGCCCACGCCACCCAGCACAATCTGGCCCTCGTCCGCCAGGCGACGTGCAACCTTCAAGATCTCCTTTTGCTCGGCCTCGACTTCGGACAGGCGCACCGGACCCTTTGCTTCGAGGTCGTCGCGCAACATCTCGGCGGCGCGTTGCGACATGTTTTTGAAGATCTTCTCGCGCAAGTTCTCTGCAGAACCCTTGAGGGCAACGATCAGGGACTCGGACTGAATCTCGCGCAGCAACAGTTGGATGCCACGATCATCAATGTCAATGATGTTCTCGAACACGAACATCTCGTCCAGAATCTTCTGCGCCAGCTCGGCGTCGTACTCCCTGACGCTTTCAATCACCGTGGCCTCGATGTTGCCCGTCATATAGTTCAGCATTTCTGCCGCCGCACGCACGCCACCCATCGGGGTTTTTTTGATATTGGCGCTCCCCGAGAGTAGCTTGGTCAGCACGTCGTTGAGCTCACGTAGCGCCGACGGCTGGATGCCGTCCAGCGTGGCGATACGCAGCACGACGTCATTGCGCACGCGCTCAGGTAGTTGACTCAGCACTTCACTCGACTGGTCGCGGTCCAGATGAACCAGGATGGTGGCGATGATCTGCGGATGCTCATTTGCAATCAGTTCCGCCACCGCCGCCGAGTCCATCCACTTCAGGCCTTCGATGCCACTGGTGTCACCGCCCACCATGATGCGGTCGATCAGGCTACCAGCCTTGTCATCGCCCAACGCATTCGTCAGCACGGTACGCAGGTACTCGCGCGAGTTCAGACCGAGGGATGATTTTTCTTCCGCCCTGAGACGAAAGGCGCTCAGCACCTGCGCGACCCTTTCTCGTGTGACATTTTTCAAATTGGACATGGCGGCGCCGAGCTTCTGAACTTCACGCGGGCCCAGATGCTTGAACACTTCGGTCGCACCCTCCTCTCCCAGTGACAGAAGCAAGATGGCACCGCGCTCCAGGCCGTCGTCATTCATCCTTGTTCACCCATTCCTTGACGACGCTGGCGACCAGTTGCGGCTCGCTGCGCGCCAACTGTTTCGCAGCGCCGAGGTTGTCAGCATGGCTCTCCAGGCTCGGCGACCGGTTGGAATCGTCGTTGCCCAGAGCGGCGCTCGGCTCCGTCTGCTGCGCTGTGCTCAACGTCGCCAGCACCGGGCGCAACACCCCCAGCACCAGAAACATCAGCAGGCCCGCGATCAACACATAGCGGCCAACGTCCTTTGCCAGGGCGATGTTGTCGGGCTGCTTCCACAGAGGCAGCTCCGCGAGGGGCTCGACTTCGGCCACCGTGAAGGCGCTGTTGGTCACGTTGAGCGAATCACCGCGCTCCTTGCTGTAACCCATGACTTCCTTGACCAGCGCGTTAATCTGTTCCATCTCCTCGGTCGTCAGCGCCTTGTTGCTCGCCTTGCCTTGCGCGTCGACCAGCTTGCGGTGGTTGACCACCACGGCGACCGACATACGCTTGATGGCGCCGACCTGCTGGCGGGTATGTCTAATGGTCTTGTCGACCTCATAGTTGACCGTGGAGTCGCGTCGTGTCGTGGTCGGGTTGGCACCGGTCAGCAAGGTCGTCGGCGCCGAAGCAGCAGTGATGGGTGCACTGGCGCTTGCCGCCGGTTGGTTGCTGAGTGCCCCTGGCACCCCGGCAGCAACGCCACTGTTGCTGCCGCTCGATTCGCTGCTCTGCTGGCTGCGCACGGCGGCCGAGGCGGACGGGTTTGGACTGAAGATTTCGGCGACGTTCTCAATCTGCGTGAAATCGATGTCCGCCGTCACTTGGGCCAGGACGTTGTTGTTGCCGGTAATCGGCGTCAGAATCGCCTCGATGCGCTTGACGAAGCTTCGCTCTACTTCATGCAGGTACTTCAGTTGCCCCGGGTCCAACCCAACATTGTTGACTTCTGAACCGGTGAGCAGACTGCCGCTCTGGTCGATCACGGTTACATTCTTTACCGGCAGATCCGCAATACTGCTCGACACCAGGTGCACGATGGCGCTGACCTGCCCGGGGTCGATGCTGCGCCCGGGGTGTAGGCTTAGCATGACCGAAGCGCTCGGTTTTTGCTGCTCGCGCACGAATACCGACGGCTTGGAAAATGCCAGATGCACGCGCGCGGCGCTTACCGCCGAAAGCGACTGAATCGAGCGTGCCAACTCACCTTCTAGTGCGCGCTGGTAGTTGACCTGTTCCTGAAACTGTGACGTGCCCAGCTTCTGTGACTCCATCAGTTCGAATCCAACCAGTCCGCCCTTGGGCAGTCCCTGGCCCGCCAGACGAAGACGCACCTCATGGACCTGATTGGCCGGCACCAGCAGCGCGCCGCCACCTTCGGTAAATTTGAACGGCACGTTCATCTGCTGCAGTGAGCTGATGATGGCGCCGCCGTCGCGGTCAGACAGATTGGCGTAGAGCACCCGGTAGTCGGGGCTCTGACCCCAAAGCCAGCCGGCCACCAGCAACGCCACGATGGCTGCCAGCACCACCATCACCCCGATTTTCTGCCTGGGAAAATTCAAGCCGAGCGTCGGAACGCGCGATAAATTCAGCTGTGCGGCGTCGATTGCCATGATTTTTCTTCGGTTGACCTGTTGCAGTGATTGTGGACAATGCGCGGCCCGGCAAAACGGCAAGAAGAGGGTATTAACGGGTCGTAATCTCGCGCCGTCGCCACGGCGCTGGTGTTAACCTTTGATCCCAACCCAACGGCATCGGTGGCCGCATCTGCTGCAGTATTGCCAACCGGGGTAACTGAATTGTTGCGAGGAAGAAATAATGGATACCAGCGCCATTGACAATCTGCTTGGGCAACTTCGCGCGGCAGCGGCGACCGCGGCCAAACCAGCGCGCGCAGCCGCCACGCCAGTCGCCGGGAATGACTTTGCCAGGCTGCTGAAGAATTCTCTCGAGGGTGTCAATGCCAGCCAGGTTCAAGCCGCCAGCATGGCGCGTGAATTCGAACTCGGCTCGCCCAATGTCAGTCTCAACGATGCCATGATATCGATGCAGAAGGCCAACCTGTCGTTTCAGCAAATGGTGCAGGTTCGCAACCGGCTGGTGACGGCCTATCACGACATCATGAACATGCAGGTCTGATTCGCAGCCGACTCAGCTCGTATCGGATTTGCAAGAAGCCGGTCATTTTTTTTCGGGCACCAAGGTTGCCCGGCTGCCAGTGGCCCATAGTTGCTTGACTGTCATCACCACCAGGAAACAATCCTGCGCACTGATCTGCGGAAACTGCTCTTTCAGGGTCCGAAGTGCCAAGTGCTCATGCGGTAGTCCGGCCCAGTGGTTCGCCGGGTCAAAGAAGGGTCGCAAGGCGTCGCAGGCGGCCGGGAAGATGGCCCGCAGTTCATGTCGCGTGCGCCGCTCGGTCAAGAAACCGGGCTCAGGCATCAAGTCGCTCGATGCACTGTCAAACGTCAAGTGTGGCATGGTTAGCTTGCTGCACGCCGGGCGCGGCCTTTGCGTTGGAGGGGTGCAGCCCTTGGTGTCTTCAAGGCCAGCGAGGGTGTTTCCAGTGATTGCGTCAATTTGAGGGCCAGAGCAATGACGTGTTGCGGATCCACGCCCAGCGAGTCGATCAGGAACTCGATGATTTCTGAGCGAGGATGAGCCAGGGTCGGTTCAATCATCATGACGGCCGCCGCCACGGCGAGTGCACTTTCACGGTGGGCGGTGTCGGGCAACATATGCTGCAAGGCGTTCAGCGCTTCCACTGGCGCTACCGCCGTGATGCGCGCTTGTTCCTTTAGCAGTGCGATCCAGTCGGTTTGTGGCGAGGCGCTGCCACGCGCATGCGCCGGCAGTTGCGCCAACAGGCGCGCCAGACGAAAGCTGCGCCGCTCGAAAGCGCCGATCGAAACCATGCCGGCCAGAACGATGCGGCACACGGCCGGCGCAAAGCCGCCTTCGGTAATATGTTCCAGTACCGACTCGCGAATGGCTTGCAACTCCAGTTGGGCCCGTGCGTGGGCCACATCGCCATCCGCTGCATCGGGCTTGAACCAGGCGCCCAGGCCGTTGGCACCAAACATCTGACGCGTCGATGCTACCGTCCAGTCGTTTTTCAGGTCACGGTACTGATTCAGGCTATCGGTGATTTTGAGCGCCAGTTTCTTTTCCACCAGCTTCAAGGGGTGGTCATCGGCAATGGTGACGCGATTGGCGCGGGCTTTGTCTGCCTGCTCGCGTATCAGCGGCGCCAGCGCAAAATCGTCTGACAGCAGTTCGCGTTGCATGCGCATCGAGTTTTGCTTGCCCAGGGCGTCCGCCACCGAGCGCGTGGCAAACATCTTTACCCAAGGTCGAACCCAAGTTTTGTACAGGTTGGCATTGAGTTCAGAGACTTTGGCGATGGTTGAAAACATGGCCTCTTCCTCGCGACCTTCCGGGTTAAGCGCCTCTATGTCGCCCATGGTACGGTGCTCATAGTGCACGGTGTAGTCGCCCGGCTCCAATTGCTCCCAGCGCTGATGCTCTTTACCGGCCTTTGCTTCGAGCTTCATTTCATACAGACCCGGTGGCAGACTTTCAATCATGTCCAGCGAATTCACCAGTTGGTCGTGCTCCTTGCGTGCCACCTCGCCGCCTACAAAGATGCCCAAATGGCCAACGCTTTCATGCAGCACGTAAATGATGGTGCGTCCAGCCGCCGCAATAGCGCGCTCGTCGCCCCAGGTATCGATAATCCAGTTCAGCGCCTGTGGCGGCGGCGTGATGTTGTCGCCCCAGGACGCAAAGACGACGACCGGCGCCGTGATGTTGCGCAGATCAATGGCGCGATCCCCTGCCATCACTGTGCCGCGCGCCAGCCGATTGCCAACAAACAGGTTTTCCACGATGGCTTCAATCTCGCTGCCGGTCATGCGAAAGTAGCCACCCCACCAGCGCTCGAATTCCAGAAAACGCTCGGCTTCAGTGTCCACACTGGACCACAGGTTGTAGTGCTTGTTCCACAAAGTATTGGCGGGGTTGAGCTTTTCGAAGTTCTCCACCAGGTGCACACCGTCAAAGCGGTCCACCCCCAGATCTCCCGTCAGCGACGCCAGCCAGGAGCCGCCCAGCAAAGCACCGGCGTAACGCATGGGATTGAGTTTGGAGCTACCAGCCCAGTACGAAAGCGGTGCGCCCATGATCATCATTGGGCCGAACAACTCGGGGCGCATGGCGTTGAGCGCCATCATGGCCCAGCCGGCCTGGCAGTTGCCGATGACCACCGGTTTGGCCTGGCATTGCGGGTGCCGGGCAATCACCTCTTGCAGAAAATGCGCTTCGGCCTGTGCCACGGTGAACAGCGTTTGGCCTTCCTCGGGTTCCGGACGGAACGTCACAAAGTAAACGGGGTGACCCGCATGCATGGCCATTCCGACCTCAGAATCAAACTTGAAACCCCCTATGCCCGGCCCATGTCCAGCTCGGGGATCAACCACCACCACCGGGCGCGCCTGCAGATTGACCGGCATGCTGGCTGGCGGCACTAGTCTCAGCAAGGCATAGTTGCAGGGATGTGCCATATCGTGGCCGTCCAGCACTACCTCATGTTCAAACTTAAGCAGTGGCGGTGTACCCTGATCCAGATGCTTCTTGTAGTTGTTGCCACGATCGAGCATCGTCTCCAGGAACAAGGCGGTGCGCTGCGCCGCATCTACAAAATAGCTGTTGGCGTCTTCCTTCCCGAAATTTGCGGCCTTGCCAACAGTTTGCTTTTTTTTGGTCTGATTCGCTTTGCCGACGGTATTCATGATTTCAATCCTTGCAGAGAAATTTAGCTTCCTACTTATAGCAGGCACCCGAGCGCCGCAACGCTGGAATACAGCAAGAAAAAGGGCTCTTTCATGCCGGCTAATTCCTCGTCGGCAATCTGGCGACAGCGATAATGAAAGGCGACTACAGTGGCTATCGACAGAAAGAAACGGAACCAAATAGTGGAACTTAAAAGTCTGCTGGATCAGCCCCATAAACTGCCTACCATCCCGAAGGTCGCGCAGCAGTTGATTCAGAGCCTGGGCTCCGACGACGTGACGATCGGCGAGATTGCACACCAGTTGGTGGCCGATCCAGTCTTGAGCGCCAAATTACTGCGGCTGGCCAACTCCGCCTACTTCAATTTGTCGCGCTCCATCGGCAGCGTCGACGATGCCCTGCGCGTGCTCGGCTTTGTCATGGTGCACAACCTGGTGATGGGCAACAGCATGGCGGCGGCATTTCGAAATACGCCGGGCATGAACCTGAAACAGTTCTGGCGCTACAACCTGTACACCGCCAGCGCGTCGCGCTGGCTCGCGACCGCGGCCGGTGCGAATGGCGATTTGGTCTTCACGGTCGGTCTGATGCACGGTATTGGCCAATTGCAGATGCATGCCGGGATGCCCGCCGTCATGGCGCCGCTGGACCTGCAGATCAATGTGATCGAGGCGGGGCGTGCCGAGTTGGAACAACAGGCACTCGGCTTTCACTATGGCGACGTGTCCGCTGAAATGGCGGCTATCTGGAAGTTTCCGCCACTCATTATTTCCCCGTTGCGCAACATACCTCAGCCGCTGACCGCGCCAGCGTTTTCCGAAGTCGCCGCCTGGGTGCATATGGGCACATGGCACGCGCGCACCCAGTTACTGAAAAAGACCGACGAGGAATTGCAGGCCAGCTACCCGGTCGAGGTTGCCAAGCGCCTGGGCATCGCCACATCTTGGGCAAGCACCGGTATGCCACAGCTAACTGAATTGTCCGAAGGCCTGGAGGACATGCTCGGCTGAGTCGGTCATCCATCTGTTGCGAGGAATTCATGAGAAAAAAAGTTGTATCGGCAGCCGAAGCGATCGCCATTTTGCGCGACGGTGACACCCTTTGTTGCTCGGGTTTCGGCAGCAATGGCGTGCCTGTCGAACTGATCCTGGCGCTGGAAAAGCGGTTTCTTGAAACCGGTTCGCCGCAAAACCTTACGCTGCTGTTCGGTGGCGGCCCGGGTGACGGCGCGAGCGGAGGTGCCAACCATCTGGCGCACGAGGGTATGCTCAAGCGCGTGATTGGTGGCCATTTTGGGATGGTGCCGCAGATCGGACAACTCGCCCTGCAAAGCAAGGTCGAGGCCTACAACCTGCCGTTGGGCGTCATATCGCATCTTTACCGCGACATCGCCTGCGGGCTGCCCGGCACTGCATCCAAGGTCGGTCTGGGCACCTTCGTTGACCCACGCCACGAAGGCGGAAAAATAGGCAGCAAGCAAGGTGAAGATCTGGTTGAAGTGATCACGCTAGGCGGCACAGAACTTCTGTATTTCAAGGCGTTCCCGATATCGGTTGCATTTATCCGCGGCACCAGTTCCGACCGCGAAGGCAACATCACGATGGAGCACGAAACTCTGACCCAGGATGTGCTGGCGATCGCAACTGCCACCAAGAACAGTGGTGGTTTCGTCATCGCCCAGGTTGAGCGCATCGTGGAGCGCAGTTCGCTAAATCCGCGCAAAGTCAAGGTACCTGGAATTCTGGTCGATTGCGTGGTGGTATCTCAGACCGAAAATCATCCGCAAAACCTGAGCGGCAGCTACAACGCTGCGTTTTCTGGCGAAGTGCGGGTTCCACTGGATGCCATTGAACCGATGGCACTCGATGAGCGCAAGGTGATCGCGCGCCGCGCCGCCTTCGAATTGCGGCCCAATGCAGTGGTCAATCTGGGCGTTGGCATGCCCGAAGGAGTGGCTGCCGTTGCCAACGAAGAAAAAATCCTGAAATACTTGACTCTGACCGCCGAGCCAGGCGTCATCGGCGGCATGCCGGCCTCCGGAATAAACTTTGGCGCGGCCACCAACCCGGACGCAGTGATCGATATGAATCAGCAGTTCGATTTCTACGATGGTGGCGGACTTGACCTCGCGTGTCTGGGCCTGGCGCAGTGTGACGCAGGTGGCAGCATCAACGTCAGCCGCTTCGGCCCGAAATTGGCCGGCGCCGGAGGCTTCATCAATATCACCCAGAACACCCGGTCCGTGGTATTCGTCGGCACCTTCACTGCAGGGGGTCTGAAGATCGCCATCGAGCACGGCCGACTCAATATTTTGACGGAAGGGCGTTCCCGAAAGTTCGTTAACCAGATCGAGCAGGTTACCTTTAGCGGGCCTTACGCGGCCAATAGCGCCCAGCAAGTGTTGTATGTGACCGAACGCTGCGTGTTCCGCCTGACACCGAAGGGGTTGGAACTTATCGAGGTTGCGCCTGGCGTGGATATTGAAAGAGACATCCTGTCGCAGATGGATTTCAAACCCATCGTTAACAACCCGAAGCTGATGGATTCGCGAATTTTTCAACCCGAACCCATGCAACTCAAAGATGCGCTGCTGTCCATCAGCCTGGTGGACCGGATGCAATACGAGGCGGCAAAAGGGACTGCCTATTACAACTTCCAGGGCTTGCGTGTCAACAGCCTGAAAGATGTTGAGGACATTCGGCTTGCTACCGAGAACCTGTGCCGGTCCATTGGACGCAAGATCGCGGTGATCGTCAATTACGACGATTTTCAGATTGACGAGAATGTGTTCGATGACTACTCGGCAATGGTGAAACAGGTGAGCGATAGGTACTACACCTACGTTTCACGTTACACCACAAGCGCCTTCATGCGTCTGAAACTTGGTGCTGCGCTGGAAAGTCGGGGTTTGGCGGCCCACATCTACGAAACACCACAAGAGGCGATTGATTCAACGCGCCCCGCCAGCGCCCTCAATTCCTCCACCGTATTGAACTTGTAGACTGGTTGGCGCCCGCCTGCCAGAGGTGCGTTGGCGTGCACTTCACGCGGAAATTCCACGATGCCTGTGTTCGTGCTCCAGTTTGGTGATGTAACGCTGGATCAGCGAACGCTCGCGTTCGCGCATGCCAGTGAATTCCCAACCCGAGCGGCGGTCCCTGAGCCCGCTGCGAAACGTCACCTCGACCGATCCCCTGATCACGATATCGGCAGTTACTACACCGAATTCTGGCAAGACAATATGGCACATTCGCAAAACGGTGCCGGTCTCAAGCTTGGCCGTGGTCTGCGAATCAATCACCGAGATGCCGCCACAACTGATATTGACGATGACCACACCGTGCGCAACATCGATGACGCCAGCGGCCGGTGTCAAGTCGCAAACCAGCGGATGGGTGCGCGGCGTGCCGATGCGGTAATACTCGCGGCGTTGCAGACGCAGCAGCGACTCGGGCATCGCCATGCTGAAAACTTCCCGGCCTTCGAACTGGACGTTACCAAACGCCTGGCAAGTCATCTGGATCCGGATACCGTCAAGCACCGTGGTGCAAACAATCTTGCCGGCCGTCAGGGCTCGCCGATTGGCGTCAGCGTTGGCGCCGCAATCCAGCAACACGCAGTTCTGCTCTGGCCTGATGGCGATCATGGAGGTCAGGATGAAGTCATCGGCGACGCCGTCGAGTGTTGCCGTGACAACGCTGCCGGTCTTGCATATCGCGCTCAAAATGGCAGCGATCTCGATGCGCCCGTGGACCATGTACTTGTCAGGGTCTGCGCTGCTTTCTTGCGACTTGTCGATGTGATCGGTCATGGGTGCATTTCCGTGTCGAGCATTTTATATGCGTAGTATCTGCGATCAGCGCAGCGGGTCTGGCGGGCCTTGTTCCAGCCGGTAAACCCAGGCCAGAAGTTCTGCCACAACGCGGTAAAGCGCTGGCGGAATGCGTTGGTCCAGGTCAAGCTGCATCAGCAGCGCCACCAGCTCTTTTGATTCGTGCACGTACACGCCGTGTTGATGCGCGCGCTCAATGATGGCCTGCGCGATCAAGCCGCGGCCTTTGGCAACCACCCGGGGCGCGCTGTCTTCGCCACTGTAGGTCAGCGCAATGGCCGACTGCTGTGCTTCAGCTTTGCTCATGGTGTGTGACCGCAATGCTGGAAGACGGCAGGCCGGCCGCCACCAGCGCCTGCTGCAACGCTGCGCAGTGGTCCTGCAACAGCGCCGCGCTGGCGGCGCTGGCGGCCTCAAGCCGAATGCCGATACTACCGTCGGCCAGACTCAGCGTTGCGTTGAGTTCGCCAAGCCGCGGCAACTTGAGCCGGATTTGGGTGTTCCAGACCGGCTGCGGGTCGACTTGCCCCTGCCCCTGCCCTTCCCCTTGCGAGCCGGTGGATTGTTCATTCACCGCCCACTGCATCCATTGCCGCGGCCAGATTTCGACTTGCATCAAAACCGTCGAGGTGTCCAGTGCCGCCAATTGCTGTTGCACCAGCGGCAGTGTTTGCGGCGCAATGGTCTGCGCGTCACGTACTACGGAATGCGTCAGTCGGGCTTGCGGCTCTTGCATGATTTGCGTCAGGCTGCGCGTGCCGGCAACCCATTGCGCCTGGTGTGATTCATAGAACAGTCCGGTGTCGGCAAAAGTCCTGGCAAGCTCGCCTGACAGCTTTGCACCGTCGGTAGGCGCTGCTGCCAGCAGTGGGCCTGGTGCGGACGCGCCAATCGGCTTTGCCAACTCGCTGCTTGCGAGCATGGTCGCCGCCACCAGGCGCCCAGCAACCGACAAGCTTGGCGCCGCGCCGCTGGCCAGGGGCACGGCAGAACGGAGTTCAAACGTCAGTCGCGGCTGACGCGAGACAAAAGCCAGCTCCAGGTTGTCGCCGGGCGCAATGAATGAGGGCAAAGTCATACGCATCGGCTGACCGTCCAGCAAGACCTTATAGTCGCCGCCCGGCAGTTTGGCCTCGACCCGTGCCGTCAGGATGTCGCCCGGCTCGTAGGGCGGCAACAGGCGCTGCGCATCAGAGCGCGCGCTGGTGACAAAGCGAGCCGCTGTGACCGGCAGGACCGCAGCAACACCTCCTTTGGGCGAGATGTCTGCAATCATGGCCAGCCTTGCGACGTGCTCGCTAGGGGCTAAGCACCGTGTTCGGTTTCATAAGCCAGGTGCAAGCGGTGCTGCTGACGCGCGCTGCCCAGGTATTGCGCGAGTTGCTGCATCCATGGTTCGGTGCATTCCCGCACTTTGGCATCGTCGGCCAGCGCCTTGCGCAGCAGTTCAAACTTGCGCTTGGTGAAATGCGCGCCTTCCACCGGCCGCGTGTCAACCTGCCGCAGAGCATTGGTCAATGTGCGGCAGTCCTGCTCCAGCGCAACCAGCCGGTCCCAGTCGCTCGCTTTGGCCGCTTCGACCATCTCGCCGGTCTTGGCCGAGATCGAAATATAAAGTTCCAGAATGTGTTCGTGCGTATCCATGGCTCAGAAGGCTCCGTAAGCGCTCGCCAGGCGGCGCGATTGCGGGGACGCCAGCGCTGGTGTTTTTGCAATATCAGGCGCTGCGCGCACCACCGGGGCCGGGGCCGACGCGGCTGGCGCCGGCTTGGCGGCAATGCTCTCCCAGGCGCCGCCCAACTGCTCCAGCAGCAGCGCCACCTCGTCGAGTCCCTTGCCTTCGTTCCTGAGGTTGGCTTCGAACAGGCGTTGCACCATGTAGGCGTACAGGTCCGACAAATTCTGTGCCATTTGGCCGCCCACATTCAGGTCCAGGCTGGCCTTGAGCCCGCCGTCGATGATGGCAATGGCTTTGGAGATGGCTTCGCATTTGGGCGCAATCTCTTTGCGCTGCAGATGCCCCTTGGCGGCGGCCACTGCCGCGCGCGCGCCGTTGAACAGCATGACCACCAGTTGGTGCGGGTCGGCGGTGCTGACGAACGACTCCACGCCCACCGTGCGGTAGGCGTTCATGGCTGCGTATGAATTGGCGGAAATCATGTGCCTGGTCCTCTACTTATTTTTCATCATGTTGGCAATTCCATCCAGCTGCGTCGTCAGGAAGCTGCTGGTCGAATTCATGCTGCTGATCAGCGTGTCGAGCGAAGAAAACTGCCTCTGGTAAGTCTTCTGCACAGCGTCCAGACGGGCCTGGATTTGCGTGCGGCGCGAGCCGATGTCTTTGATCGAGCGGTTGATGCCGTCCACCTTGGCGGAAAGCGGGCCGACCGGCCCGATGATGCTGGTTGCGGCACTGTCGATGGCCTTGCCGATGGCCGCCGTCAGGGCGGCGACGCCGGCAAAATCGGCGTTCAACGCGGTGGTGGCCTTGGCCGTATCGAAGACCAGCGTTCCATCCTTGTTGGCGCTGATACCGACGCTGGACAGCGTGGTGTAGGCGCCGCCGGTCTGCTGCGTGCTGGCCAGGATGGCCGTCACCTGGCGTTGCAGCCCAAGCACCGCCGACACACCCTGCAGCACGGCGCCTTTGGCCGTGGCGCTGCTGATGGTGCTGTTGGCGGCGTTGTAGGCCTTTACCAATCCGGCGAGCGAGCTGGTGATGCTGGCGGTGTCGCGCTGTACCGTGACACTCACCGGGGTGCCCACCGCGTTTTCCTTGACCAAGTTCAG
>SESD01001134.1_pt1 | contig 15164 bp, 13 predicted proteins | sample 3171411 | NCBI WGS metagenome assembly SESD01 (sample SAMN06051880, study PRJNA518727) | freshwater metagenome | biome: subpolar coniferous forest; feature: holomictic lake; material: water; isolation source: holomictic Lake 442, 16.5 m depth | place: Canada: near Kenora, Ontario | collected...
AACACAAAGCGGTAGGTTTCCTAACACAATGGCGTGGGCTTTTTGTGGACTTACCCCCGTAAGTAACAGGAGATCATATGATGAAGAAACGCTTGCTCGCATCATCTGCGGTCATTGCCCTCTGTGCAGCCAGTTTACTTGGTGCAACGAGTGCGGCTTCAGCTGCATCACGAACTGTCACAGTATGGCAGCCACAATCTGGTGGAACCTTAGAGGCATGGCAATCTGCAATGACTCGCATTGAAAAAGCTAACCCCGGCCTAACAATTAAATCTGTTGGCTCAGTCGATATGGCTAAATCCCTAGCAGCTATTAACGCAGGCACCGGACCTGATATTTCACTATCAAACGGCGCGGGAAACCTTGGTTGGTTCTGCGGCAGCGGTGCATGGCAGTCCCTTAATAAACCAATCTCTTCATCAAAAGGCATAAAGCTTGCATCGACTTTCACTGCACCAGCTATTAACTACTCAACAAGTGGATTAAATCGTTGCGCACTTCCCGCCCCTGGTGGAACTGAAGTTACAACTTTTTACTATAACAAAGATCTTTTAACTAAGGCTGGATTTAAAAACCCACCTAAAACTACAACTGAATTGCTTAACTATTCAAAGAAGTTAACAACATTCAACTCTGATGGATCAATCAAAACTGCAGGATTTATTCCATGGGCTGGCTATGCCAGCAATGACATGGATGCAATGTGGCTGGGCTGGATGTTTGGCGCAACATGGTTTAACGCACATGGTGACCCAGCATTCTCGGCAGATGCACGGTGGGCTCGCGCATTCACATGGCAAAAGAGTTTCATTGCTCAGGTTTACGGCGGTGGCGACTTCAAGAAAGGCGCAGCGGCAGTAACGAAGTTTTCAGCAAGTGCTGGAGATTTCTGGGGCGGCGACAATGACTTTGTTACAGGTCGAGTAGCAATGATGACCTCAATGGACTGGATGTCACAGATGTTCTGTGATCTTAATTGGTCACTCAATCCATGTAATAAGCCAGTTGTTAACTTCGGAATTGCAGCACTTCCTATGGAAGATCGCGCAGTTGCACAGTACGGTTCAAGTGCAGTTGGTGGAGCTCTCATGGGTATCTCTAAGGGTTCAAAAAACTTTAGTGATGCTTGGTTAGTCTTGAAATCACTTGCTACAGATCCTGTATTGGCAGTTGAACTATCAAATGCGACTGGTTCAATTCCAACATTAGTATCGTTGCAAAATTCATCAAAAATCACCTTCCCTGCCTTCTATGACGATGTGTATGCAATTACCAAGAATAAATACTCTGGTTGGCATGCGCTAAGAAATACAGGTGTACACCGTGAAGAGGCAGAAATGAATAACTTCATGGCTGCATGGCAAGCTGGTCAAGTGAGCGATCTGAAAGCAGGACTAGCAGGAGTTGTCGCTACCGTTAAGGACATCTTGGCAAATAATTACTCTTCTGGATCTGACGGGTAATTAAATAAAATAATGACAAAAGCGTTACAAGCAATCACTTCATTGGTACGCCCCCGCCGAAAGGCGGGGGCTATCAGTGGTTCACACATGGATTCAAAAAGAAGGAAACTTCATACCCCTTGGATTTTTATTGGCCTATGCATGTCACCATGGGTTCTAGGTTTTCTCTTTTTTACTGCATATCCAATGATTGCTAGTTTTTATGAGTCATTCACTCGATTCGATTTGATTAATCCCCCAAAATGGGTTGGTTTAGGCAACTACCGTCGGATGTTTTTTCATGATCAATTATTTTGGATATCTATTAAAAATACGATTTGGATTTCAGCAATATCAATCCCTTTAAGAATTTGCTTTGCATTATTTACAGCTTGGATTTTGACGAAGCCAAAACGTGGAAGTTCAATTTATCGGACTATGTTCTTTATTCCTGCGATGGTTCCTACGGTTGCAGCAACTATGTCGTTTACTTACATTTTCAATCCGGCTGTCGGTCCTATCAATAGATTTCTTGAATCGATCGGAATTAAAAATCCCCCTTATTGGTTCCTCGATCCACACTGGTCTAAATGGGCGCTGATAATCCTTGGTTTATGGGGAATCGGCGACACCATGATCATTTACTTAGCTGGATTTCTCGATGTTCCGCGAGCACTCTATGAAGCTGCAGAGCTGGATGGCGCTAATTCCTGGCAACAATTCCGCTCTGTAACTTTGCCCCTCATGACCCCTGTCATCTTCTTTTCGGCAGTGACTGGAATTATCGGAAGTTTCCAGTATTTCACGGAAGCCTATGTTGCCTCAGGCCAAGTGCTGGATTACTCACATTCCATGTATTTCTATGCAAGTCATATTTATAACGAAGCTTTTGCAAATTATCAGATGGGATACGCATCTGCTCTTGCTTGGGTACTGCTTGTTATTACCTTGCTGTGCACATACGTCATGCTAAAAACCCAAAAACGCTGGGTCCATTATCCAAATGGGAGTTTATTTAAATGAGCGTACTTGATCAGATCAATCCCGAAAGTAATCAGAGTGATAAATGGCGGGAAGATGCACGACGTGCCAAGTTTCACAAACGGCGTAAGCGTTTTCTTTTTGCTGTAGCAAATCACTCGGTTTTAATCGCTATGTCGACGGTTTTTATGATGCCACTCTTTTTGATTGTAGTTATTTCACTCATGGATTTCCAACAAGCCTCCCGTCGAGCAATTTGGCCTAATCCCTTTATTTGGCACAATTACATCGAAGTTTTCCAAGCCGTGCCATTTCTACATTGGACGCTGAATACTTTGTTCGTATCCGTTCTGACGATGATTGGAACGGTCGTTTCAAGTGTTCCGCCAGCCTATGTACTTTCACGGTTAAATTGGAAGGGACGTCAAACCTCCTTCCTAATTATTCTGGCAACTATGATGCTGCCTGGGCAAGTAACTATGATTCCCGTATACGTTATTTTCTCAAAGATTCACTGGATACCCTCTTTCTATCCACTTATTGTGCCCGCCTTTTTCTCGAGTGCTTTTTCTATATTTTTGCTTCGCCAATTTTTTACCACAATTCCAGACGAGATATCAGATGCTGCCAGAATTGATGGCTGCAGCGAATGGCAACTCATGATGCGCATTGTGATTCCCTTAGCAAAACCAGCAATTTCTGCCGTAGGCCTCTTTGCATTCCTTGGTTCATGGAATGATTTCTTTGGTCCTTTACTGTATTTAGTAGAAAATAAAGATTTATGGACACTTGGGATCGGTCTGACGCAATTTCAAGGTATTCACCATGTCGATAAGAACATGATGATGACGGCTTCAGCACTATTCATGCTGCCTGTGATTATAATTTTCTTCTTCTCACAAAAGGTGTTCATTGAAGGCGTTACCTTGACTGGAGTTAAAGGCTAGATGAGTAAAAAAACCGTCGCCGCCGTTCCCTCGCTGATGCGAGAGATCAACGAGCGTGGAGTCCTGGATATTTTGCGCCGGGAAGGCGCGCTGCATGCAGCTCAAGTTGCGCGATTAATTGGCCTATCTAAGCCAACCACGGCCGATATTTTGCGCAGTTTAATTGAGTACGGCCTAGTCCAAGAGTTCACTCCAGGTGCTGAAGATCCTCGCCGAGCTCGTTCTGTTTATGAGGCAATAAGCGATGTAAAAGTTAGTTTGGCTATTGATATTGGATCGCGATTTATTCGTGCAGCTATTGGAGATCTCAACCAAGTAATGCGCGCCGAAAACTCCGTACCGGTGAAGTCGCTAGAGCTTAAAGATTTAGTGACAACAATGCATCAAGCAGTCGACCAAGTTCTTACAACATCTGGATTCAGGCTTAAAGATGTTGCCTCAATAGTTGTAGGTACCCCTGGAGTTATCAATCATGCAACAGGAGTTATCTCGATTGCTGGAACTATTGGCTCACTCGATGGAGTAAATCTCTCTGCGCTGATTGAAAAAGAGTTTGGTATGAAACCAGCGTTAGAAAACGATATCAATCTTGTGACTGTTGCCGAGCAATTCTCCGGACATGGTAGAAATATCGAAAACTTTGCGGTTTTATCTGTGGGCTCTGGCTTAGGTTCTGGTTTAGTGCTGAACGGAAAACTTTTACGTGGCCACCGTGGAGCCGCTGGAGAAATCTTCTACGTTCCATTTGGTAATCCTTTAGATATACATCGAAGTGCAACCAACCCATCAGGTGATTCGATTGCAGAGATTGCACAAACGCTGGCTAAAAAATTTCCTAAAAGTATTTTGAAAGCACCTTACTCAACCGTTGACATACTCAACGCCGCCAAGGCCAACGATGAACTCGGAAAAGCCGTAGTGGCAGTTGAAGCCGAACGTATCGCGCTCTATGTTGCTGCAATAGCAGCGGTTACTGATGTTGAACTGGTGGTCTTAGCTGGCGGCATCGGGCGGGCTGCAGGCTTTTTCTTAGAGCCAATCAAGTCCCTGGTCTCGCAAGTAGTGCCATTCGCGCCGCGAATCGAGATATCAACACTCGGTGATACCGGAATTCTTGTCGGTGCGCTTTCAATTGCCACGCGAACCGCATGCGACATCGTCTTCGACAGTAAATCCTTAGGGGCAGTGCGAAAAGTCGTTGGATCTAAGTAATGAAATTAGCGGTTATTGGAGGGGGATCCACATATACCCCCGAACTCATCGATGGGATTATTAAAAGACATAGCCGCTTGCCGATTACGCATATCCATCTGGTTGATATTGAAAATACAAAGTTAGAGATTATCGCTCGCTTTGCTAAGCGCATGATTAAGGCCGCCAATGTAAATATCACCATCGACTATGGCACTGATTTACGTGCAGGCATACGTGGCTCTTCTTTTGTGGTGAGCCAATTTAGAGTAGGAACCCAGGCGGCACGACACCGTGATGAGCTATTAGGGCGAAAATACAATTTAGTCGGACAGGAAACTGTGGGCGTAGGCGGTTTTGCTAAAGCACTTCGAACAATTCCAGTTGCCTTGCACATTGCCCAAACAATTCTTGAGGAAGCGCCCACGGCTATCCTCTTAAACTTCACTAATCCAGCTGGTTTAATTACTCAAGCACTGATTCAAGAAGTTCCGCAGTTAAGAACTATTGGTTTATGTAATGTCCCTTGGAATACTCGCATTGAAATTGCAGATGCATTAGAAGTGGATTCTGCCTCAGTCGAGTTTGATTATGTTGGCCTGAATCATCTCTCTTGGATTCGTTCAGTTCATGTAAATGGTGAGAATAGAAGCGCAGCTGCAATTGCCGCTTTTCGAGGTTTGACCGTTGAAAAAGGGAAGCCGGGTGACTCCCCTGCATGGACTCAAAGTTCTATCGATTTACTGGATGCAATCCCCAACTATTACCTTTTATATTACTACGCTGAAAAAGAGTGGATTAGTTATCAATCCAATAATCCGACCCGCGCAAGTGAGGTAATGAAGATTGAAGAGATTCTGTTAGAGAAATTCAAGGATGAAACTCTAGTAACTAAGCCAGAGGAACTTATGCAACGTGGTGGTGCTTATTACTCTGATTCAGCTGCAGAACTCATGGCCGATATCAATAACAATGCTGGGACAACTCATATCGTTAACACGTTAAATAACGGTGCAGTTCCCGGATTCCCAGATGATGCAGTCATGGAGATTCCCGCAATAATTTCATCTAAAGGCGCTAAATCGATAAAAACTACGGCTATGCGTGCAGATATAGATGCCCTAGTTAGCTCAGTGAAAGATTTTGAACGGCTCACCATCGATGCGGCAGTAAATGGCGACGCAGATAGCGCACTACGGGCGCTCATCAGCAACCCCATCGGCCCAGATATCACCGATGCGCAAGCGTTGTGGGCGGATTTAAAACGAGAAAACGCGGGAATGATCGGGGCTTTTAATGACTAAAGCCCTACTAGGAATTGATGGTGGTGGCACAAAGACCCACGCAGTTCTTGCCGATCTCGATGGAAATATTCTCAGTTCTGCCGCTAACGGTGGAGCAAACTGGGAGCGAATTGGATTAAAAGCCGTTGCTGCCGGTTTAGAAGAACTCATAGCGATTGCCACCACCGATGCAGGAATTACTACTGATGACATCGTGGGATCAACGTTCGCACTTGCTGGAATAGATTGGGATCAAGATAAGTCTATGTTTGCATTGACGGTGCAAAGTTTAGAACTTAGCGGGCCAACTCATTTGATGAATGACTCCTTCGCCGCACTCTATGCGGGAATTCCAAATGGCATCGGCATTGTTTCTATCGCAGGTACGGGCGGTAAAACCACTGGACGCGATGGTGCTACTACGGTGCAGACAATGGGAATGGATTTAGGCGAAGCAGGTGGTGCCGGACAGTTACTTGCTCTCTGTCTTGATTCAATCGCCAGAATGCATCATGGAATCACTCCAAAGAGTGAAATGTTTACAGTAATACCAGAAATACTTGGGTACAGTGACATGACAGATTTCTTTACTGCAATTGCTCGTGACCGAATCTCCTTAAATGAATCTTTAGCACCATTAATTTTTGACTTGGCAATCTCAGGCGATGTGATTGCTAGTGAAAACGTCATTAAAGTCGCAAAGCAGCATGCCCTCGATGTATTTGGAATTTACTCACGCCTAAAGTTTGACGGTGAAGGAGTCGCAATTATTAGAGCCGGCGGGTTGCATACTGCTGGCTGTCAGATATTTGATCTGAATTTTGAAGATGAAGTGAAGCGTTTAATTCCTAGGGCTTCCATAGAAATTCTCGGTATATCGCCAGTATTTGGGGCTGTTTTATCGGCTGCACATAATCACTTTACATCCGTGCCCGATACGTTTTCGACCCACTTACTGACACAGGCTAAAGAGGTATTACTACAATGATCACGTTAAGTAATGCAACGCAACGTATCCAAACTCTGCATGACACATTTTGGAATGCTCGCGAGCTTCAAGCAGTGTCAATCAATATTACAATCGTTAAATCCAGTTCAGGTAAGCATGAGGGCTTTACGCTTACCGCCTCACGCACTGGTAATACGATCACTGCCACTGTTGGAGTCGAAACAGATCATGCTTACCGCTATGCCCTCAATGCACTTACAGTCTGGATTGATACCGGAGAAGCAACTGTCACCATGAACCAAGCACCTGACTTTCCGATACGAGGAGTAGTGGAAGGTTTTTATGGAAAGCCATGGAGTCATGAACAACGAGTGCGCGCATTAAAACATTGCGGGGACTACAACATGAACACGTATTTCTTGGCTCCAAAAGATATCCCATGGCAGCGCTTTAACTGGCGATCACTATTTGATGAAACTTTCTTAGCTAACACAAAAGAACTCATCGAGGTCGGGCACAAAAATGCGATTGAACTGGCTGTGTGCGTATCTCCTGGACTCTCGGTTAAGTACAGCGATGAAGCCGATGTTGATGCTGTAGTTAATCGATATAAGCAGCTTTTTGACTTAGGTGCCAGACATTTTGGTTTGTTGTGGGATGACATCGCTTGGGAGCTACAACATGATGAAGACATCAAGCGATATGTTTCAACGGCGGCGGCTCATGCAGACTTTACTAACCGAGTGTGGAGCAAGTTGGTTGCCCTCGATCCACATATTGTGCTGACTATGTGTCCCATGCACTATGCAGGCCGAGGAAATGAGCCTTATCTGCAGGTACTAGGCCAAGAACTCCATGCCCGCGTCAATATCATGTGGACTGGCCGCTCAATCATCTCTGAATACCTAGATATTTCCGATGCTGTAATTTTTGAACGCACAACCCTACGACCGGCGTTGTATTGGGATAATTTTCCAGTCAACGATGGTGGGCTTCAGAAAAATCTATACATCGGGCCAGTGCGTGGTCGTGAAGCTGGTTTACACAAGTACTCATCGGGTTTGGTTTCAAATCCCATGTTGCAGTTCGAAATGTCCCAGATTCCGCTCTATACAATCGGGGATTACTTATGGAATTCGACCAATTACGACCCAGATCAATCATGGGAAAATGCTCTCAAATATCTAGTCCAGAATGAAGCCGATTGTGCGGCGCTAAGAAAATTTCTCCGCACATCGATGGGGACTGCAGTTGGTGGTGATCCTGCACCGGATTTACGACAAGTCTTTCGAAAAGGTGTTACCCAGTGGCGCCAAGGAAATCTACAAGAGGCCGGTCAAGTGTTCATTGCGGCGGGTGAAGAGATTGCTGCTAACCATGCATATTTGTTAAATGATGGATTTAGCAAGCCGCTTATGATTGCAGAGATTTCTAAATGGTTAGAGAAATATTTAATTGGAGGTGAAGTACTTAGCGGTCTTGGTAAGGTGCTTCAACAATGCAGCTTTGATTTAACTAAAGGTTGTATTTCTGGAACTCAAGCTCACATAAGTGCACTTGAAGAGTTGGCAGAGCGTTTGCAGGAACATCGCAAGAATCTATTCGGTGATCAAATTGAGGGTCCAATTAACGAACTCATTGCCGAGCTAGGAAGTTAGGTTCATGTCTAAGGTCAATCTCTTTATTGGTGACAGCGTTACCGACTGTGGTCGAGAAATTGAGCCGCCATATGGTGATGGATATGTGCGAGAAATCGCTCGATCTGGTGCGCTAAAAGGTGAGATTATTAATGTTGGGACAAGTGGGCATCGTTTAGTTGATTTAGAAAACCGTTGGCAAGTCGATGTTTTAGACCACAAACCCACCTTAGTTTCAATTGCAATTGGAGTTAACGACACGTGGCGTCGATACGACGACAATGACATTACACCTGCCGAAGATTTCCATGAACGTTATGAACGTTTATTGAGTTCGACTAAAGCTGCTTGTAATCCGCAGTTTGTTCTGTGTGAGCCGTTCTTATTGCCTGTTCGGGATGAGATGAATTCTTGGCGAGAAGACTTAGATCCAAAGATTGCCATTGTGCATGAAATGGCCAAGAAATTTGATGCGATTTTAGTGCCCTTTGACCAGCACTTTACTGCGCTCTCTACAATCTTTTCTAAGGAAAAAATTGCAGAAGATGGGATTCATCCAACGGCATTTGGTCACTCTGAGATGTCACGCCTATGGCTTGCGACAGTTGGTTTAGCGTAAGTGCCCTTGTTCATTGAGCGTACGCAGTGCCCGTAGGCCATCACTGGGCCAGATAGAAATTGTTGTAATTGAGCATGGCGAAACATCTATATGAAAAATGGATTCGGCAGGGGAACCGATAGCTAATTTTGCCGCAGTTTTTATAGTTCCATTGTGCGATACAACAACAACTCTTTGCCCAGGGTATTGCGCAACTATCTGTTCAAGTGCTTCATCAATACGTATGGCAACTGCGTCGTATGACTCGCCTTCCGGGGGCGCAAAGCCGGTTGAGCACAACCAAGAGTTGTAATCGACTGGATACTTTTCTTTTACTTCATCGATCGACATTCCATCCCAGATTCCAAATGAACACTCAATCCAGGCATCCTCATAGTTCACCGGCAAGCCAGTCGCACGAGAAATCGCTGCAGCAGTCTGCTTTGTGCGATTAAGGGGCGATGCCAAAATAACTTCTGGTTTCAATTCGGTCACAGCCATGGCAACGAGTTCGGCTTGCGCTAAACCCGCTTCAGTTAGTTCAGGGTTGAGTGGGCCATCACCCGAAAACTTTTTAAAGGGCGTTAAAGGTGTTTCGCCATGGCGAATTAAGATAATGGTTGTCGGTAGTTCGTTAATTAAAAGCCGCTCAGTTAGGTAGTTCTTCTGCACTGACATTACTTCTCCGCCACCGGCCTCTAAATCCAGGGCTTTATTAGCTAGGCGATCAGCATGTGAGTTTTCATCACGCGGAATCCACGTATAAGTCACTAGCGCTGGGTTATGTGCATTTCTGGCATCACTTGCCAATGTGCGCATGTCGGCATGCTTGATCTGCCAACGACCTGACATCTGCTCTACAACTAGTTTGCTATCCATTTTTACGTCGATAGTTGCATCTGCATCTATCGAATGAATCGCTTGTAAACCTGCGATAAGTCCACTGTATTCGGCGACGTTATTAGTTGCAATACCTATGTAGTCATAGAGCTCAGCGATGATTGTGCCATTTTCAGTTACAACTGATCCATACCCGGCCGAACCTGGATTACCTCGTGAGCCACCATCGGCAGTGAGAGAAAAATGTCTAGCCATCTGATTAAACTCCGCGCACCAAAATACACCTGCACTCTTCGCATCGCACTACTTCATCCTCGGCTAACTCTGCGATACGTTTGAGCTCGACGGTATTAATCGATAAGTGACAGCCGTTACAAGCTCCAGCAATAAGAGCGGCGGCGCCAGTTCCATTATTAGTAACACGAATTTTTTCATACAAAGTTATGAACTCCGCAGAAACTCCATTGAGTGATTCAAGGCGTTCTTTAGCCATTGCATCTAACTCGTTATTAAATGAGGCCATTGCATTTTCTTTACGAATCTCAAGATCTGCAATTTCAGCGGCATAACTTGCTTCCAGTTCTTGCAATTCAGTGCTGCGCGCATTGATCTCATCTACTCGCATCATGATTTCTAGTTCAATCTCTTCTAGTTCAGCGCGACGGACTCCAAGAGTTCCGACTTCATGTTGCAACTGTTCAAGCTCTTTTGGTGTGGCTGAACCACTGCTGAGTCGAGCTTCGTCTTTAGTTATTCGACTAACGATCTGCTCAACATCGGCCTCTGCGCGTAAAAGTTCGCGCTTGACATCACTGAGTTCGGTTTGAGCGCCGATGCGAAGATCGCGAGCATTGTGGGATTTCGTAGTCACCGATTGCAGAAGAGCTAATTCAGGAAGGGTTGATACTTTGTGATTTAAGGCTGTTGTGGCTTGATCTAGTCGAGCAACTTCTAGGATTTGGCGCTGATCATGTGAGCTGGCTTTCATAAGCTGTAATCAACTCCTTACTTCTTGTGGGCGCTGAGGGTTTCGAACCCCCGACATTCTCGGTGTAAACGAGACGCTCTACCACTGAGCTAAGCACCCGCGCACTCTTTCGAGCACCGCCAAATCGTACTTCACAAGGTGTGAAATGAGTAATTCCCCGCTATTACAGCGCAGCTATCGCAGCTATATAGTCTCCAACGTTGCGCGCATCGCCCAGCCCGTTAACTACCTGCCAGCGCAAAACGCCGCTCTTGTCGATAACAAAGGTTCCACGTGTTGAACATCCACGTGCATCATCGAAAACACCGTAAGCCTTAGCAACTGCTCCATGTGGCCAAAAATCTGTTAGCACTGGGAACTTATATCCCTCATGATCGGCGAATGCGCGCTGGGCATACATAGGATCACATGAGATTGCTAAAAGTTGGACGTTGTCATTTTGAAAAGCTGACAGATCATCGCGCAATGCGCAGAGTTCACCAGTACAGATACCTGAAAATGCAAATGGATAAAAAAGTAGAACTACATTTTTTTCACCTTTAAATGAAGCAAGTGAAACTTTCTCACCATGTTGGTTGAGAACGTCAAAATCTGGGGCGGCTTGTCCAATAGTTAGAGTCATAAGGCTAAATCTATCGTTTGGCAGCCTTGCGCGCGACTAGTCGTGTTGCAGTCCAGTCTTGAGCAATTGAAATTGTTGACGTCACACTTAAGCCGGCGATAGGTGCGCCGTCCTGAATATCACTTGGCTCAACATGACCGCTACGCCCAACTTTAGGAGTGAGCACCCAGATAGATCCACTCTCACTTAAATATGTCAGTGCATCCATTAGCTCATCTACCAAATCTCCATCACCGTCGCGCCACCAGATAATTGCGGCATCTACGACTTCTTGAGAATCGGCCTCTAAGAATGCAGTTCCGGTAATTTCACACAAAAGCTCTCGAACCTTGAGATCGCAGTCATCGCCACGGCCGACCTCTAGAATCAGGTCATCTTTCTTAAAGCCCATTCTCTCTGGCACGGGCTAAGTCCACACAATCTAGTGAATTATTGCAAGAGGGCAGGGGCTTGATTCTCCATTTCGACTTACTGGGCAGTTCGGGGAAGAATAGGGGCCATGAGCGAAAATATTGAAGCCCCTGATCAGTTCATCGAACAGCTGGTAGACACTGATCCATCTGAAACGGCTGAATGGCAGGCCTCTTTTGATGCCGCCCTTGAACATGCCGGCCCAGTGCGCGCTCGATATTTAATGCTCAGTCTTTTAAAGCGCGCTCACGAAAAAAACATCGGTCTATCGGCCCTTCGCACTACCGATTACATCAATACCATTTCACCCGAGCATGAACCTGATTTTCCTGGTGATGAAGATATCGAGCGCCGAATTCGCGCAATCAATCGCTGGAATGCGGCCATGTTGGTGCACCGTGCTCAACGCCCGGGCGTTGGTGTTGGTGGACATATTTCAACATATGCATCCTCTGCGGCACTCTATGAAGTTGGTTTCAACCATTTTTTTCGTGGACAAGACCACCCTGGTGGCGGAGATCAAATCTTTTTTCAAGGTCACGCAAGTCCTGGAATGTATGCACGTGCATTTCTTGAAGGTCGTTTAAGTGAAGATCAACTCGATGGTTTTAGGCAAGAGCTCTCACATCCATCTGGATCTTTGTCGTCGTATCCACATCCACGATTGATGCCAGATTTTTGGCAGTTCCCAACAGTGTCAATGGGAATCGGACCACTCAATGCAATTTATCAAGCACGTTATAACCGTTACTTACATAACCGAGGCTTTAAAGATACATCCGACCAGCATGTCTGGGCTTTTTTAGGTGATGGCGAAGTCGATGAAGTTGATTCCTTAGGTGCTATTGGTCTGGCGACGCGCGAAAATCTAGATAACTTAACTTTTGTTGTTAACTGTAATTTGCAGCGACTTGATGGCCCAGTACGCGGTAATGGAAAGATCATTCAAGAACTCGAATCAATCTTTGGTGGCGCAGGGTGGAATGTTATTAAAGTTGTTTGGAGCCGTGACTGGGATCCACTTCTTGCTCAAGATCGCGAAGGCGCACTAGTTAAATTAATGAATGAGACTCTCGATGGAGATTTCCAGACATTTAAAGCTGAATCTGGCGCATATGTACGCGAGAAATTCTTCGGTCGCGATCCACGAACTGCGGCTATGGTTGCCGATTGGAGCGATGAAAAGATTTGGAGTCTTCGCCGAGGTGGACACGATTATAAGAAGCTATTTGCAGCCTACACACGTTCAGTTCAGCACAATGGTCGCCCAACAGTTATTTTGGCTAAGACAATTAAGGGCTGGACTCTGGGGTCAACTTTTGAAGGTCGTAACTCAACACACCAGATGAAGAAAATGACGCTTGAAGACATTAAGCAGTTCCGCGATACGTTGCACTTAGAGATTGCAGATGAGAAGTTAGATAAGTATCTACCTCCTTACTTCAAGCCTACCGATGATTCACCAGAAGCTAAGTACTTAGCCGAGCGCCGAGAGGCGTTAGGCGGATCCATTCCTCGCCGACGCACAATTTCACGCCCACTGCAGCAGCCCGATGATTCAGTCTACGAATCAGCTAAGCGTGGCTCAGGTGCCCAAGAGATTGCAACAACTATGGCTTTTGTTCGTATGCTCAAAGATCTGATTAAAGATCCAGGTTTGGGTTCACGCATTGTTCCTATTATTCCTGATGAGGCACGTACATTTGGAATGGACTCATTGTTCCCAACGCTAAAGATTTACTCACCCAATGGTCAGCAGTACCAGGCAGTTGATCGCGAACTTATGTTGTCATACAAAGAATCAACATCTGGAGTAATCCTGCACGAAGGAATTAATGAAGCCGGATCAGTTGCATCATTTACTGCAGTTGGCTCTTCTTATTCAACACACGATGAGCCAATGATTCCTATGTATATCTTCTACTCAATGTTTGGTTTCCAGCGCACTGGAGATGCTTTCTGGGCAGCCGCAGATCAATTAGTGCGTGGCTTTGTTATTGGTGCAACTGCCGGACGAACTACGCTCAATGGTGAAGGCCTGCAGCATGAAGATGGACATTCACATCTTCTAGCTTCTACCAATCCAGCCGTCGTTTCCTACGACCCTGCATTTGCCTTTGAACTTGGACACATCGTTAAAGATGGACTTCGCCGAATGTACGGTGAAAATAGTGAGAATGTTTATTACTACCTCACTGTTTACAACGAGCCATATGTTCATCCTGCCGAGCCAGAAAATCTAGATGTTGCTGGTTTGCTGAAGGGAATCTACTTATATTCAGCGGCCAGTAATAAGCGCAAGAAATCTGCGCAGATTTTGGCATCTGGTGTTGGAGTGAATTGGGCGGTAAAAGCCCAAGAGCTATTGCGCAATGACTGGGGCGTTGAAGCCTCCGTCTGGTCAGTAACGTCATGGAATGAGCTTCGTCGCGATGGTCTGGCAATAGATCGTCATAACTTAATGAATCCAACAGATGCACGTCGCGCCTACATCTCTCAAAAACTCGATGGTTTCAATGGGCCAGTAATTGCAGTCAGCGATTACATGCGCTCAGTGCAGGACCAGATTGCACCTTGGGTGCAAGCTCCATTTATCTCACTTGGAACCGATGGTTTTGGTCTATCGGATACTCGCGGTGCTCTGCGCCGTCACTTTAATGTCGATGCAGAATCAATTGCTGTTGCCACATTGCAACAGCTAGAAAAAATGGGCCAGATTAAGAAGAGAGTTGTTAAGGCAGCCATGGCAAAGTATCGTATCGACGACATTTCCGCCGCCGAAGCTGGCAATACAGAAGGTTCGGGTTGATCTCAAGAGTTGCAAACAGCGATTCCCCGTAATCCCAACTATTGGTGATTGGAGTTAAGTTTTTAACACTGATGGCGGAAATATCTTGGCAAAAAATGGTACTAAGAGCAGCAACGAGGCTGGAACTACTAAAGCAATGGTGAGCGATGTTGCTTGAGCAGTCCAAGCAATTATTAAACGCACAAAGAAAATAGCAATATTATTAATCACACCCATTTGACCTATTACAACACTTGCTGGTGAATTTGATCTAACGTTAGCAATATTCATAATGCTTGGAGCAAGAAATGAAGAGCCAAGGCCAGCGAATGTAAAACTGACACATAACACTAACAAGATTGATGTCTTATTTGATGAATTTACTAAATGAACTACAGCTAATCCAATAAGGAATGAGATTCCAGAGATCAAAGCTCCGAATGTAACTAAACGCTGCATTGTGAATTTATCGAATAATTTATGCACA
>SESD01001135.1_pt1 | contig 15161 bp, 8 predicted proteins | sample 3171411 | NCBI WGS metagenome assembly SESD01 (sample SAMN06051880, study PRJNA518727) | freshwater metagenome | biome: subpolar coniferous forest; feature: holomictic lake; material: water; isolation source: holomictic Lake 442, 16.5 m depth | place: Canada: near Kenora, Ontario | collected...
GTTTCACTCCAATTTGTATGGGGCATTGGGGTGGGGGGTATTTATTGCGAGTTACCCTATGAAGTCTAAGTCCACAACACCAACAGGGCTGATTAACTAAAAAAGGTATACTTTACAATTTTAGTTAGAGAAATGCGGATGTATCAGTAAAACAGATACTGTCTTTTTATATTTATAATGTTAACAAAAGCAGGAATTTTAGCCACTGACAGGGTTACAACCAAGACCAATCTGAAAAATCGTTTAACGCAGCCTAACCCAGCGAAAATAATTTAGATATGGGCCATTAGACAAGACTGTAAATTTTGCTAAATAAATAGGGGAGGGGAGTTTAAATCGTATTTTTGCAAGAACATCCACAAAAGACTTTATTACGACTCAGTCGTTAACAATGACCGATGTAATGAGTTTTCTTTAAAGCTTTATTGTATGAATGACAGTACACGAATGATGCTTTATAACTATTATTTAACGGCATAAGTAAATAATCCCGCATATCAATAAGTTATTGATATGCGGTGTTATTTTTCTCATTATCCGCAGACAAGCAAGGCGATTACAACGAGTTGTTGTGTACGCTCTTTTTAAAAAAATTGAACTATAAGCGGAACTTAAAATTTTGAGATTTTTATTTTCCGTATTTTTTACGGAATTTATCAACACGACCGGCTGTGTCAACAACGCGCTGTTTGCCTGTATAAAAAGGATGACATGCAGAACAAACTTCTATCTGCAAATCTTTACCTAATACAGAACCGGTTGCAAATACATTACCGCAACCACAAGTTACCGTAATTTGTTTATATTCAGGATGAATTTCTGGTTTCATATTACTTACACTTTACCCACAAAGAGACTACATACATTTAAATAACCCCGTATAATACGTTTTTCATTAACAATTGGCAACCCCTGTTAGATTTATGCGCGTTATTACTTTAAATGCTAACGGCATTCGTGCTGCAGAACGCAAAGGTTTTTTTACCTGGATGCAGCAACAAGATGCTGACGTTATTTGTCTGCAAGAAACAAAAGCCCAGATACATCAGCTTAACAGCGACCCTTTTTGCCCTAAGGAGTACCACTGTTTTTATCATGATGCCGAAAAAAAAGGCTATAGCGGCGTTGCAATTTTTTGTAAAAAACAACCTGATAATATCATCAGCGGAATAGGGTGGTCGGATGCGGATGCCGAAGGCCGTTTTATTGAAGTTCAATTGGGAAACCTAAGTATTATCTCGCTCTATTTGCCTTCCGGTTCTTCTGGAGAAGCCAGGCAAGCCTTCAAGTTTAGTTTTATGGAGCGTTTTATGCCCTACTTGCAGGCTTGTACACAAAATGACCGTGATTACATTATCTGTGGTGACTGGAATATTGCCCACAAAGAAATTGACTTAAAAAACTGGCGTGGCAACAGAAAAAACTCCGGTTTTTTACCCGAAGAAAGGGCGTGGTTAGATCAATTATTTGAACATGGCGATTGGCTGGACGCTTTTAGAATTATTAATCCGGAAGCGGAGCAATATACTTGGTGGTCAAACAGGGGGCAAGCCTGGGAAAAAAATGTAGGCTGGCGTATAGATTATCAAATAATAAGCGCCGCTTTAAAGGATAAAGTAATCGCCACATCAATTTATAAAGACGAGCGATTTTCGGATCACGCCCCGCTAATTATGGATTACGATCTCTAGATTTAGTCTGGGTTTGCTTGGGACGGCATGTAAAGACACTAACACCACGAAGACACGAAGAAAACGTCATTCCTGCATGGATCGCCGGAATCCAGAGTACAAGGATGTACTCGTTGATATTACATTGCATCCAATAAAATCGAGTAGGAAATCAATGAGTGGATGCCTTACGAATGCCATCCATGGCAACTGGATCCCGGCAGTCCATGCCGGGATGACGGCTTGAGCGTTTTCAGTGTGTATATGACTTGTGTTTATCGGTGTTTTTTATTATTCCCCCCCACTATAATCCATAATGGGCTTTATCCGCATTATCAGTCAAATCCGTATCATCCATGTTCTATTTTGTAACGACTGAGTCCTTACGAATTGTCGAGCTTAGCGCTTAAGTTGATGCTATTTTGTACCGGCTGGTTTGTCTTGAACATTCCAGGGTGCAACTTTAAGCAACAGCAACATGCCGGGGATGGCGATGACAAAGCAAAACAGAAAAAAAGATACCCACCCAAACCATTCAACCAAATAACCGGTAGCGGCATTGGCAAAGGTGCGTGGCACGGCTGCCAGACTGGTAAATAAAGCGAATTGGGTTGCTGTGTACAGAGGATGCGTGGTGTGGGCGATAAAAGCGACAAAAGCCGCCGTACCCAAGCCGACACCCAACGCTTCAATGCCGATAACTATCGCCAGCCAGGGCAAGCTGTGGCCTATTGTTGCAAGCCAGGCAAAACCCAAAATAGCAATCATCTGTACCATACCAAAAAGCCACAACGCACGGTTAATACCCAGATTAATCATCCAAATCCCCCCGAGTAATCCACCGATAACACTCGGCCACAATCCGGCATTTTTAGCAACGAGTCCAATCTCTGTTTTACTGAACCCCATATCAAGGTAAAACGGCGTAGCGAGCGCTGTAGCCATACTATCGCCCAATTTGTAAAAAAAGATGAAGGCAAGCACCAGGCACGCTGATTTTAAACCCTTGCGATGGATGAATTCTTGAAAGGGCTCAACCACGGCAGCCCGGAGCGTTTTCGGCGCACCGTTTTTAAGTAGAGGTTCACTGACCAAAAGCGTCATGACAATACCAGGCAACATAAACAAGGTGGTAATCAAAAACACGCTATTCCAAGGCAAGTGATCTGCCAGAATAAGCGATAAAGAGCCCGGTATTAGGCCGGCAATTTTATAGGCATTAACGTGTATGGCGTTACCCAAGCCCAGCTCGTTATCCAGTAATAGTTCACGGCGGTAAGCATCAAGCACAATATCTTGGGAGGCGCTAAAAAATGCCACTACAAAGGCTAGATAAGCAATGGTCCATAGGTCCAGACTGGGATGGAGCGCACCAAATCCTGGAATGGTCAGGAGTAATGCCGTTTGCGCGATAAATAGCCAGCCACGCCGCCGTCCGAGCGGTGGAATGTAACGATCAAACAACGGTGCCCATAGAAATTTCCAGGTAAACGGTAATTGAATCAGTGCGAACAAACCGATGGATTTTAAATCCACACCTTCAGAACGTAACCATGCCGGTAACAGTGCAATCAAAATATACAGCGGCAAGCCTGAACTGAAGCCGGTGAATATACAAATGAGCATGCGCTTGTTGAGCAGTACTTCCCTGATGTTCATGTTATTTTTCACTGGAGACCTTAAAATTTGTTTCAGGAGTCGTACTAATGAAAGAGGTGAATGTAGTATTTTGAAAGATTTTGAAAGATTTTCACCACGAAGACACGAAGAAAAGCGCAATGTGGTTTAGTGGGTAACCAAACCAAAGTTACGTTCACATAGCGCAAAAAAACTGTACTTATTCAGTCCCCCTCTTTGAAAAATAGGGGTTAGGGGAGATTTAATTAGATAAATGCCCCTCTGCCCCCTCGCTATACTCTCCCCATTTTTCAAAGGGGGAGAGTATAGCGAGGGGGCTTGAATACTTACAAAAAACTTCGTGTTCGTCGTGTCTTCGTGGTGAATTTTTAGAAAACAGCACCGCACAAGATGTGCGGTGCTTTAAAGCTTTCAACCATTAACTAAATAATGAACAAAAATACTGGCTGCGTAACCACCCGCAATAGCAGGTGTCCATTTTAAATGACTGAAAAAAGTGTACTTATGGTTGGATTGCCCCATTAACGCAACACCCGCTGCTGAACCGACAGATAACAGTGATCCACCAACGCCCGCAGTTAACGTGACTAATAACCATTGATACAGATCCATATCCACATTCATGTTAAGCACAGCAAACATAACGGGAATATTATCAACAATGGCAGAAATTATACCCACCAGGATGTTGGCTGTAGTCGCGCCCAAGCCGTCATACATAGCGCCTGACAACAATTCAAGATAACCGATATAACCTAAACCGCCCACAGCAAATACGACACCGAAGAAAAATAACAAAGTATCCCATTCGGCAAGACGCACTTTATTGAAGATATCAAAACCTACTTCACCTTCAGGTCTGTAATTCTTTTTCAAAAAGAAACCGTACAGCATCAACACGGAAAGACCGACCATCATACCCATAAACGGAGGCAAATGCAGGCCCTGTTTAAAACTAACCGCAGTAACGATAGTCAACAAAAATAATCCACAAATTTGCAATGCACCGGGCTTTAAAACGACGGCTTCTTCTGACGTTACTTTAGGTTGTTCATCAGGCACTGCAAAATACATAATTGCCGCAGGGACTGCGTAATTGACTGCTGAAGGAATAAAAAGCTTGAAGAAATCAAAGAACTCGGCATAGCCCGCTTGCCAAACCATTAAGGTGGTAATGTCGCCAAAAGGACAAAACGCACCGCCGGCATTGGCCGCAACAACCAAATTTACAAAACCAATGCTGACAAATTTCTCATTATCCGCACCGACAGCCATAACTACTGCGCCGACCAACAAAGCGGCTGTCAGGTTATCCGCCACTGCCGATAAAAAGAAAGTAATGATACCGGTAATCAAAAACAATTTACGATAACCAAACTGTCTTCTTACCAACCAAGAGCGCAATGCTTCAAATACGTTGCGTTCAGCCATTGAGTTAATATAAGTCATGGCGACCAATAAAAATAGCATTAGCTCGGCATATTCTTTCAAATTGTATTCGAAAGCCTCGTGCATCGCCTCAACTGAAACACCTTTTTGCGACGCTAAAATTGCAGCGTGTGCCCAGATAATACCCGCTGCAAGAATAACCGGCTTGGATTTACGCATGTGCGTAAATTCTTCGGTCATAACAAAACCGTAAGCGATAATAAAAATTAAAACGGTATAAATACCTCGCTCAGTCCCGGTCATACCAAGACTTTCAAAACCACCCGCCATTGCCATTTGAGGCACCAGCAATACCGCTAACAAAATTAATAAAAATCGCACAAAAAAATCCCCCTACTCAGTTTTATAGTTTGTAAATATAATAAATTTTAACGGTTAATGGTATCACCAACTAATAAGTTTTGTCATTTTATGACGCACAGTATATGATTACCAGCCACAATTATTCGCCAGAAAGGCCTATTAAACGCTCATCTATGTATCAGTATAACGATAACGACCAAATCCTTGTTGACGAACGGGTAGCCCAATTTAGAAGGCAAACCGAACAGTTTTTAAAAGGCGAAATATCTGAAGATCAATATCGCGCATTACGTTTACGGAATGGTCTTTACGTTCAAATTCATGCGCCTATGTTACGAATTGCCGGTCCTTATGGGCTGTTTAATTCCAAACAATTGCGTAAATTAGCGCATATTGCCCGCACTTATGACAAAAACTATTGTCATTTTACCACCCGGCAAAATGTCCAGTTTAACTGGCCCAAATTAGAAGAAGTTCCCGACATTCTGGAAGAACTGGCCAGCGTACAAATGCATGCCATTCAAACCAGCGGCAACTGTATGAGAAACACCACCTCCGATCACTTGGCCGGTGTCTGTATTGATGAAGTTGAAGACCCGCGTCCTTATTGCGAAATTATTCGTCAATGGACCACGTTACATCCTGAATTTGACTACTTGCCTCGCAAGTTCAAAATAGCGGTTAGCGGTGCCTTGCATGACAGAGCCGCAACGCAATTTCATGATGTCGGTTTGCATCTGGTTAAAAATGATGCCGGCGAAACAGGTTTTAAAGTGATCGTCGGTGGTGGCTTGGGTCGCACCCCGGTCATAGGACAAGTGATTAAACCGTATCTGGAAAAAAAGCACCTGCTCTCTTATCTGGAAGCCATACTGCGTATTTATAATTTATTTGGTCGTCGTGACAATAAATACAAGGCACGCATCAAAATTCTGGTTAAAGAATCGGGACTGGATAAATTCTCTGCATTAGTTGAGCAAGAATGGCAACTGATTAGAGACGGCAACGAATTAAGCCATGAGCATATTAATGCGATGAAAGCCCAGTTTGTTGAGCCTGCCTACGAAGCTGACGCAGTTCTTGACACCGGTTTTAGCGAGCAGCAACAAGAAAACAAAGCGTTTGCAACTTGGGTCAAACACAATACCGCAAGCCATAAAATACCCGGTTATCACGCAGCCTTTTTGTCATTAAAAGCGCCTGATTCTCCACCAGGGGATATGACCGATACCCAACTTGATGCGGTAGCCGATCTTGCTGATCAATACAGTTTTGGAGAAATCAGAAGTACGCACCGGCAAAACCTGATTCTGGCTGACGTAAAACAGGTTGATCTATTTGCACTCTGGCAACAACTGGATAGTTTAAAGCTGGCAACGCCCAATATTGGCACTGTCACGGATATGATTTGCTGTCCCGGGCTGGATTTTTGCTCCCTTGCCAATGCTGGTTCTATTGGTGTTGCCAAAGAAATAAATGAAGCACTTGATGATATGGACTACATTCACGACATCGGTGATTTAAAAATCAATATGTCTGGCTGCATGAATGGTTGCGCACACCAAAGTGTCGGTCATATCGGTATTCTGGGTGTTGATAAAAAGGGCACTGAATGGTATCAATTAACCTTGGGTGGTTCTTCGGAAAATAAAGCCGCCATAGGCGAAAGATTGGGCCCTGCTGTTGATAAAAATCAGGTAACTAAAGCCGTTATGACTATTCTGGCTGTTTATGTCAAAAATCGCCTCAATGACGAATCATTCCTGGATATGGTCAATCGTGTTGGCATCACCCCTTTTAAAGAGCAAGTCTATGCAAATAATTAAAGACAAACAGATTATTGATGATAATTGGCACTATGTTGCTGATGATGCCGACTTAAAAGCCGGTAACATCAGTGTTTCCTTAGCCCGTTGGCATCAGGACAAAGCACAATTACTAACCCATGACGGCAAACTGGGAGTCAGGATAGGGGCTGCCGATGTCGTTGACGACCTTGCCCCAGATTTGAACGCTATTGAACTGATTGAACTCGATTTTTCTGACTTCGCTGATGGTCGCTCATTTTCACAGGCTTGGCTACTAAGAGGACGCTACCATTATTCAGGTGAAATTAGAGCAACCGGTCACTATATGACAGATCAAGTATTTTACTTGTCGCGGGTCGGCGTAAATGCCTTTAATCCGGAAAAAGTTGAAGACCTGCCGATTGTTCTGGCTAATTTGAATGACTTTACTGTCAAGTATCAGAATTCAATCAATTAACGCGTAACTAATCTTACATAACAAATTGAATAATTCAGTTTTAATTGAAATCTTGTAACAATTAGGATGTGCTGAACGCAAGGAAGCGTATCTTTCACTACCCGATGCTCCTCCTTGAGTCGGCACATCCTACATAGACAGAATAGTTACGGACACTTAATGTATTCCCAAGGCATCAAAAAAAACATAGTCGTCCGCACCTTTAAAAAAAATCGTTCGCTTGCCGGTAATATTCATCCCCTGTTGGAGCGGCTATTTTTAGCCCGGGGCATCACGTCCGAAACAGAACTGGACAGGACGCTGTCAAAACTGCCATCGCCGTGGTTATTGTCGGGTATGGAAGCGATGGTCGATCATTTGATAACCGCCATCAACGAACAACAACGGATTTGTATAGTCGCCGACTTTGATGCTGATGGCGCAACCAGTTGCGCAGTCGCCATCAAAGGCTTGCAGCTATTGGGGGCAGGGCAGGTGTCATTTGTGGTTCCCAATCGCTTTGAATACGGTTATGGCTTAACGCCGGAAATTGTCGAGCTGGTAAAATTACAAAATCCTGAGGTCATTATTACCGTTGATAACGGTATATCCAGCATTGACGGCGTCAAAGCAGCAACTGAGGCCGGTATAAAAGTACTGGTAACTGATCATCATTTACCCGGTCACGAGTTACCCGCCGCCGATGCTATCGTCAATCCCAATCTGCTTTATGATAAATTCCCCTGTAAATCGCTGGCAGGGGTGGGCGTTATCTTTTATGTACTCATGGCCTTGCGAAGCCGGTTAAGAGAACAAAATTGGTTTGAGAGCCATCAGGTTCCTGAGCCAAATCTGGCTCAATTACTCGATTACGTTGCGTTAGGTACGGTTGCCGATGTCGTTGCACTCGAGCAAATCAACCGAATTTTAGTACATCAAGGTTTATTAAGAATACGCACGGGGCGTTGTCATCCAGGCTTGAATGCACTCATTGAAATATCAGGGAAAAATCCTCAAACCCTTGCGGCCGCTGATTTGGGCTTTTCACTGGGTCCCAGACTCAATGCAGCGGGGCGTATGGATGATATGTCATTGGGTATTCAATGTTTATTAGCGGATGATCCGGCGCTGGCAAAAGACATGGCGTACCAACTTGATCAGTTGAATAATGACCGTCGGGAAGTTGAAGCCGTTATGAAGCATGAGGCCATGGCTTACTTAACAGACATGAAAACACTGGATAAAAACCATTTACCGTCCGGTGTTTGTATGTTTGATGCCAACTGGCATCAAGGTGTTATCGGTATTTTAGCGTCACGTATTAAAGACCAGGTACATCGACCGGTTATTGCTTTTGCTCCAGCGGGCAAAGACTTAATAAAAGGGTCTGCACGCTCTATTCCAGGTGTACATATTCGTGATGTGTTAAGTGATATTGCCGCATTGCATCCCAAATTACTCAGTAAATTTGGCGGTCATGCCATGGCAGCGGGCTTAAGTCTAAACATGCACGATTATCCAGCCTTTGCCCTGGCTTTTGATGAGATGGTCAGTAAACGGTTGGCGAGTGTTGATTTGGAACAAAAAATACTGTCTGATGGGGAGCTGACTGAACAAGAAATTTCGCTTGAAATCGCCGATTTATTACACAATGCAGCTACTTGGGGTCAAGAGTTTCCCGAACCTGTTTTTGACGGGGTGTTTGATGTCATTCAAACGCGCATCGTAGGCCAAAGACATCTTAAATTGGTACTAAGAATACCTGACGGTGATCTGGTTATCGATGCCATCGCTTTCTTTGTCGAGAAACCAGAGCATTGGCTAGGCTTAAGACAAATAAAAGCCGCTTACAAACTCGATATTAACGAATTTAGAGGCAATCGAAGTGTGCAGTTTATTGTGCAGTATTTTGAAAAAATAACATAAAAAAGCATGTAAACCCCAAGCCCACTTTGAGTGTACGTAGATTTTTAGTTTAAACTAACCAAACACAGTTGGCTGTTAATACCGGACTTATACTTGCCATTTATTTTGTATTATGACACTATACAAAAACTGACAAAATAAGACGGCAAAAAATCACCCACTTGTTTGGTATTTTTTCAGCTTGGAAACCAACCCTGCGTGTTAAAATAGTCCTTGTTTTTTCAGAATGTGACAACTCTTTTTAAATCATAACAACGGCAACTTCCCTATGAGCCAATATCCATCCGTACAAACTACGCTAAGGGAAAAAGCTGAAGAACAGTTATATTGCGTATTTACAAAAGTATCTGTGGAGCGTTCTCCACAAGAACTACTCCATGAGCTTCAAGTACATAAGATTGAATTGGAAATGCAGAACGAGGAGCTACGGCATACTCAACGCATATTGGAAGAATCCCGCAATCGTTATATTGATCTTTATGATTATGCCCCCGTGGGTTACCTTCTTCTCACCCACGACGGCCTTATTTCTGAAGCTAATCTAACGGCTGCTGAACTACTCATGATGGATCGCAGCACGCTCCTGCATCATTGTTTTTCTAATTGGGTCAGCCCCCAAGATAGTGACCGGTGGTATCTGTTTTCTCGTGAAATAATAGAGCATAACCAGCGGTTAACCATCGAATTATCACTGATCGGTTATAACGACACTCAATTCTCGGTCCGGCTAGACTGTCAGTGCGTAGATTCGATGCTGCGTATGATACTGACGGATATTACTGAAATAAAAAAAGCCGAGCTAGCCTTGCGCGAGGCCGAGAAAAAAAGCCTTGAGAGTGCTGAATATATAAGAGCCGAAAAGGTAAGACAAGAAACTATTCAAGCTAATGCACACTATACTCGCAGCTTACTTGACGCGAGTTTGGATCCATTGGTTACAATCTGTATGGAAGGCACAATCACCGATGTTAATACAGCGACAGAGCGGGTAACCGGTCTGGATAGAGATTATCTCATTGGCACTGACTTCGTTAATTATTTTACCGATCAAGAAAAAGCCAGAGATGTCTATCAGAAAGTATTTGCGAATGGTTTTGTGACCGATTACCCGTTGGGCATACGGCATGTATCCGGCAAGGTCACAGACGTACTTTATAATGCCAGCGTGTACCATGACGCCAACGATAACGTAATAGGCGTATTTGCTGCGGCACGCGATATCACCCAACGCAAACAGATAGAGCAGGCACTACGTGAGAGTGAGTTTTTTTGGAAATTTGCCATAGAGGGTTCTGGTGACGGTGTCTGGGACAGAAATCTTTTGACCGACGAAATGCACTACTCCCCGCGCTGGAAAGCCATGTTGGGATATGCCGAAAATGACATCCTGCCTACCCGACAGGAATGGCTAAAACGCATTCACCCTGAAGATCAATTACTTGTTTCAGCTGCAATGCACGCTTACTTAAAAGGGGAATCGACCGGTTATTCAACTGAATACAGATTATCCTGCAAAGATGACAGTTACAAATGGATTCACGCCCGTGGCATGGTGGTTAGTTATTCTGAAGAGGGTACGCCCTTACGGATGATCGGGACACACGCCGACATCTCCAAGCGTAAAGCTCAGGAAGAGCAGGATAAGGCGCACCTTAACCAACTGGCACATGTCACCCGACTGGGATTAATGGGTGAAATGGCCTCCGGCATTGCTCATGAAATCAACCAACCCCTAACGGCAATTTCAACTTACGCGCAAGTCAGTTTAAACCTGATGAAAACTGAAAGCCCTGATTTTGAAAAACTTGCCGAGGTTATCTACAAAACCCAACAACAGGCGTTAAGGGCAGGGGAGATCATTCGTCGTATGAGAGACTTTGTTAAAGCCAATACCAAGCAAGTTTCAACGGTCGATCTTAATGAGTTAATTCAGAATGCGGCGAGCCTTTGTCAGTCTGAACTAAGGCTAAACAATATACTGTTAACCTTTCAACTTCAAAACCCTCTGCCGTTTATTTGTGTTGATAAGATACAAATTGAACAGGTCATTATAAACCTGATTCGAAACAGCTCGGATGCATTAACAAGTTGCCCGCAAAATCAGCAACACGAAATATCCATTCATAGCCTGTTAACGCTTAATGAGGGTATAGAGATCCGCATAAAAGACAATGGCCCCGGCATTCCTGAAGATCAACAACAAAAAATATTAATGCCTTTTTACACCACCAAGCCAGAGGGCATGGGAATGGGATTGTCTATCAGTTGCTCCATTATTGAAGCGCATAATGGCAGTTTGCATTTCAATAGCCAAATGGGAAAGGGTTGTACTTTTTATTTTACATTGCCTATCGCGCCAACGAAACAATCAACTTAAAGAGGGGCTAGATGCTTCTCCACTGCCCCAAAAATTGTCATTCCGCAATCATGCCGTTATCAAGGTATTAACGTTACTTGTTTCAGTTTAAATTACGTAATGTTTTAAGCGCCTTTTCAAACTCAAAAGACTTGATTTGCCGACCAAGTTCGTTACAGGCAGAGCCCAAGGCGGTGCTTAACATGCCGGCATGGGTCTCAAACAAAGCGATGGCTGCTGTGTTATTCTGAGTCAGGAGTATATCAAGTTCGATAAGTACTTCTCTCATAATTTTCTGATCTGCCGGCGGGGTATTCGTTGAGGCGACCAGCAGTTCTACTGATAACGTGGGCAGGACAGCGGCAATGGCCCTGAGTTCCTGACTAATCGCATCCATTTCAGTATGAATGGCATCACCGCCAACAGTTTCATATTGGCTCGCCCACAACATATCTTCTAATTGTCGTGCCATTGCCGACAGATGATCAATACCCAAAGTAGCTGCTGAGCCTTTGAGTGAATGAACTAAACCTTGAGCCGTGGCATGGTCACCATCGGCCAAGCTCTTAGCCAGACGAACCATGTCTTTAGCATGTGTTCCGATAAAAATAGTTAGCAACTCCAGCATTTTTGTAGCATTGTCGCCCAGCAATGACTGGCAATACGCAATATTTAGGCCGGGTACAAGGGTCATACACGCCATAGCATTTCCCTTCGACTTTTCTTGACTAGGCACCATCTTTTTCTCAGGCAGGGTCTTTAAATTATCATTGTTCATTTTTGTTACATGCGTTGCTTGTACGGGTAACCATTTTAACAAGAGGTTATAGAGTACATCAGGTGTTATGGGCTTGGTGATAAAGTCATTCATACCGGCCAAAGTGCAAGCTCGTCGGTCTTCGGTGAAAGCATTGGCGGTTAAAGCCACAATCGGTTTTTTTTTCCATTCAGGTAAGGTACGTATAAGGCGGGTAGCTTCCAGTCCGTCCATATTAGGCATCTGCATATCCATCAGAATCAAGTCATAAGTATTGGCTTTAACTTTAGCAACGGCGTCACATCCATCTACAGCAATATCAATTATTAAACCGGTATTACGCATCAGCTCCAGAAATACTTCTCGGTTAACAACATTATCATCTGCCAGCAGAAGCCTTTCGCCACTGTGATTAAGCTGCAACATTAGCTTGGTCGTTGCATCATCCTGCTGTGTGGTTATAGCCGGTTTGATGGCATAGCTGCGTTGTAGGCGTGCAGTAAACCAGAAAGTGCTGCCCACGCCAGGCGTGCTATCAACACCCACCTCACCCCCCATCAAAAGAGCCAATCGTTTAGTAATAGCTAACCCCAACCCCGTTCCGCCATATTGGCTGGTGTAAGTGGCGATTTGTTCAAAAGGCTGAAAAAGACGAGCAATCTGATCATGCGAGATACCCATACCTGTATCACTGACTTCAAAACGCACCAGCAATTGATCATTAATGTCTTCCAATATTTTGACACTAAGGACGATGGAGCCCAGTTCTGTAAATTTAACTGCGTTGCCGGCATAGTTAAGCAATGCCTGGCGCAGATGCAAGGAGTCACCGTATAACCACAAAGGCGAGCCATAATCATCAATCTGAACAGAAAGTCCTTTATTTTTCGCGGACTCCTCAACGATAAGTTTGACGCTATCAAGAATATCAGAGAGCAGAAAATCGGTGTTTTCCAGTTCCATCTTACCGGCTTCAATTTTAGACATGTCCAAGATGTCGTTAATAATAGACAGTAAATGATTTGCAGCGGTATTGATTTTATCCAAGCGACTGGCTTGCTGGGGTGTCATTCCTGAATGGCGAAGCAGATAAGTGAGACCGATAATCGCCGTCATCGGGGTGCGAATCTCATGGCTCATTTTAGCCAAAAAACTACTTTTTGCCAGGTTTGCTGATTCAGCAATCTCCTTGGCTTCAAGCAGTTCATGCGTACGTTGCTGGATTTGGCTTTCAAGATGCAGTTGATAATCATGGAGCTCTTGCTCTATATTTTTGCGTTGGGTAATGTCCATGTGGGTGCCCACAACCCGCAAAGGTGTTCCCTTTGCATCCCGCATAACGACTCTGCCTCGATCCAAAATCCAAAGCCAATGTCCATCCTTGTGACGCAATCTATGCTCGGATTCATAGTAAGGCGTCTTGCCTTGCAGATGCGGTTCCAGCGCTTGATTGATGGTTAACCAGTCATCCGGATGAATGAGTGTTTTCCAAGTTTCTATATCATTTTTCAGCTCGCCCGCATCGTAACCGAGCATCCCGTAGCGGTGCTCGTTAAAAATCACTTTGCCGCTTTGCATATCCCAATCCCACAAACCAATTTCACTATTGGACAATGCAAATTCAAGGCGATCAGTACTATCCTTAAGCAAGGTCGCTGATCTGGCCAGTTTGATGGCACTGTAGCTTAATTGAGAAATCGTTTGGGCAAAATTCTTAAAAAAAGACATCGTTGCATCGATTTTTTCATGACTAAAATGCGGGACTTTATCCAAAGCCGCCATATAGGCTGCTTCATCCAAGCCATAATGGCGGGCTTGGGCACGAAAGAGTTTATGGTCAATTTTATCGTCATCGAAAAAGAACTGTCCGGAAAACATATTGCCGACATGCTTATTACCCAGCAGAATTGGCGTTACTGCATCCCACAAATTGTTCTTGCACCGGTATAGTTTAAAAGTGCCAGGCTCCACGCCCAGCGAAAGCTCGGTATCGATTTCGGCACAATAGCGTGACATTTGCGGATTAATTTGGTGAAATCGGGTGCATATATCTTGCCAGCCGACCCCGATCAGAATGTTACCGGCGGTATCCAAAATAGCACTGGTAACGCCCGTGATTTTGTAAAAATCCTCCATCATGGATTTAATGACCGGTAAATTAATAATATCACTTAACGCTAATTGTTCAATATCACCTTCCGGCGTAAGAATGGCATTAAGTTTGGACTGCACCCGAGCCTCGCTTTCGAGTAATCGTTGCTCATAAGCCTTACGTTCGCTAATGTCGATCAACACAAGGCAATGCGTTTCACCGTCAATATCATCCGGTATGGCAGTCTCCGTTATCTGCACCCAATACTGGCTACCATCCTGTCTATGCATGCGTAATTCACAGGTTTGTGCGATACCTGTTTGAGCAATTTTTTTGCGGTGCAGATAAAAAATATCTTGGTCCGCATTGATGATGAAACGGGCAAGTTGTTGATTTATTAATGCGCTCCGATTGATACTCAGCAAGGCAGCGGCACTCAGGTTACTTTCTAAAATCAGCCCCGTCTTGCTCAGCGTACAATACCCGACCGGAGCCAAATCATAAAGCTTAAAATAACGACTATGAGCAGCACTTAATTGCTGTTGTGTTCGCTCCAGTTCCACATTTTGCATCTCCAGTTCGAGCTGATGTATGTGTAATTCATGGAGCATCTTCCGAATAGCTTCGGGTGCCATTGCATTGAGGGTTTCCGATGACTGATCAGGGCTGTCTTTGACGATTTTTTCTGCCTGCTGGCGCAAGGTTGGTTCTGGGTTACCGGGGAAA
>SESD01001138.1_pt1 | contig 15126 bp, 13 predicted proteins | sample 3171411 | NCBI WGS metagenome assembly SESD01 (sample SAMN06051880, study PRJNA518727) | freshwater metagenome | biome: subpolar coniferous forest; feature: holomictic lake; material: water; isolation source: holomictic Lake 442, 16.5 m depth | place: Canada: near Kenora, Ontario | collected...
GTATTATCTTGATATTCGTAAATTAAAATGTCATAGTCGATGTCAGCAGCGTTCAAAGCCAATGTCAGCACGTTGCAAATTGTCGAAGTTGATGTCAGCACGTTGCAAAGAGGGGCGCTATGATTGACCTTTCTCAAATCGCAGAGCATGAATGGAATGAGGCGTATCGTCGTTCTGAAATTGTACGTCCACTCCTCGAATTTAAGCGCTGTCCACGCAATAGAGCACATGAAGCTGCTATTGAGTTGGGCTTATCCGACCGGCAGGTATACCGACTGATTCAACGGTTACGCGAATCCGATGGCAAATTACTGCTTTATTGTCGGGTGGCTCCAACGGCGGGCGGGGTAAACAACGACTGGCTTCACCACGCGAAAATTTGCTCCAGCGCCTGATAGCCGAAGTTTTCCTTACGCCGCAAAAGCACTCAGCAGCCGTTCTCGTGCTTGCAATACGTAGTCAATCCCTAAAAGCTGGATTGAAACCACCTTCTGAAAGTACTATCCGCCGCCGTATTAAAACTCTATCTCTGGCTGAATACCGCCAACGAGGGGAGCAACACCCTAAAACAAAACCAATTTACGGTGTCACGCCTATCTCCGATTTCCCACTTGACTGGCTACAAATTGACCATACTCCAGTCGACCTAATTATCGTTGATCCTGTTGATCGTTCACCAATCGGCCGCCCGTGGATCACAGTGGCAATTGACGTATTCAGCCGCTGCATTGCCGGATTCCATCTGTCGCTTGAGGCACCGTCGGCGACCAGCGTTGGCCTTTGCTTGACCCTGGTCGCTAGCGATAAAGTGTTATGGCTACAACAGCGGGGCATTGAAGCAAATTGGCCGGTAGTCGGTAAGCCGTGTCGGCTAGGCGTTGATAACGCTTCAGAATTTCACTCGGTCGCATTTGAACGAGGCTGTGAGCAGCATGGCATCGCCATTGAATGGCGACCACCCGGACTACCGCACTTCGGCGGAGTCATTGAGCGCGTCATTGGTACGCTGATGCAGCTTGTTCACGCTTTGCCCGGTACAACCTTTTCAAATCCAACTGAACGCGGTAACTATGACAGCGACAAAACCGCATGTCTAACTCTTGAGGAACTTGAGCGTTGGCTGGCCGTCGCGATTACCAAGTATTACCACCTCCGGCCGCACAAGGGGATTGATGACGAGATACCCTTGCATCGCTACGAGCAAGGTCTCCTGGCACTAACTGCTGCCAACAAAACCATAGCTATACCGCGTGATCCTCGTACCTTTTTAATCGATTTTCTGCCAGTGGTGCGTCGTTCTTTGCAACGGGATGGCATTACAATTGACCATATCACTTACTACAGCAATGCACTACGTCCATGGATACAATTACGCAATCAGCCAACTCCTTTATTGATTCGACGCGATCCGCGCGACTTGTCGAGAATCTTCGTACTTGATGCAGAGCATAATATCTATCTTGAGATACCCTATCGGATGCTGTCTCGCCCGGCTATCACGCTATGGGAGCATAAGTTAGCCCGTAAACGCCTGCGCGAGCAGAAACGTACTGCAGTTGATGAGGCCAGCTTGTTCGCCGCCATTGACGAAATGCGTGAAATTGAGCGTAAGGCTGAGACGCTTACGCGCACAGCACGCCGCAATCGAACACGACGCCCAATTGATTCGAAGTCGGAGAATGTGCCAACTCAAACTGAAATACCCACTTCGACAGTCGATATTGGCCCAGTCTGTCCGTTTGAGGACATCGAACCATGGTAAACCTCAATCACCTAGGACCAGAAGCAAGCGTACTCGCCATGCTGCCTGGCGTAGAGCGGCTTGCTCGACTCAGAATGGAGCGTTGGATCGGCTACACCCGTGCTAACCAAGTATTAGCACAGCTCGAAGCGTTACTCGACAACGAACCTGACAAGCTGCGCCCGCAAAACCTCCTCATTGTAAGCCCAAGTAATAACGGCAAAACGATGATTGCCGAAAAATTCCATCGCACCCATCCCCAGCGAATTTCCGATGATGGTGAACATGAAGTCATTCCTGTACTCATGATACAAATGCCTGCAGAGGCAACGGCGAACCGATTACACACGGCACTACAAATTACACTTGGTACGCCTGTTGGATTTTACGGTCGCCATGATATACGCGAGGCATTGACGTTGCGACTCATGCGTACTGTTGGCGTACGCATGCTGATTATTGACGAGGTACATAATTTATTAGGCGCAACGGCCAGGAGGCAACGAGAGCTATTAAATTTACTCCGTTTTATTGGCAACGACCTGCGTATTCCTATCGTTTGTCTGGGCATCCGCGATGCTTATCTTGCAATTCGTAGTGACGACCAGCTTGAGAATAGGTTTCATCCTCTGCTACTGCCACTCTGGGAGCCAGGAGAAGAGTTTGCCCGTCTGCTGACCAGTTTCGAAACTATTTTACCTCTGCGTGAACCGTCTCACCTATCAACTGCACCGTTGTACGAGCTTATCTTGCGCCGTTCTGAAGGTACGATTGGTGAAATATCCGCGCTATTGACCAGTGCTACCGCCGCAGCTCTGTTGCAAAACGAAGAATGTATTACTTCCGCTGTTATTGAGCGTGCTGATTATCAGCCTCCCAGCGTTCGTCGATGTATGGTTGAACGGGAATTGCGCTAAGTAGTGGCACACCATGCCGAAGCGCTGGCCGTTGCATCCGAAACCGGGTTTCAACGAGACGTTGGAACGCTATGTACGTCGACTTGCTGAGTCTTACGGTATAGGTTACGAACGTTTTTGCCTGCGTGCACTTGGCATACCTGCCGATGATAGTCAGGCAAGACGATTTTACGAACCAACACCAGAATTGCTGCAGCGACTATCGGGTGCTAATCAACAAAAGGCTCTAAAGTTCCACGTGATTTATCGGCACCACCAGCCATAAAAACCGCGAATGTCAGTGTAATTCACGCGACTTTATAAAATAAAGCAAGGCTGAGCGTGACACATCCATAATCTTTGCGACTGATGCTTTTGATACTTTTTTGCCCAAAAGCATCTTAATTTCAGTCTCTTTTCCATCTAGCCGAGAAGAACCATGAGAGCCTTTTGGGCGTCCTAGCACTCGACCTTTTGCTCGCGCGGCAACCAACCCTTCACGAGTTCGTTCTGAAATTAAATCGCGTTCGATTTCAGCAAATAATCCAAACATCGTCACCATTACTTTGCTCTGTATATCCTGCTTGCCATCCAGGTGAATATTTTCCTTGATCGCAACAAGTCGGATTTGATGTTTTAGGAGATCGTCAACAATCTGAATAACTTGACCGACACTACGTCCCAATCGCGACAATTCACTCACTAACATAAGGTCTCCTGCATGCATATCGGCAAAAAGCCCGTCGATACCACGCTCCTTAAGTGATTTTCTCGATGATGCCTGAACTTCCAAAAATTTGTCTATATGCAGACGGTGATGTTGAGCGTAATCAAGTATTGCCAATCGTTGATTGTTGAGTTCTTGGCCGCCGGTCGATACTCGTAAATAAGCAATCGTTTTCATGACTAAATTGGCATTGTCTAAAAATAGGTTTATATGTGAATTTATTGTGCATTATACGCGTAATATATTCAGACATTTTTACGACCAATTATGGACTAACAAAACGAACGTTTCTATGTCTGTATTTTTTTCATTACGTAATAGTTTAGATGCCAAAAATTAAGATTCTCAACACGACCGAAAAAAACACCTTTGAATCGCCACCTGTGTTTAATAGTGTTGAACGCCGGCGATTTTTTACCCTACCGCTAATGCTCAATGAGACAATGGAGAGCTTGAAGTCTCCAACGAATAAAGTTTGTTTCGCGGTGACAGTCGGTTACTTCAAGGCGCAGCACCGATTTTTTGCCCGACAGTTCCATCAAACAGACATTACGTATGTTGCCAGGCAAATAGGCGTACAGATTGATGACGTTGATACGAGCTCTTATAGCAAGGTCACTTATCTTCGCCACCAAAACGTTATTTTGAATTACTTCGGTTTTACCTTCTTTGATACAGCCGCAAGGGTATTTGCCAAACACGAAATTTTAATCATGTTGCGCGTCCAGTTCAGGCCAAAAATAATTTTACTGGGCATCATACAGGTGTTAACGCGTAAGGAAATTTCCCTGCCTAGCTATAACGTACTGGCCGCTTTGATTGTCGAAGCGATTAATGAGCATCAGCACGGCCTAAATGAAATCATCAAGACAGGCCTAAACAAAGCCCAGATAGCGTCATGATTTTCTCGTTGCGTTTGTCCCATAGGGACAGATCACGCAGCACTTTTTCAAGGTATACTGCGTTGGGCGCCTTACCGAACAGCCCCCGACTGAATTTGAGCGTGGCCCAGACCGACTCAAACGAGTCCGTATGCAGCTCTTGCGGCACCAACCCGATGGTTGCCCGTGCCGCACGGTAGTCTCGCACGGTATCGTGACCATCGGCGATGATAGTTCCGGAAGTCGCCTTGACAATGCCGCAGATGATGCTGATCAGTGTCGTCTTGCCTGCTCCATTGGGTCCGAGCAAGGCAAATATCTCGCCGCGTTTTATCTCCAGGTTGATTTTTTTGAGCGCTTGGAAACCACTGGCATAGGTCTTGTTAACGCCACGCACGGAGATGATGGGGACGGAATTTTCGGCGGTCATGGTTACGGATGTGGGTATTGTATTCATGGATATAGGGTATCTCAGCTGAAAGAAGTTATAGGCTTCCTCCCACTTCGCAGTTTTGGGATCATCTAACAAATTGGCACGGAGTTTAATCCAATCATCAACTGTATACTTTCCAGCAATTTTTATATCACCACGTAATTCTGACATACTATTTTGGTTTATCATTTCATCCATTATTTAGCTATCTTTGAAATAACTATCACACCCGTTCAAACTTCCTGACATAATCCACCAACTGAAAATTCTCCTTAATTTCATCATGTGGAATCAATAAATACTTCCAAGCCTTACCACCGTTTTTTAGCAGATACTCGCCAGCATTCTCACACCACTTTGTTGCTGCATCGGCTTTTGCTTGTACTATTGCATCGGTCATTTCTGCTTGTGACTTGGTTTCCACCATCAACACATAGTCATTTGTTTCTGCGATAAAATCTGGAACATATTCCGGATGTTCTGCGCCGTCTTTGTAATAAATCTTAAATTGACCTTTTGCCGGCTTAAACCACTTTTGCGCATCACGCTCCATAATCACGGCAAAGCGACGTTCCGTGTCGGAATCAAATTTCTGAAAGGGGTATAAACAATTACTAAAGCCGCCAAAAAGCATCTGCTTAATCTTGCTTTTATCCGTTACTGTATTGCGATAAGAATGCACGGCTTGACCGGCAGCAACGGTATAGGCGCAATTCTTTAAGGGCGTAAAACCATTATTTACAACCACTTCATAGGTATCGGCCTGCTCCCAAAAATGCTCAGCCATTTGAGTGCGGATGGTCTTGGCAAGTAATTGGCTGTTATTGCTCAAGACGTTATTCACTTCATCGTTTGATGACAGATAGCTTTGTAAATGCGCCACAGCTTGTGTTGCCAAGCCATAAATTAAATCAGCATGATCATCATAAGAAATATCGTCATAATCAATGAGTGCGCGGACAATGTAATTTTCCGGCTTTGCTTCGCTCAAACCAATTTGAGATGCCATTAATTCTTGCTGATTCGTTTCCAGGCTGTGAATCAGAATATCCCGTTCTGAAGGTTGCAGATTCAAGCCGCTCATATCCAAAGTAAAGGGTTTGTAGCCATAACTGACTTCGCCTTTTGGCACAACAACGACACGTGGAATATCTATGGTTTGCTTCACCATCAATGCCGTAACTTTTGCGACAATATCCGCAATGTCTACAGGAGCATCGTCTTCAGGTAACGATTGTTGAGCACTGCTCAGATGCTCTGTGACGGCCTGTACAACGGATGCTTGCACATGCGCATGTAATAATGCTTTGCTGGTGGCAACCGTTGCCGGACTGTGTTGAAACTTGTTCAATTCAGTCATGGCAAATTGGGCAACTGCCGTTTCTGCAACGCTACTAAACAACGGCGGATTAGTGTTACCCAATGCCGGATAAGCCATACCCCCTGCGTTGCCGCTAATCATCGTTTCAAGATTTGAACTGACGGCGACACTTTCAGTTTTTACGTCATCTGAAGGGGCGTCAAGAATGACCTGCTTCAAGCGCAACGGATTGGCAGGGTTATTGGCTTCATCAATTATTTCCTGAAAACGGTCATGAGCCACAATATTTAAGCGATCAACAGCGGTCACGCCGGTACGTTTGCCATAAGGTAAGCGCAAACCACGGCCAATGGACTGTTCAATTAAGGTTCGCGCATTGGCGGCGCGTAACGGCACAATGGTATAAAGATTGGTGACATCCCAACCTTCCTTCAGCATGTTTACGTGTATCACCACTTCCGTGGGTTCATCTGTGCTTTCCACTGCCAATAGTCGGTTAATCATTTCTTCTTCGGCAGCGCCGGTTCTACTGCTATCTACTTGAATTATTTTACCTTTGTAACGGCCATCAAAAAACGCCGCTGACTCCATCAGTTCCAACAACTGTGCGGCGTGTGTCGTATCTCTGGCAATAACCAGCATAAACGGTTTAACGATGGCGACATCATTTTCACGCGCATAAGTCAGCAACTCCACTTTGGTTGCTTCGTGCAAACGAATGCCGTCCATTAACTTGATACGCTCCACTTCTTCTTTAGTGTGTTGCGTTGCATCAAAGTTACGTTGAGTAACAACGGCAGGCTCTTTGACAAAACCATCATCCATAGCCATTGATAAGGGATAATCAACAACTACGTTTTTAAACGGCACTGTCCCTTTACTACTTTCCGTAAACGGTGTTGCCGTTAATTCCAGTCCCAGTAAAGGTTTCAAGTCATTCAGCGCACGAACACCGGCATCGGCTCTATAACGGTGTGATTCATCCATTAACAACACCAGGTCTGGCAGTTCTGCCAAATAGTTAAAGTAGCTATCGCCCAAGTATTCTGACAAGCGTTTAATCTTTGGCGACTTGCCGCCACGCACTTCAGAATTGATTTTTGAAATATTGAAAATATTGATGGAAACAGAGGTCAACAAATCCAGCGCACGACCCTTTACTTCATAGTCATCACCAGTAATAATTTTGGGGTGATTAATGGCAAACTCGGCAATGCCCTTAAAGACATATTTTTTGGTGTTGGGCGTAAAGTCGGCAATCAGTTTATTATAAATGGTCAAGTTGGGTGCCAACACAAAAAAATTGCTAATGCCATGCGCCATGTGTAGATAACTAATAAACGCACCCATCAATCGGGTTTTACCGACACCGGTTGCCAAAGAAAAACACAGTGATGGAAACTCCCGTTCAAAATCGGATAGCTTGGGAAACTCAAGTTTCAAGGTTTCCAGCACCTCGGCAACATCCCTTTTAGGATGCAGCATATCCGGTGATGCGGCAATGGCTCGCTGTAAAGCTTCCAATGAATCGCGCTGTGGTTTACGTAAACTCAACCGCCCTGAAACGGTTTGAAACACTTTATGACTCATGTTAATGCCTGCTGTTTGAGTTCTTCCGCAGAAATTCTGCATAATACGCCATCCTTGATCACGACAATGGCTGTATTGGTTTGTATTGCCGTTTGTCGTGCTAGTTGTGCCGCTCGCTTGATGGCTGCAACAGAGGCAAGCAAGTCAGGATTTTTTGCCAGTTGTAATTCGGATGCTTTCATCAATTTTCTCCCCATTCAATCAGTAACGGCTCTTCACCGGCATTGTCATATAACGCCCAGTCATTGACGATAGGACTATACTGCTGCTCAAAATTTTTACGACCCGCAACAAAACGGCGACGAATAACGGCTTCTGGAATATGATGACCGCCTTGCTGAACTCTAAAAGCAACGCGCTCAATTGCCACGTCAACCGTGGGCAAACTTAAAAAATATAAGCTGACCTTGTAACCTTGATTCTGCCATTTTTGTATATGACGCAAATAGGCCAAGCCCGAGAGCGTAGTTTCAAAAGCGAAGGACTGTTGCTGTGCGACACACTCCGCCATTTCCTGCAACATCAAGCGGCCTGCCTTAATAGCCATTATTTCAGGCGCAAACGGTGACAATCCGGCGGCAATCAAATCCGCATTGATGAAACGCTGGCAGTGCGCTTCTTGAGGTAAAAAGGCACGCGCAAAAGTCGTTTTGCCAGCGCCATTAGGCCCGGCAATGATGATAATTCTTTGTGTCATGACTCTTTACCAAAGAGATCACCTTGAGCCGTATTGGTCTGTTTAAGACTAACTTTCTTTGGTTTAATTATTTCTGGTTTTACTTCAGGTTGAGCCATCGGCAAATTGGCCACGTTCAAACTGTAATCGTCATGCGCCCATTCGCAACGTGACAACACCATCTTGGGTATTTTCTTTAAGGTAAGATTTTGAAACTGATCTGACTTGCCACGAAATGCAGTACAACACACTAACAATGAACGATCCCCGCCGACTTCATCTGACAACTCTTCCAGTTGCTGGTGGGACAAGTTCTGTGTCGTGACGTAAATGAAATCTTGTTCAGACGAATAGCCATGATTCCACCATTGACTATCAGACGGTGCGGAAGTAAAGCCTTCCAACTTGCATAAGGCTTCTGCCAGCATGGCTGGATTGTAATTTTTATTAACGACCCAGTTACCCCAACGGTCTTGCTCCAATAATGATGGAGCCAAACTGTAATAACGAAAACCGCCACCGCCTTGCCAGTTTACTGTTGTAGAAATACCACCTTGATCTTCACCATCAACTATTTTTTTGAGGCGTGGAATAATATGGGTGTGGCAATGTTCACCCAGTTCAATCATTATCCAACGACGGCCCATTTTGTGAGCTACTGCGCCAGTGGTGCCGGAACCTGCGAAGGAGTCTAGTACAAGGTCGCCTGGGTTGGTGGCTAAATGAATAATTCGTTCCAACAATCTTTCTGGCTTTGGCGTAGAAAAAACCACATCATCTGGAAATAAAGCTCGTTGCTCTTCATTTGCTGCTTTGTTACTGCCAACTTCCGTATGAGTCCAAAAAGTACTACATATCTTTTTTCCGCCTGATTCATTTAAAAATAATTTTCTCATAGGAACAGCATTACCATCCTTACCCCACCAGATTTTTTTATCAGCAACTAAATCGTCAAATCCTTTTCTTGAAATCCAACAGCGACCATTACTTGGCAAGTGTCTTTTGCCGTTTGGGGCTATAATTTCATACATCCCAGTAGATTGCCCAGATTTTGCAAATGCTTTTCCTCTTGCCCCACCAAGCAAGCTAACCGTAAGCGGTGCTGTTCTCCATCTTCCACGATGGTCATTGTCAGGATTTTTATAAACCTTGAGCGCATCTTCATCCATATTTAAAAAGTGAAAATTCTGTAATGACTCACTTTTCTTAAAAATTAAAATATGGTCGTGTGCAGCTGATAAACGATATTGGGCATTTGTTTTAACTGAGTGAAATTTCTGCCAAACTACATTTCCGACAAAATTTACTCTCCCAAATACTTCATCACACAGCACCTTCAAATAATGCGCTTCATTATCATCAATAGTAATCCACAACGATCCATCATCTGACAATAAGGATCGGATAATCTCCAGACGGTCGCGTATCAACGAAAGCCAAATGGAATGTTCCAAACCATCGTCATAATGCGTAAAGGCGCTGCCGGTATTGTAAGGAGGATCAATGAATATGCACTTTACTTTGCCTGCATACTCTTGTTCCAAGGCTTTCAACGCCAGCAAATTGTCACCAAAAATCAGCTTGTTATTAAACTGATCGTTATCACTGACGCGATGTTTTGCGTGATACGACAAGCTTGGGTCTTCCAGTAATATACGCGGCTCCAGTTTAGGCCGTTTATCCTTGCCTATCCAAGTCAGTTCCAGTTTGGTTTTGCTCATGCCTTATACTCGTATAGTTTTTCTTTTATGTCTTGTTTGCAACAGATAATCAGCCGATAATTAAATCGGATTAGGGATACTTGGTCGGCATCAAGCCTCAATGGAGTCATCGGGGCTTTTTGTTATGCAGTTAAATTGTCGGCGCATCTGAACTTCCCAATTGAAAGCTGACTTTCAAGTCATTCATCCAGGAGGGTTCGATAATTTTATCGTGCTGTAATCGACCTACGATAATGCCAGTATGAATACCTATTTCCTCAGAAAAGTTTTTTACGGCTTCTTTGTTACGCAATCCTGATAACCGTTCATGATAATCAACGGGTATTAAAAACTCCCGCGCCCATTTATTTGCCTGTTCTTCTTGAGGGTCTTGGCAATCGGTATTTAGATCGTCCAAATAAATGGCTTTTTTTCCATCCGCATGTAACAAAATATGTGCCGCTTCATGAAAGAAAGTGAACCAGAATTTATCGTTGGTTTTGCCATAGAGCGATAATTGAATCAGTGGTTTATGTGGATTTAACCAACGGGCCACACCACTGACATGTGCTTTTGGTATAGCAGGCACCATAACAAAAATAACTCCCGCTTCATGGCATAAACGGCGCATCTCGGGTTCAAAAATTCCGGGGGATAGCATTGTCAATTCACGAATACGATGCAGTGCTTTTTTAAATTCACTTTGGTTGTAGTGTGGACTGTCTAATTTTTCAACTTCGATTTCCCCTAAACGTAACCAAGAAGAAATAGCTCCCATATCGGACTGAGTTTCACGAGTGCGCCGAAAAGCCAATTGCATTCCGGTTTCATAATGTTCTTGCCATTGTTCGGGCGATGCCACGCCAAAAAAGCGTAATAGCTGTTCAACCAAGTCAGGTTTGGCTTGTGCAGTTATCCGCTGATTGGGAATAACGCCTGCTTTTTTTAATTCGTTTAATGGTAATTTATCAAGCCAAGTTATCGACTTTTGATTAAGTTCTTGCACTTCAATTCGTGCCAAGTGTTCGCGATATTTAGCTTCTCTATTAAGCCAAAAATTGGCTGTTGAACCTAATACGCGCTCCAATCGTAACGCCGCGTCTTCAGTCAACGCGGCTTTGCCTTTAATCAATTGATTAAGATGTTTTTTGTTGTAGCCTAGTCGCCCAGCGAGTTCTAATTGAGTCCAATCTTTTTCTTCAAGTAAATCTGTAATGGTTTCACCAGGGGGTGACACCCAATCGGGACAAAACGCCGTCTGTTGGTTAGTCATAGTTATTTCCTCTTCTGTTTGGGCTTGTGATAATCGCCAATGTAAACAATGGTTATTGCTGTCACTTTCACCCAATCTGTATTGTTATGCTCATTTAATGGTATCGGTTCATGATCTGGCTTAAACACCAAACGCTTGCCATCGGATAGATCAACAGAAAATTCCCTTAAACTGTCGGGTTCTAGCGGATGGGGGCGACCCGCTGTAAGTTCGTAGACGTTTTCGGCGGCTTCTAAATCACTCAAACGGGTGCGCAATTTTCTTGAACAATCCGAGCCTAGTTCTGCTTCTGCTTTTTTTCTGTTTTCACAAAGTTCACGGAGTTTTTTATTCTTGAACGCTATTTGCATTATTTAATATCTTCTCTTCGCCAAAAAATACAATGGGGGTTTCTTATAAAGCCCCATTGCAATGATTTAATTAATATGGATTTATATCATTCAATCTAGCAAAAGCATTGTACAGGCAACAGATCATTCTATCTATATTTACCTATTTGGTAAACTTTATTTTCAATAATTTATTGCAAACTCCAACCAATTGTAAACAAATCTTCTGCGTATGATTTCTGATTGAGCTTGCTTTCCAGTTGCTCAATTAGGGCTTCTCGGCGCTCATCAACTTCATCCTGCCGGTCAAACAATTCTTTGCGCTGTTTATTACGAGTGCGCTCCAGCTCATGCTGCTGTTTTTGCCATGATAACTTTTCTTCCAGTGTCGGTGCTATCTTTGCCTGACGGCGCACTTCTTTAATCTGTTGGTCAATATCCTTGATGCCGTGTTCCAGTCCAAATTTTAAATCATCCGCCCAATGGTCAAGCTTATTCACTTCGTCTTCAAAAAAGGTCAAGTTACGACTGTTGACCATTTTAATAATATCATTTTTAGAACGGGTCAGTGCAGCTTCAAGTTGGCTACTGGCTAACACACTATGCTGCTGGCATTGAGGCGCTGGCAATTGCATGAGTTTCTGTGCCGTTTCAGCAGGCAATAATTGACCGTCACTGGTCTCAGCTACAAACATCAGATGGTCTTCGGTTCGTTCCAATGCTTCTATGCTAAAACGCTGTAACTTTAATGTACCGGATTGCCCAAGCAGTGCTTCAATTACACTAACTTTTACGCCATGTGCGGCATAGTCAAAACTAATCTGCGCGGTGGGCGTTGGTTTATTTTTTGCTGTTTCCAACACCCACTCACCGAGTGGATGATTGAGACGATAGACGTGGGCATTAACTGACGCTGCATTTTGGTTTTGGCCTCGGGCAATCAATTGATAGTTGCCCAGTGGCACTTCTGTTGTCACATTATCATGCAGATTAAATCGGTGAAGATCGTCATCAAAGCGGGCATAGGTTTTAAGTTGATGCTGAGTTACCGCCCAGAACCAACGGCTGATTTTATCCAAGCGTTGTTCTGCTTGGTTCAGTTGTAACTTGAGCAAGTTGTGAATGTCTTCATCAAAATTATCCAGCAGCTGTTGCCGCGTTTCAGTCATCTGTTTGTTAATGTCACTTTCCATTTCCTGTTGGAGTTGGGTGAAGGCGACCTCAATTTGTTCCGTGGTACGGCAGGTTTCGTAAATGGCTTGTATGCGCTTTTCAAAATCAATGCCGGATTCAATTGAGCCCAGCACATCGTCGGACGCACCAAAAACACCATCAAACAGATGGAACTTATCTGTTAATAATTGAAGTACACGCTGGTCGGCATAGTTGCTTTGGTTAATAAAGTTGATGACGACTACATCAAAATTTTGGCCATAACGATGACAACGACCAATACGTTGTTCTATACGCTGTGGGTTCCAAGGCAAGTCATAGTTGATGACCAATGAACAAAATTGTAAATTGACACCTTCGGCACCGGCTTCTGTTGCTATCATAATCTCGGCATGAAACTGAAAGTGTTCAATAAGGGCTGTGCGTCTGTCAATTTGTGGCGAGCCGGTTATTTTGTCAGAGCCTTTATTTTCTACTAACCATTGCTGGTAAATTTGAGTGGTTTCCGGGCTGTTATTGGTGCCGTTAAAGGTGACCAAGGTATCTGAGTAATGATTGGCAGCAAGATAGTTTTGCAAGTATTCTTGGGTGCGCTTGGATTCGGTAAAAATGACAGCTTTGCGCGGGGCATTCATTATCGCCATTTGTTCAAAACCCTGATTCAAGGCAATCAATAAGGCCTGAGCTTTGCTGTCGTCACTCATTTTTTCAGCTTGTTCAATGAGATTTTGTAGTTCAAGTATTTCCAGCTTCAACTGCTCTTTATCTATGACTTGCTCAGAATCATCTATGGAATCGCTATCCAACTCTTCAAGATAATCCGTTTCAAGGTCATCGCTTTCAATGAGCTTGGCAATAAAGTCAATATCATCCACCTTATGTTCACGAAGCGTTTCCAGTCGGCATTTGATGGTAATTAATGTACTGTGGACTGCATGGGTACTGGAAGCTAATAACTTACGCAAAATAAGTCCGGTAAGATGGCGTTGACGCTTAGGCAGCGCATAACTGTCCTCACGTTCCAGTAACGCGGTAATACCATTATAGAGCTGCATTTCTGCATGTGATGGCGTGAAGGGAACCGTAATGGTCTTGCGCTGTGTGTAACGAATATATTCCAAAACCTGTTTGCGCAAGGTTCGTTTTACAAAGCCTTTTAACCGGTCTTTAAGCTGGCCGATGCCATCGTTACCCATGTAGTGTTGGCGAAACGATTTTTCGTCACCAAAAAGATGTTCATCCAGCAGGGTTGATAAGCCGTAAAGTTCTAACAATGAGTTCTGTAAGGGTGTAGCTGTTAGCAGTAACTTTTGACGACCTGATAAGGAACGCTTTAATGATTGTCCCATTTTGTTACTGGTACGATAGGCGTTACGTAACTTGTGTGCTTCATCCATGACCACCAGATGCCAAGGTTCAATCAGTAGTGAATCCTCTAAACGTACTGCAAAATGGTAGGATAAAATGTTGATGCAGTTGTTGTTGAGCGGATTGGAAACGCCTTGCTTCTTCAATTGACGCCACGTGTTGGCATCAAGTATCTGTGACGGTAAATTGAACTTGTCTTGCAGCTCTTGCGCCCATTGCTTGCGTAAAGAAGCCGGGCAGATTATCAGTAATTGACGTTTGCGTTCAGCCCAATACTGGCAAAGAACCAAACCGGCTTCAATGGTCTTCCCTAAGCCGACTTCATCAGCAAGAATAACACCTTTGTTAAACGGATTGTGGAGCGCAAACAGTGCGGCGTTAATTTGATGAGGATTGAGATCAACCGTTGCATCAAATAATGACTGGGATAGCCTGTTAACGCCATCAGCTGCGCACTGGCGAGTCAGCTCATAGGCGTAGTATTTCGCATGGTAATCAGTTATCACTCGCTGCATAAATCCATTGATTGTTGTTTAATCCGTTACGTGACTAATTGGTTGTTAATCGCCAGGAGGTTGTATGCTCTGAAGGCTGTTGGCTTGTAACTAAGATTATGAATATTACAGCAAATTGTCCTTAGTTACTACGAGCTCAAGAAAACCAACCCGCCATACTGAATAGTAATTATGCGTTATCTCATGACTTAAATGCGTAAATTTATTTCTTGATGATGTTGACCATACGTGTTGGCATCGATTGAAAATTGACCAACTGTACTGGTTGAAATTTGATTATGAAATTCAATTTTAATATTTAGATAATCAATGACCTAAAAAAATAGCACTGGTCAGTCGAGTTCCGGTAATAATGATGTCATTTTCAGAAGACGACTGCACTACTACCGATAATAATCGAAGAAGTTACAGATTCAGTTTTTACCGAGTAGTTTCAAACCGTCCTCCCGTAACTCTCCTTTTGGAGAAACGTGTCGATATAACGTCTGCCGGGTAACCCCCAG
>SESD01001139.1_pt1 | contig 15103 bp, 14 predicted proteins | sample 3171411 | NCBI WGS metagenome assembly SESD01 (sample SAMN06051880, study PRJNA518727) | freshwater metagenome | biome: subpolar coniferous forest; feature: holomictic lake; material: water; isolation source: holomictic Lake 442, 16.5 m depth | place: Canada: near Kenora, Ontario | collected...
CGGTTCATCAATTAAGAACGCCATTAACTAACATTATGATGAATGGCGAAATGATTAAGCAATTTCAAACCGATAAATCTTTATCGTCATATATTGATAAAATTGATTCTTCTATCAATATGCTTTCAAATTTTTATGAAGATTTAGCGTATGTTGCGTCAGCTGATACGATTGAATACTCACCGATAAATATCAATATGAGTGATTTTTTGAAAAAACGTATTGAGTTTTTTTCGACTATTTCAAAAGTCAGTCATAAAGAAATTCAAACAACGATTGAAGAAGATATTTTTACGCATATCAATCAAATAGAATTGGAAAGAATTATTGATAATAACCTCTCAAATGGAATGAAATACGCCACCAAAAACAAACCCATCACCATAACTCTTTCACAATCAAATGACACCGCGATATTAGCGATTAGAACGTATGGAAATCCAATTAAGGACACAACTAAAATTTTTGAAAAGAATTTCAGAGAAGATGAGGCGAAAAGAGGTTTAGGATTGGGCTTGAATATGGTTAAAAACATTTGTGAGAAATATCAAATTTCTTATAACGTTACTTATGAAGATGGGCAAAATGTTTTCACCTATAATTTTTCAGTAAAGTGTTTGTCGTATACTTCCCAAATGAAATGTTCAACCGAAAATACCCCGTCCGCTTGCGGCGGGGCGAATCATTGATGCGCCGCTAAATTGTGAGCATTCTCTACATTTTTGGCTCAGTTTATTACGCACTCACTTCTTTTTTGCCATCAAATCTTTCAAATTAGCAAAAGGATTGTGCGCCCCTAACGGCGCATTATCTGAACTAGCAGAACTTGAACTAAAACGAGTTTCCTCAAAACGTTGATGTTCATTATCGTGACAATACACACACAATAATTCCCAATTACTGCCATCGGCTGGATTATCATCATGATTATGATTGCGATGATGTACCGTTAATTCTGTTAAATTTGCGTTAGTAAATTCTCGTGTACAGCGTCCACAAATCCACGGATACATTTTCAACGCTTGACCACGATATGATTGCTCACGTTCCGTTTGGTTTTTGCGTGCGTCGGTGACGATTTGATTAAGTTTATCTTTGTTTAAAGGCACTTTTTTGATAGTCATAATTCCTCCGTATTAAGTTCATTTTTAGGTGTGTCTAAAGATTCTAAATGTTTCCAACGATTGATAATCATACAAAATAATTCAGCTGTTTTCTCTGCATCGTACAAAGCCGAATGTGCTTTATCACTTTCCCAATGTAATCCTGCGGCTTTTGCCGCTTTTGCTAAAACCGTTTGCTTATAGGCTAATCCGCCTAAAGTTGCCGTATCGAAAGTGCTAAATGGGTGAAATGGATTTTTTTTGAGTTGTGAGCGATGCGCGGCGGCATTCACAAAAGAAATATCAAATGCTGGATTGTGTCCAACCAAAATGGCTTTAGTGCATTTATTTCGTTTAATAGCTTCTTTAATTGGTTTAAAAATCATTTCCAATGCTGCTTTTTCTTCAATTGCCATACGAAACGGGTGAAATGGATCAATACCTGTAAATTTCAATGCTGCCGCATCTAGCTCTGAATTTTTGAATGGAATAACGTGAGCAAAATAACGTTCAGTTGCCATTAAATTTCCGTCGCTATTTAATTCAACAATTACGGCAGCAATTTCTAATAAAGCATTTTTTTTGGGATTAAAGCCCGCTGTTTCAACATCAATTACGACTGGGAGATAACCGCGAAAGCGTTTTTCTAAAGGAATTATGGACGTTTCCATCGATTAAAAATCTCGTAGTCATGAAATAAAAAAAGCCTGCTACTCGATGCAAGCCACTATCTGTGCTATGTTACGCGAAAAACCTTTAGAATAAAAAATAATAGTAATGACGGAGATTTTATGACACAGCAGCAAAAATTATTCACTCGCTTGATTGGTATAACTTTACTTGGTTCTTTAGCTGGCTGTACTGGTACAGTGAAAGACAATCGTGATCCATTAGAAAATTGGAATCGTGATGTTCATTCTTTTAACGAAAGTGCGGATGAATATGTGATGAAACCTGTGGCGCAAGGTTATCGCTTTGTTATGCCGTCTTTTGCAGATGAAGGTGTGAGTAATGTATTCGACAACATAAATGACCTTGGCGTAACAATTAACGACGCGTTGCAATTCAAATTAGCGCAAGCAGGTTTAGATGGTTCACGTTTTATTGTAAATTCAGTCGCAGGTGTAGGCGGCTTAATTGATGTTGCTGATATGATTGATTTACCAAAGCATAAAGAAGATTTTGATCAAACATTAGGCGTTTGGGGCATTCCAGCTGAACCTTATATGGTATTACCATTTTTTGGTTCAAGTTCACCACGCGGAATTGTTGGGCGTTTTGGTGATGCCGCGATGAATCCAGTAAATTACGTCAGTTTAGGAACATCAAGCATTGTTTCAAGTGCGATTAGTGGCGGAACAAATGCGTTAAAAACATTAGATGCCCGAGCAGATCATTTAGGTGCAGAAAAAGTTCTCAATGAGGCAGCCGCTGATCGTTATGAATTCTTAAAAAATTCCTATTATCAACAACGTGATTATTTAGTGAATGATGGCGAAGGTGTAGATAAAACGGATCTTATAAATTAATTCGGAATTATTTTTAAACTCTAAGCTCATCGAGACCGCATTATGGGACATTTGTTTACAGAGATATTTGAGATTTTATTTGAAATCATCGAATTTTCAGAACCTTATTTATTAGTCACTACAATTTTTTTTATTCCATTCACAATTATGATTACTTCGCTGCCTAAGCGATTTTTTCAATACGAATTTACGCAACACCTTTTGCCTTCGTTATTTGCTAAATATGAAAACAAAAAAACACAGCTAGAACGCCTCAATGCAATGACGCAAAATTTGATGATTGTAATTTTGATGATTGATTTGTTTGGCTTGGGACACTTTTTTTTCGGCAGTCACGGCGGACATGAAGCTGGCGCACATCATGAAGGTAGCGCACATGGCGGCGGTGAAGGTGAACACCCAAGTCAACACGGTGCTGAAGCTGTTGGCGAACACGCACCTGCTGAACATTAATCATGCCTGAATTGCCTGAAGTTGAAACCACAAAACGCGGTATCGCACCGCATATTGTGGGTAAAACGATTGAAAAGGTGATTGTGCGTGAAAGGCAGTTACGTTGGTTAATTCCCTCAGATTTTGAAGAACATTTGCTGGGGGCGACGATTGAAAATGTGCAGCGTCGAGCCAAATATCTGCTTATCAAAACGCAGAAAAATACGTTAATCGCGCATTTAGGAATGTCGGGGTATTTACGAATTGTAAATAATGACACGCCTATCGATAAGCATGATCACGTCGATTTTGTTTTTGATAAAAATACGGTGCTACGTTTTAACGATCAACGACGATTTGGTGCATTAGTTTTAGCAAATGGTGATGTCATGAAACACCTGCTATTGCGAGATTTAGGTGTCGAACCATTATCTGATGATTTTACCGCGCAGCAATTGTTTCAATTATCACGGCGACGACGTGTGCCAATAAAAACGTTTTTAATGAACGGAAAAATTGTGGTGGGTGTTGGAAACATTTACGCGAATGAAGCGTTATTTATGGCGAGAATTTTACCCACGCGACACGCGGGTGATTTGTCGTTAACTGACTGTGAAAAATTAGTAAGTTGTATTCGAGAAGTGTTGGCACGAGCTATTGAAAATGGTGGCACAACATTACGCGATTTCGTCAATGCCGACGGTAAATCGGGATATTTTCAACAACAATTACACGTTTACGGTCGCGGCAAACTTCCTTGTTCACAATGTACCCAACCCTTGCAAGAAATTCGTCTTGCCAATCGCAGCACGGTTTTTTGCTCACAATGTCAGCTTTAACAATTCAAACATCAAATCAAAATTCAAGGTAAAAAAATGGCAGTTGGACAAAACATATTTCCATTGATGCCGCCAATTTCTGGCGTGCAACTCGGCACCACAAACGCAGGCATCAAACAAACCGTGCGTGATGATTTGTTGGTTTTTCAATTTGTTGAAACTGCGACTTGTGCGGCGGTATTTACGCAAAATGCGTTTTGCGCTGCGCCTGTTCATGTTGCTAAAGCCCATTTAGCGCATTCGCCACGCTGGTTACTGATTAATTCTGGTAATGCGAATGCTGGAACAGGCGAACAAGGAATGATTGACGCACAACAAACTTGCCAAGATTTAGCGCAAATCACTGGCGGAAAAATGCAACAAGTATTGCCATTTTCAACAGGTGTTATTGGTCAACCATTGCCCGTCGAAAAAATCATATCTGCCCTGCCCCACGCGCTTGCGAATTTAGATGAACATAATTGGGCGCAAGCTGCCAATGCCATTATGACAACGGATACTTTTTCTAAAGGTGTATCGAAAGTCATTACGTTAGACGGCGAAAACGTTACGATTAACGGGATTTCCAAAGGCGCGGGCATGATTCAACCGAATATGGCGACGATGCTCAGTTTTATCGCCACCGATGCCAAAATCAGCCAACCGTTATTGCAACAATGTTTAGCGATGGCGGCGGAATTGTCGTTTAATCGCATCACGGTTGATGGCGATACGTCTACGAATGATGCGTGTGTATTAGTGGCAAGTGGCTGTACGCTTGCGCCCGAAATTGTGGCAGATTCTGAAAATTATCAAGTCTTTGCAGCCGCAATTTTAGAAGTCAGTAAAACGCTTGCGGAATTAATTGTGCGTGACGGCGAAGGCGCAACGAAGTTAATGCGAATTGTGGTTTCTGAAGCCGCGAATAATGTCGAAGCTGTTCAAGTGGCAAAAACTATCGCACATTCTCCTTTGGTGAAAACAGCCTTTTTTGCTAGCGATCCAAATTGGGGACGCATTTTAGCAGCCGTTGGACGTGCGGGTGTTGAAGCAATGGAACTTGAAAAAATCCGTATTTATTTAGATGATGTTTGCATTGTGCGAGATGGTGGACGGGCAAATGATTACACCGAAGAAGCGGGGCAAGCCGTTATGAATCAAGCTGAAATTATGATTGGTGTAAAACTCGGACGTGGTGAAGCGGTTCAAACTGTCCTGACCTGCGATTTTTCATACGATTATGTGAAAATTAACGCCGAATATCGAACCTAAATTGCTGACGCAAAAAAGCCCCGCTGAATTCAACTAGCGGGGCTTTTTTTATGCGATGACTAAATTAAAACGGAATATCGTCGTCATAAGGTGCATCAACAACTGGCGCACTTTGTCTAGGTTGTTGTGGCTGCGCGTAATTCGGAGCTGGCGGCGGAGCATAATTTTGCGCTGGTTGTGGATAAGCGGGTGGCTGCTGTTGATACTGCGGCACATAATTTCCTGGAGACGCAGGTGCATTGTAATCACTGGTCGCTCCTGCTTCCGCACGCTTACCGACCAAATCTAAAATAGTTGAATTCAATTCTAAACTGGTTTTCATTGTGCCATCGTTAGCTTTGTATTCGCTCATAGTTAATTCACCAGAAACAAAAACTTGTTGCCCTTTTTTTAAATAATCTTTTAACGTTCCTTCCGCTCTTTTTCCCCAAACAACTACACGAATCCATAAGGTTTGTTGCTTGTCCCCGAAACCAACGTTATTTGCCACTGAAACATTTAATACCGCCTGCCCCGAAGGTAAAAAACGAACAACAGCATCGCTTCCGACTGTTCCAGTAAATGAAAAAACATTACTCATAATTTTATTTCTCGATTTTATTTAATGATTTAAAGATGGCACATTATCGTTTGATTTAACGTGAGTTAATAGTCATTTCACGACGTTCAACTCTAAAAACACTTTTGCCGCGATTTTCTTGCACTCTCAATAATACGCTGTTAATTTTAATTTCAGTACCTGCATAAACACCGCGTTCGGCAATGATTTTAGCATCATCAATAATCGACATATTTGCCGCTAATTCTTTTTGTTCTGCGTGACATAAATCTGCCTCAATCACTAATTTACTCAAGGTGTGATGCAGTTTTTCAATCATTTCAGGATTACTTTTTTCAGGGTGGATACTAATAAATTCTAAAATTTTCTTAATATCTTTTTGTTCTTTTTCATTGGGAACTAATTTATCTCTTAATTCAGCAAGTCGTCGATGCAGATACGGATTTGAACCCACTTCAACATGAGTTTTAATCCCCGAAGTAGACCCCATAATTGTGCCTTTAACGAGCATCATTGCCCATGTCACGCCACCCATAATGGAAGATTTTTTACCGCTATTTTTAGCACCCGCGACAATTTTATTTTCAGCCATTAGCTGATTATTCATCGAGTATTTTTCAACAACAATATCTACACCTGCTTCAATTCTGAAATTTTCAGCAAAACCAACAATCACTGAACCATGCGCGACAATTTTGGCAACTTTTGCATCGGGGTCATCAGATTCTTCTGTTTCTTGGTAGCCTTGTGCGCCACCTTTAATTTCGATATTGCCATTTGCCAGTAATTCGCTGTCACCTGTGACACCGCCTTTTATAACTAAATTGCCCATACATTCGATTTTTGCATCAGTGACACTGCCATCAATCGTAATATCTTCAAGTGCATAAATGTGCATACCCTCTTCGACATCACCCTGCACAATCACAGAGCCATCAAAACGGATATTGCCTGATTTAAAATCGACATTTCTTACGGTTAATACTGGCGTGACAATGATGCCATTCGGTACCAAAATTGGTTGCCCTGTAATTGCCGAAAGTAATTGATTGCTGTCTTCGGAACTAACACATACCCCTTTTTTATCACCCGAAAATGGCGTATCTGCGCCTCCTGTTGGATTAACAATTTCACCTAAAACATTGTATCCCGCTTTACCTTTAACAGGAGGCGTGCGCTGCATTAGCAAATCATCTTTATGCACAATGAGAATATCGCCCAATTCACGATAATCGACTGATCCATCTTCATTTACTAATGGTTTGCGGTCATGTTTTTCAACGGGAATTAAACTTTCAAATTTTGCATCAACGCCTGCCACGGGTTCTAATCCTTGAGCCACGATAAAATCTGCAGAATTCCCCTTTGCTAAAATTGCTTCAATGTCTTCAGGTGACATTACGCCCCAAGTAATCTTTTTTTCTTGCAGTATTTTTTGCACTTCTTCTAACTGAATAGCTTTACCGCCAAAATTCTGCGTTAACGTCAATCGGACTTTCATTTTGTTTTCTGACACGATGACATCGAACGTTGCATTACGTTGTTCACCAATTTCTAATTCAAATGACTCATCGTTTGCGTGATTATAACGATGCACTAAATCAAAAATTAGATGGTCATTAACAAAAAAATTGGCGAGTTCTGCGGCGACTAAACGCTGTTTCACTATTTCCGCATCGAGTTCAACTCTATCTTCGCTCGCGCTAGGTTGGACAACTGCTAATAATTTGTGGCTTCGTAAATCTAGTTTAAAACTCAATCCATTTTCTGTTTTTACTTCATCACTCATGACGATTCACCTCGATATTGTGTAATTTTAGCGGGTAGTGACAGACATTTTACGGCGCAAAGCGGTAAAGACACTTTTGCCTCGATTTTCATCTGCTTTCCAAATCGCCTTGTTAATTTTAAGTTCAGCACCTGTATATACATTACGTTCAGCAATAATTTTTGCATTGTCGATGTCCGTCACATTACTAATTAATTCTTGTAATTCCGCTTGATACATTTCTGTATCAATAATCAGTTTGCTCAACGTGTGATGCAATCTAGCCAACATTTCAGGTTCGGTTTTTTCTGGGTGATTTGTCAGCCATGCTAAAATTTTATAGATATTAACTTGTTCGTCCTTATATTGAGCCAATATATTCTTTATTTCGGTGATTCGTCTTTGAATATAAGGATTTGAACCCGCTTGAACACTTGTTTTAATGCCCGATTTTGAACCAATCGTTATCGCTTTAATGTACATCATTGCCCATGTGATTCCACCCGCAATAGATGATTTTTTTCCAGCCCCTTTTCCTTTGCTACCAACGACAATTTTATTTGCCGCCATCAAATTATTATTCATTGAGTATTGATTGATAACAATGTCAATGCCCGCTTCAATAGTAAAATGTTCGGCAAAATTCACACAAACCGAACCTCGTGATGCAATTCTTGTTGGATATCTCACTCGTCTTTCAGTTTTAGGCGCAACTGAAACGACTCGTTGTCTTTTTTCTTCGCCTGTATATACGCCACCCTCAACTTTATCTTTATAACCTTTAACGCCACCTTTAACAGCAACGCTTTCCCACCCAACTAATTCACTATTACCAATGACGCTGCCATCGATAACTAAACTGCCGTTGCATTCAATTTGAGCATTCGTAATATCACCATCAACAGTAACATCTTCGAGTGCGTAGATTTTCATACCCGCTTCAACATTACCTTGTACAACGACTGAGCCATCAAAACGAACATGTCCAGTGGATAAATCGACGTTTTTCAATGTGAGAACAGGCGATACCACGATGCCGTTTGGAATAACAATCGGCTGCCCTGTAATCGCTGACAATAATTGATTATTGTCTTCTGGATTCACATAAATGCCACGTTTATCATCGGAAAATGGAATATCTAAACCGCCACTTGGTGGTACTGTTTCACCTAAGATATTTCGTCCCGCTTCGCCCTCTATCGGAGGAATACGTTGCATTAACACGTCGCCTTTGTGAACAATAAGAATATCGCCCAATTCACGATAATCTACGGTGCCTTCAGCATTTATGAGTGGTTGACGTGCTGGAGAGCTGGGAATTAAACTCAAAAATTTTGCATCTACGCCCGCAACGGGTTCAAGTCCTTCTGCAATCAAAAAATCAGTGCAGATTCCTTGTGCCAATACTTCTTGAATCTCTTTAATCGGCGCAATACCAAAAGTAATTCCTTTATTTTCCAATGCTTTTTCTACATCTGCGAACGTCATCGCACAGCCACCAAAATTAGGTGTTAATGAAAAATGTGCTTTCATTTCATCTTCAGAAATAGAAATAATGCAGCTTGCATCACGACGCTCACCGATTTCAAATTCAAATTTTTCGGTTGTTGAGCCGTTATAACGCTCTACTAATTCGCTAATCAAATACGCATTGAGAAACAAATCCGAAAAAGAGGTGATTTTAATACGCTGCCTAATTATTTCAGAGGTAAGTTCAATTTTATCGGCACAAGGCACAACCACAGCCAATAATGTATTACCGTCTACGCTTAATTTAAAACTTAAACCATTTTCCATTGTCATTTTTATTTATAAAACTATTGATTGTTAAACTATTTTTTAATAAAAGTCTTTCGGTTAAAAAACAGCTTGGGGATAAGAACCTAAACGTTTAAACATTGAAACTTGAGTTTTCAATTCATTGATTGCTTGCGCTACATTTTCATTTTCGCTGTGTCCGACAATATCAATAAAAAATACATAATCCCAAAGCCCTTGACGCGATGGGCGGGATTCAATACTTAACATATCGACGTTTGCTTTTGCAAACGGTTCGAGCATTCGATACAACGCCCCTGCTTGATTATTCGTAGAAACCACAATCGTCGTTTTGTCGTGACCTGTGAATGTCGCTAATTGTTTCCCGATAATGATAAAACGCGTGGTGTTGTTAACATCATCTTCGATATTTGCCGCCAAAATGGGCAATTCGTAAATTCCTGCTGCGATGATACCCGCAATTGCAGCTGCGTTGGGATTATTTGCGACTAATCGAGCGGCTTCAGCATTGCTACTGACAGGCGTTTGTCGAGCATTTGGTAAATTTGTTTCAAGCCATTGACGGCATTGCGCTAATGATTGTGTGTGCGAATAAATATCGGTAATTTCACTTAACTCTTTAGCGTGAGTGAGCAGATTTTGCTGCACGCGAATTTCTACTTCACCACAAATTTGCAGCGTCGAATTCAGTAAACAATCTAATGTTTGACTGATTACGCCTTCGGTAGAATTCTCAATCGGCACAACACCAAATGCACAACTTTCATTTTCAACAGCATGAAATACCGCGTTAATACTAGCAACAGGAACAGATTTCACCGCATGACCAAAATGTTTGAAGGTGGCTTGTTGTGAAAATGTACCTTCAGGACCTAAAAATGCCACGTCCAATGGTTTTTCCAATGCTAAACACGCTGACATCAATTCACGAAAAAAACGCATCGCCGTTTCATTCGATAAAGGGCCAGAGTTTAAATCTTGAATGCGCCGTAACACCAATGATTCACGATCAGGGCGATAAAATGAACCCGATTCACCTTGTGCCATTTTAGTTTTGGCGACCTCTTCGGCGTAGCGAGCGCGTTGATTGATGAGCTGCAAAATTTGCGCGTCAACGGCATCAATTTTTTCTCTTAATTCGGCTAAAGGCGTAATGGAAGGCATGGGTAGGTAATAATCCTTTTTAATAGCGTTTAAATAACGAAAAGATACCACATTTTCTATCACGCGACACATTGTCTCAAAAGTGTAACAGCATATTATTTAAAATTTGTGAGCTGGTTCACAGTTTATGATTTTTATAGTTGTATAATTACAGACACTGTAATTCACAATGCGTTAAGTAACGTAATTTTAAGGTAAAACAATGTCAAGTAATGAACGTAATAATGAACAAAATGAAATAGAAACTAATCACGGCATAACATCAGTTAAACCAAATAATTCGACAACGTCTACAACAAATAGAGGTTTTGAAAATTCAACCACTGGTGATGATTATTTGTATGGTCAGACAACAAATGACAAAGTTGATGGTGGTGACGGAGATGATTCTCTTTGGGGTTACAGTGGTAACGATGATTTAAAAGGCGGTAAAGGCGATGACAATCTTGATGGCGGTGACGGCAATGACATATTAGACGGGGGAATTGGCAACGACTCATTAAATGGCGGCATGGGTGACGACCGTTTAACGGGTGGGGGAGATGATGATTCGCTTGATGGTGGTGAAGGTAACGATTATTTAGATGGCGGCATTGGTAACGACGAATTACTTGGTGCAATCGGTAATGATAGATTGCTTGGTGCAAACGGCAATGACTTGATTGATGGTGGTGAAGGCAATGATTACCTGGACGGCGGCGCAAATGATGATTCGATCAATGGTGGTGATGGTGATGATTATTTAGATGGTGGCGTTGGCAATGACGAATTATTTGCTTCAATAGGCAATGACAGATTGCTCGGTGCAAACGGCAATGATTTGCTTGATGGTGGTGAAGGCAATGATTATCTCGATGGCGGCGCAAATGATGATTCAATTGATGCGGGTGATGGTGATGATAAATTACTGGGCGGTACAGGAAACGACTCACTAATCGGTGGTTTTGGAAATGACACACTAGATGGTGGGGCTGGCAATGATTATTTAGATGGTAGTGATGACGGTAATGATAAATTAAGCGGCGGCTTGGGTAATGACACAATTGTTGGTGGTGCTGGAAAAAATGACATGACAGGTGGAGCAGGAAATGATGTTTTTATTTTTTTGAGTGAAAACGATAGCACTGTAGATAAAACAGGGCGCGACATCATTAGAGATTTCAAATCAGGTCAAGATAAAATAGATTTATCTCAATTGGGTATCAATGCTAATTTTATTGGCAATGCAGTATTTAGCGCAACAGATGCGTCGGGTGAAGTGCGTATTGCTAAAGGTGTGCTGTATATCAGTACAAACTCTGATTCTGACCCAGAATTTGCGATTGATTTAACAGGGGTCAAATTATTAACTCAAAATGATTTTATATTTTAATTTTTCACTTTCCTTAAATTATTTAATATGAAAAAAATTATCGCTACATTAGCTCTCGCTACGTTTGCACTCACTGCAAACGCCACAGAAGTTGGTCAACCTGCCCCACAATTTACTTTACCAACCTTAAAAACAGATTCACCCATCGCCTTAAAACAATTCGCTGGCAAAGTTGTTTATTTAGATTTTTGGGCTTCATGGTGTGCGCCATGTAAAACCTCGTTTCCGCTATTAAATAAATTACAAGCCAAACTAAAAGCCGAAGCACAAAATCAAGGTTTTGAAGTCGTGGCGGTGAATTTAGATGAAGATAAAGCACTCGGTGAAAAATTCTTACAAGAAGTGCCTGTTGATTTCACTGTTTTACGCGATGAAAAAGGCGAATGGGCGGATAAATACGTTGTTGAATCCATGCCAACGTCATTCATTATTGATAAAAACGGCGTTGTTCAAAAAATTCACCACGGCTTTAACAGCGACGACATTAAAGAACTCGAAGCAAAAATCACTGAATTGTTGGCAAAAAAATGAAACTTATTGCTCTCATTTTGTTGATTGGATTAACCGCTTGCAGCGAGGTGTTGCCTCGTCAACGCGGTAATTTAGCCTTGCCACAAATGGCTTTCACGCCCGACGCGCTAGAATTTGGTTTGCGTCAACACACCGCATTCAGTAAAGAAGCCGCAAGCGGCGGCTATGGTGGTGGCGGCGGCGGTTGTGGTTGTAATTAACAAGGGAATGAAATGAAAAAAAAGAAAACAACCACTGCGCTCGCCAAATTAAATTTAGCCGCCCTCGCTTTGACTGGCGTGATGCAAGACGCAAATGCTGGTCGCGTTGAAGAAAATTATAACGGCGATTTTCAATACGGACATTATTCTGAAAGCGGCAATCGAATGAGTGTTGATATTTTCGATATGGCGGTTTCTGCGCCGATTGCAAAATCAATGACATTTTCAGCAAGTGCAGTGCGTGATGTAATTTCAGGCGCGTCACCAAAATATAATAAAAAAGACAGTAAAGGCAATGTTGTTCAGGTTCTGAGTGGTGCATCACCGACGAACTGGTGTCATGAATCTATTTGCGATCAACGCGATGGTGTAAATTCAGGCTTAACTTACTTTTTCGATAATGCTGCGCTTAATATCGGCGGCGGATTTTCACAAGAACAAGATTACACCTCACGTTTTGCGAACAGCAATTTGAGTTGGGATTTCAATAAAAAGTTAACCACGTTAAATTTGGGAGGCTCGGTTGCATTTGATATTGTGGAACCTTCAAATGTGAATCCCGATTGCAGCACAGGTATTGTGACAAATGAAGAAACAGGCGATGTCCGAAGTGCGAATTGTCATAAAACTAGCCAGCAATATCTGCTTGGTGTGTCACAAGTTTTGGATAAGAATTCGCTGTTGCAACTCAATATGACGTTCAATTATAGCGACGGTTATTTATCCGATCCGTACAAACAAGTTTTTTTCTATGATACGGCGAATCCACTGCGTATTTCAGATATTCAAAACGATAAACGCCCTCGTCAAAAAACGCAATTTGCGTGGCTCGCGCAATACGTACGACATTTTGAAGTCATGAATAATGCGGCATTACACGCGGATTACCGTTTTGCGATGGACGATTGGGGAATCAATTCACATACGACTGAATTGAGTTGGCATCAACCGATTGGTGCAGGTTGGCAAGTGATTCCGCGTTTCCGTTATTACTCGCAAGACAGCGCAGATTTTTATTCGGCTGTTTTTTCGGGAAAAGGCAAAAACTATGATGCGTATTCAAGTGATTATCGGTTGGCAGGATTTGGCGCAATTTCAGGTGGTTTGAAATTAGCAAAAACGTTTACTGAAGTATCAAAACCGATTGAACAAATGAAGCTGCAAGCAGGTGTTGAATACTACGACCACAGCGCGGCATATCAATTAGGCGGCAATAATTCGGGCAACTTTGCCGATTTTAGTTACTATTTAGTCAATGCTTCTGTGAGTTTGAAATTCTAATGATGAATAAAATTTTTACTATTTTTGTGCTTTGGTTAAGCATTATTTCGTTTGCAATGGCAGACGCGCCAACGGCTGACATCAAAGTTAAAACATTAAACGCGAATTTCCCCGCACAATTCCAAATTGATTTCACTGTTCCCGTTGAACATCACGCCTATTTAGATAAAGGCGACGAGCAAATGTACATTCCTATCACGTTTGATGCGAATGACAGTTTGGCTGGTGCGGGTTTGAAAATTGACGATTTGAAGAAACCAGAAGGCGTTTATGACGCAGAAGTCAAAGCCACGGTGTTGCGTGACACAGGTAAATTTAATTTAACGATTTCTGGTAGTCCGAATGCTGCAAGTTTTCCACTCGCGGTGAAATATCAAATTTGCAACGACGTGACACACCAATGTTTTCGCCCTCAAACGGTTTCGATTGATTTAAAACTACCGACGAATTCAGCCGCAAAGAAAGTTGAATCGATCAGCGACGAAAGTTTTACCGATAAATTGCTCGGCTTATTTACGAAAAACAAAGACAACGTATTTATCATGTTTGGCTTGATGTTGCTCGCGGGAATGTTATCGGTTGCTACGCCGTGCGTTTATCCGATGTTGCCGATTACTTCGATGTTTATTGTTGGTCGTGCGAATGGCATCGCGGCGAAAGAGAAACAACACGCTTTTGCGTATGTCGGCGGCATCGTTTGCACTTATATGTTGCTCGGTTTAATGGCAGGTATGACGGGCGGTGCGTTTAATACTTTCATGCAATCGGGCTGGGTGAATTTAGCATTCGCCTTGTTTTTCACTTTCTTTGCCATCGCATTATTGGGTTTTTACGAACTCGGTTTTATGCAAAACGAAGTTCACCATTTAGACCAAAAATCATCAAATGTTGGCGGTTTAACGGGAACATGGTTAATGGGCGCAGTCGCAGGTTTAGTGATTTCACCTTGTGTTGGTCCTATTGTGTTCGCATTACTTTTACAAGTTGCGGATAACATTGCTGATAAAGCGGCTGCACTTGCCTTGCTTAATCAAACACTCACTTTTGCCGATAAATTCACGATTTCCTTGCAAGGCAGTTTCATGATGGCGGGATTTGGTTTAGGTGTGGGTTTGCCCTTCTTTTTAGTTAGTGTCGTCAAATTCAAAAAACTGCCGCGTGCTGGTTATTGGATGAACAAAATAAAATATGCTTTCGGCTTTTTGATTTTATATTTTGCTTATGCTTATTTGAACAAAGCAATGGGCGTTTTTGGTGTCGATTCGCAAACGACGTCGATTTTAGCATTAGGTGTT
>SESD01001140.1_pt1 | contig 15094 bp, 14 predicted proteins | sample 3171411 | NCBI WGS metagenome assembly SESD01 (sample SAMN06051880, study PRJNA518727) | freshwater metagenome | biome: subpolar coniferous forest; feature: holomictic lake; material: water; isolation source: holomictic Lake 442, 16.5 m depth | place: Canada: near Kenora, Ontario | collected...
AGCCATTTTAGAATTACAGGAACTCACCCGTGAAAAAATGAACGCAAGGCTTGAAGAGCTTTTAAAAGAGTTAGGCATTAGTCATATTAGAAATAATTCTGCCATTAGTCTTTCTGGAGGCGAACGACGACGTGTTGAAATTGCTAGATGTCTTGCTTCTGATCCTGCTTTTATTCTGCTAGACGAACCTTTTGCGGGAATTGATCCCATTGCAGTGATTGATATTCAAAAAATTATTAAATATCTTGCCACCCAAAAAATTGGCATTCTTATAACAGACCATAATGTGCGTGAAACTTTGGGCATTTGTGATCGTGCATACATTGTTAACCAGGGCAAAATTCTTGCATCTGGCCTACCTAAGACTCTTGCTAATGATCAAAATGTTAAAGATGTTTACTTAGGTAAAGACTTCTATCTATAACTACTTAAATTAGCGCTATTTAAGCGATGAAACAAAATCTCCAATTTAAAGCGTCTCAACATTTATCGCTTACGCCTCAACTTCAGCAATCTATTAAACTTTTGCAAATGTCTTCAGTAGAGCTTAATCAAGAACTTGAAATTCTAATTCAGCAAAACCCTTTGATAGAAATGCTTGAAGAGGATGAAGAAGAAAATAAGGATCCAGTTCCAATCCCCCAGGAAGAAGCTTCATTTGAAATTTCAAATACCCAAGAAATTCAAGAGCCTATTTATGAGCACGAAATCAATTGGGATGATGAATATACAAAAGACAATTATGGTGATTCAACAGAATACCAAGAGCCTACATCACAAACTTTAAAGCAATATCTTGGGGATATCTTTCATCTCATTCCAATCAGCGAGAAGGATCAAGTTATTATTTCTCTTCTCATCGATTCAATTAATGAAGATGGCTATTTAGAAGAGCCTCTAGAATATTTTCTTGCAAGTATTCCCGAAGAATATCAAGTCACAATCGAAGAAATCGAATCTTTGCTAAAATTACTTCAAAAACAGGCGCCTCCTGGTATTGGTGCTCGAAACCTCATCGAATGCTTGCTACTTCAGCTCGAAAATAAAGAAGAAAACACTATCCATACGCTTTGCATTAAAGTCGTTAGAAATCATCTAAATTTACTAGCGACACGTGATTTTGCTAGGCTTAAAAAAATACTTAATTGCGAAGATGAAGCCTTAAGAGAAGTTCAGAGAGTCATTAAAAGTCTAAACCCTAAGCCTGGTAATATATTTTCTACCATCGAAAATCACCACTTTATCCAACATGAGGTTAACGTAAAAAAAATAAAGGGTAAATGGCAGGTCTCTCTTAATGAGCAAGCGATTCCGAAACTCCGCTTAAATCATATTTATCATGACTTAATAAAAAACTCTCAAACTGATTTTTCTCATCATTTATCTAGCCAGATTCAAGAAGCCAAATGGATCGTAAAGAATATACAACAGCGTTTTATTACCATCCTTAAGGTATCGGAAGCAATCATTAAACACCAAAAAGACTTTTTAGATCATGGCGAATCTATGATGAAACCCCTTATTTTAAGAGAGATTGCTGAAGAAGTTAGTCTGCATGAATCCACTATTTCTAGAGTCACCTCAAAAAAATATATTAATACCCCACGTGGTATTTATGAGCTGAAGTTTTTCTTTGGGGGTTCGATTGACGGCGCCTCAGGGAATGATCTTGCATCTACTGCAATTAGGGCTAAAATTAAAGAAGTAATTAAACAAGAAAATCCTAAAAAACCTCTTTCAGACAACGAAATTGTTTTATTATTAAAAAGCCAAGGTGTGAACATCGCTCGAAGAACCGTCGCAAAATATAGAGAAATATTAAATATAGCTCCAACCAATCTTAGAAAGACTCTATAAACTTAACCTTAAGGAAATGCTATGAATATTCACTTAACTGGCCACCATTTAGAAATTACTCCGTCATTAAAGGAATATATTCAAACTAAATTAGCTAAAATTTTTCATCATTTTGATCATGTGATTGATGCAAAAGTCACTCTCACAGTAAATAAATTGGAACATATAGCAGAAGCTACCATTCATCTTCCAAAAAGTGATATTCATGCTGAATGCAGAGGCGAAAGTATGTATAGCGCTATAGATTTACTCTCAGGTAAATTAGATCGTCAGGTAATTAAATATAAAGAAGTGCATAAAGACCATCATCGAATCGAAGGTGGATTAAAACATCAACCGATCGAATAATGTATCTAACAAACTTTTTAAACTTAGACTTTTTCAAGCCTAAAACATCTACAACAAGCACACATATTCATGGTGTCTTTGTTAGGCTTGAAGGTAAAGGTGTTTTAATAATTGGCAAATCGGGCATTGGTAAAAGTGAGATTGCGCTTGATTTAATTCAAAAGGGCCATTCACTTATTTCAGATGATAGCGTTGTATTTTATAAAAATAATAAATCCAACATTATAGGAGAGGCTCCATCCATTTTAAGGAATCTAATTGAGGTTCGAGGTTTAGGAATTCTTGATATTAAGAAATTATTTGGTCGAAAAAGTGTATCTTTAAGAAATGAGCTTTCTCTAGTGATCGAATTAAAGCCATATCAAAATGAAATGGTTTATTCAAGACTTGAAATGAATATAGGTTCTTTTAACTTGTTTGATATTGCGATTCCTAAGATTGAATTGCCTGTAAATCAAACAAGGCATGTCAGTCTTCTTATTGAAACAGCTGTTAAAAACTACTCCTTATTAAGCAGAGGATCTAGTGCAATAAAAGACCTGTCTAAAAAAATTAATCTGCAATTAAGTTTGGATCGCTAATTATGGAAATTATTATTATTTCCGGCTTATCAGGTTCAGGAAAAAGTATTGCGCTGAATGCGCTAGAAGATAACGATTTTTACTGTATTGATAATTTACCTGTCACACTTTTATCAAATATCTCTCAGCATCTTAATCATGAGCATCAAGACAAAGTAGCAATTAGTGTTGATATTAGAAGTATCAATATTGAAAAACTACCTCATGTCATTAAAGAAATTGAATCTTTATCTATTAAAACAAAGCTTATTTATCTTGAGTCTTCCCCCGAATCTATCGTAAGACGATTTGGCGAAACTCGACGAAGGCATCCATTAGCTAATGAGAAGTTATCTCTCGCTGAGGCTATTGAAAAAGAGCGATCCATGCTTGCCCCTCTAGCTGAGATTGGATACAAAATTGATACAAGCAATATGTCTGTTAATGCGTTAAAAAAAGCACTCAATGAATTAATTCAGCTGAAAGAAGACAATCTCGCTTTGCAATTTAGTTCTTTTGGTTACAAATTTGGCATTCCACTTGATGCGGACTTTATATTTGATGTTCGCTGCCTGCCTAATCCTCATTATGAATCAGATTTAAAAGATTTAACCGGAATAGACAAGCCTGTAGCAGACTTTTTTCAAAACTACAAAGAGGTTGATAAAATGTATAAAGATATCAATTATTTTGTAAGTGAATGGTTAACTGCCTTCAAAAATGATCAAAGACACTCCTTACATATTGCTATTGGCTGTACTGGTGGAAAACATCGTTCTGTATATATTGCTAATAAATTATTTACTCATTTTTCTAACCCAAAATCTCAAGTAATCATTCGACATCGAGATATTAACCACTGAGACACTTATGATTGGCATTCTTCTTATTACACATGGCGAACTTGGAAAATCTCTCATTGAATGCGCTACACACATTTTAGGAGACAAGCCTGCTTTTCTAGAATCCCTCACAATTGAAAATGATTGTGCGCATGAAAAAATGTTTTCCGATATTTCTGAGAAAATTAAAGTTTTAGACCAGGGCAAAGGTGTCTTGATCCTGACAGATATTTTTGGAGCCACCCCCTGCAATATCATTACCAAAATAATTCAACCTGGAAAAGTAGATGCCATAGCAGGTGTTAATTTATCGATGCTGATTCGAAGCATTAATTACCGCCATGAACCTTTTGACACTCTCATCGCTAAAGCGATTCAAGGTGCTGTAGATGGCATTATTCATATCCAGTCAAATACATCATGTTAGTACTTAGCATCAAAATTATTAATAAATTAGGCTTGCATGCAAGAGCCTCTGCAAAATTAACTCAAGTCGCTAATCAATTTGAATCTGATATATGGATTGAAAAAAATGATAAGAAAGTGAATGCAAAAAGTATTATGGGCGTCATGATGCTAGCAGCAAGCCAAGGCACTGATATCAAAATTAGCACTGAAGGTGTAGATGAAAAAGAAGCTTTAGATTCTATTACAGCCCTTATCAATGACTATTTCGGAGAGGGAGAGTAGCGAAGATGACCTCCTTTAGCATTCATGGTATTGGCGTATCGAATGGTATTGCTATTGGTAAAGCACATCTCATTTCGAATGCTCTCCTTGAAGTGGTTCAATATGATATTGATATCAAAAATGTCCCTAACGAAATAAAAAGATTTGATAATGCTATTGCATCAGTCAAAGTAGAATTAAATAAAATAAAATCTCAGTTACCTTCCAATTCTCCTGGTGAATTGGGTGCATTCATTGATACTCACATCATGATTTTAAGTGACAAATCATTATCTGCTATGCCTAGAGCAATCATTGAAAATGAGCGATGTAATGCAGAGTGGGCAATTAAGAAACAAATGGATAGTGTCGTCAATCAATTCGACCAAATTGAGGATGAGTACCTTCGCGAGAGAAAACAAGATGTTATTCAAGTGGTTGAAAGGGTCATCAAAGTACTTTTGGGTCATTCAAATCAAATAGCTGTTAAAAATAAAGAGAAATTAACAATCCTAGTGGCTCATGATATTTCACCAGCAGATGCACTCCACTTTAAGAATCATAAATATGCAGCTTTTATTACAGACGGTGGGGGAGTGACTTCACATACTGCTATTTTATCGAGAAGTTTAAATATCCCTTCAATTGTAGCTCTTCAAAATGCTAGGACTCTCATAAGAGATAACGACTTAATTATTGTTGATGGGACACAAGGTATTGTCATTGTTAATCCAAGTTTAGACATTCAAAAATACTATAAACAACTCCAAGACACTTGGGGAGATGAAGAAGAGAAGTTACAACGCATTAAAACAAAAAAATCAATTACAAAAGATGGATCTCCAATTCATCTTTTCGCGAATATCGAAGTTCCAAATGATATTGTTTCTGTCAATGCATCAGGTGCAACAGGTATTGGATTATTTAGAACTGAATTTTTATTTATGAATCGGCAAGATATGCCCGATGAAGAAGAACAATTCTTAGCCTACAAAAAAGTAGCAGAAGCTATGGGTAAAAAACCAGTGACTATTCGTACGTTAGATTCTGGTGCTGACAAACAGACGGCTTTAAACAATAAGAAAATCAGTCCAAACCCTGCGCTAGGATTAAGAGCTATTCGGTTATGTCTGTCCGAACCAAAAGTCTTTATGGCACAGCTTCGTGCTATTTTGAGAGCCTCTCACTTTGGTAATATTAAAATACTTTTTCCTATGTTAAGCAGCATTAGTGAGCTTCGCCAAACCAAACTTATCCTAGAAAGAGCTAAAGCAAGCTTAAGAAAAGAAAAAATTAAATTTAATGAAAAAATTCTTATAGGCGGGATGATTGAAATACCTGCAGCTGCAATTAGTGCTGATATTTTTGCTCAAGAACTTGATTTTTTATCAATAGGTACGAATGACTTAATTCAATATGCTCTCGCAATTGACAGAACAGACGATGCAGTTTCTCATTTATACAATCCTCTTCATCCTGCTGTTTTAAAACTAATTGCGCTTACAGTTAAATCTGCGCATAAATATAAAAAATCGATTGCGATCTGTGGTGAAATGGCTGGTGAGCCCAAATTAACCAAATTACTTATCGGTATGGGTGTTGAACAACTTTCAATGCATCCTTCTCATATATTGAGAGTTAAACAGCAGGTACTAAGTAGCTCTATTAAAAATATGAAAGCCTCTGTTCACAAATTACTGAACTTAAACGAAGTAGATAAAATTGAAACTTTATTAAAAAGAATCAATCAATTAAATTAACCATTAACTCTAAATTTTATGTCTAATCCTATTTTATATCGTGAGAGCCTCCCCCTCTTTGACCAAATCAAAGCCAATCATATTTCTCCAGCTATAGAAGGCGTCCTTAAAGAGGCTAATGTATTAATTGAGTCATTAAAAAATAAAAGTGATCTTATTACCTGGGGTAATTTTGTAGAGCCTATTGAAATCATCAGTGAGAAAATTTCCAGGGCTTGGGGGCAGGTTGAACATCTTAATGCAGTTGTTAACTCTGACGAGCTAAGAAAAGCATACAACGATAATCTTATAAAATTAACTGAGTTTTATACCAATCTTTCTCAAGACGAATTGCTTTACAAGAAATATCGATCTCTTAAAGACAGTGCTCAATTTAAATCGCTTTCACCCTCACAACAGCGCATCATCGACAATGTATTGCGTGAATTCAAACTGGGTGGCGCTGAACTTAATATTAAAGATAAAGCCCGCTTTAAAGTCATTCAAGAAAAGCTAGCAAAGCTCTCAACTCAATTTGAAGAGAATATTTTAGATGCCACCAACCAATTTGCTTTGTTTACATCTGATTTAAATGAGCTTAAAGGTATTCCTGAAGAAAATATTAATAAAGCCCATTCGGAGGCTATTGAAGATAAAAAAGAAGGGTATAAATTTACCTTACATTTTCCTTCTTACCTCCCAGTTATGCAGTATGCAGAAAATAGAGATTTAAGAGAAAAGCTTTATCGTGCTTATGCTACTCGCGCATCTGAGCTTGCTGCTCCAAATCTTGATAATACTGAACTTATTAATGAAATACTTCAACTTCGTTATGAATCAGCACAATTGCTTGGTTTTAAACATTTTACTGAAATGTCACTTGTCACAAAGATGGCTCAATCGAGCGAAGAGGTTAATCACTTCTTAATGGATCTAGCTAACAAGGCAAAACCTTTTGCTACAAAAGATATGGAAGAGCTCAAGTCTTTTTCTAAGTCTTTAGGGATAGAGCAATTAGAAGCTTGGGATGTTGCATATGTATCTGAAAAGCTCCGTCAGGACAAATATAGTTTTTCAGAAAATGAAGTGAAACAATACTTTCCTGAGCCGCGTGTCTTGAAAGGTTTATTTAAAGTTGTTGAAACTATTTTTAAATTAAAGATTGTTAAAACAGAAGCTCCCACTTGGCACAAAGACGTCAGTTTCTATTCAATAAAAAACGAAGATGATCAATTAATTGGTCAATTCTATTTTGACTTATATGCTCGTAATCATAAACGTGGTGGGGCATGGATGGATGAGGCTATATCTCGATATAAAAATTCTTTTGAATCTTCATATCCTGTCGCTTTTCTAACTTGTAATTTTTCATCACCCTCAGATAATAGGCCTGCATTATTTTCGCATGATGATGTCATTACTCTTTTCCATGAGTTTGGTCACGGACTTCACCATATGCTCACAAAAGTAGATGACTATAGTATTTCGGGTATCAAAGGCGTTGAATGGGATGCTGTCGAGTTGCCTAGTCAATTTATGGAAAATTTTTGCTGGGAATGGGATGTTGTAAAACATATGACTGAGCATGTTGATACAAAAGCCCCACTTCCTGAAGCACTGTTTAAAAAAATGATTGCGGCTAAAAATTTTCAGTCAGGCATGCAAACTTTAAGACAAATTGAGTTTTCACTATTCGATATAAGGTTACATACTGAATATAACGATAAAAATAAAATTAATCCTTTGGAGTTATTAGAAGCTATTCGAGATGAAATTGCTGTTATAAGACCGCCTTCTTGGAATCGCTTCCCTAATAGTTTTTCACATATTTTTGCTGGCGGATATGCTGCTGGTTATTACAGTTATAAGTGGGCTGAGGTTCTAGCTTCTGATGCCTTTAGTTTGTTTGAGGAAGAAGGTGTCTTATCGAGTTCAGCGGGGCAAAAATTTCAAAATGAAGTTCTAGCAAAAGGTGGGTCTAGGCCAGCTATGGAATCTTTTATTGCCTTTCGCGGAAGAGAGCCTTCGGTTGACGCCCTATTAAGACATAGTGGTATGGCTTAACATTTATGAAGCTAGCTACATGGAATGTAAATTCTCTTACCGTAAGAATAGGTCAAGTTGAAGACTGGATAAAAAAAGCACAGCCAGATCTCCTTCTGCTCCAAGAAACAAAACAAGAAAATATTAAATTTCCTCATGATGCAATTAACGCTTTAGGCTATAAATCTATCCATAATGGACAAAAAACATATAACGGCGTTGCAATTATAAGTAAATATGAACTACTTGATGTTCAACACAATATCCCTAATTTTCAAGATGAACAAAAAAGACTTATTGCTGCCACAATTAATACCGAGCATGGAAAAATTCGTATTGTTTGTGTGTACGTACCTAATGGTCAATCTGTAGGATCAGATAAATATCACTATAAACTTGATTGGCTAAAGCACTTTACGTCTTGGCTTAAAAATGAAATGTTGAGCTTTCCAGACATTATCATTGCTGGCGACTTTAATATTGCACCTCAAGATATAGATTGTCATGACCCAGAAGCATGGAAAGATAATGTGCTTGTTAGCACCAAAGAAAGGGAAGCTTTTCAGAGCATACTTTCTTTGGGGTTGTTAGATAGCTTTAGAGCAACCAATCCGGAAGAAACTCAGTATAGCTGGTGGGATTATCGTATGGCTGGATTTAGAAGAAATCATGGCATGCGGATTGATCACATACTAACAAACAAAAAAATTATAGATAAAACAACATTAACTTCGATTGATAAAGAACCAAGGAAATCTGAGCGCCCTTCAGACCATACGCCCGTCATCATTGAATTTTAATTATTTTACTTTAATGCCCAGCTGTTTTAGCTTTCTATAAAGATGGGTTCTCTCAACGCCCGAAACCTCTGAAAGTTTAGCCATGCTTTGGCTGTCTTGATTGAGATGATGCTTGAAATACATCTTTTCAAATTCATCACGTGCGTCCTTTAGAGGCTTATTAAAAATATTATCTAAGCCTTGATCTTTATTTTTTTTATTCTCTTTAGTGGGTTTATTTTTATCATGTAATAAATTAAATTGATTTGAAACTCGCTTAACATCGTCTACCGTAATTTTTTCAAGCAAACTAGTTTGCATCACATTAAATACAAAACTTTCAAGCTCTTCAATATCACCTAACCAACTCATAGTGCGCATAAGATTTAAAGCCGCTACATCAAAAACTTTATACTCAGACTTATCTGACTTTGCAAGATACATAGTCAAAATAGATGAGGCTAGTTCTGGAATGTCCTCTTTATGCTCATTGATTGAAGGAAGAAGTAATGACGAAGGAAGAAGTTCGTTTAAGATTCGCTCATCAAAATCAAGCTCTTTACTTTGTGAAAGAGACTTTGAAGTTGCACAGATAATTCTTACATCGTAATGAGATGCTTTGCTAAGCAATAAATTGAATCCTTTTTGTTGCGATTTAGTGAAATGCGAAATTTCATTTAAAAAAATCGAGCCCCCTCTGTGTTGATCAAGAAGATCACTAGGAGCATTAGAAATCATTTCAAAATCTTTTACATCGATCCAAGGTTGATTTTTAGGATGCAAATATTGAGCGCAAATTTTTGCACATCCGCCTTGAGGCCCAACAAGCAGTAGAGGCGTCCTTACAGAAATTAGCTTATCAAGCCTCTTTTTAAGGTCTTGTATAACATCACTTTTACCAATATTTAATAAATTAATATCAATTTTTGGCAAATTATTTGCATGCTTTAAAGCCTCATTCACTGTTTTCAATAATTTCTGAAGTGTAATAGGCTTCTCTAGGAAATCAAATGCGCCTATTTTGGTAGCCTCTAATGCTGTATCAATAGTCCCATGTCCAGACATCATTACAACTGGGCTGGTCAGAAATTTTTCATTGACCCATTCTTTTAGCAGAGTAATACCATCACAATCAGGCATCCATATATCTAATAAGATCAAATCAGGTAATTTATTCTTCTTAAGTTCACGAGCTTCTGTTGCATTTTCAGCCACAAAAATTTCAAATCCCTCATCAACAAGAATATCTCTGAGTAATTCTCTGATCCCCAGCTCATCATCAACTACTAATATTTTTTTTGTACTCATGATAATTTATTTATTTTAATGGGCAATTGAATATTAATATTAGCACCTGAACTTTTGATATTTTCTATTGTAATTATGCCGTTATGCTCTTCAATGATTTTTTTCACTATTGCTAAGCCAAGTCCAGTGCCGTGAGACTTTGTTGTGACATAAGGCTCAAAAGCTTTTTTTAGAATATCGGCCGAAAATCCAGGCCCATTATCCTGAATAGATAGGACAAGGTAATTCTTTAATTTATTTGTGCTAATCTGAATAGTCGACTGCTTTGTATTGCTTGCCATTGCATCTTGTGCGTTTTGAATGAGGTTAATCAATACTTGCCTCATCATATTGATATCTATCTTAATTTCGGGCATAGATTTAGATAATTTAGTGGTTATTTTAATGCCTGAATTTTCAAATAAGAGAGTAATTTCCTTAATAAGTTTGTTGATATCAGTTAATTCTAAATTTAACTTAGGGGCGCGAGCGTACTCACTAAATTCATTCACCATAGTTTTCATCGCATCTACCTGATTCACTATAGTTAATACAGCTTTATCTAAAATTTCTGTGTCTACTTTATTTAATTTAGATCCTAACTTATGCTTAATTCTCTCGGCCGAGAGTTGAATGGGTGTAAGTGGATTTTTAATTTCATGTGCAAGTCTTCGCGCAACTTCGGACCAGGCTGCGTCTCGCTGAGCCTGGATCATCATTGTAATATCGTCAATCATTAAAACATAGTTGTTAATTTTATTCTGTGGTAATGGGGTGATTTGTAATAACAATACCTGATTACTTTTTTCATATTTAATTTCGAATTGTTTGATGATTTCTGCTTGTTTTTTATTACCCGTTGTTTTAACTTCTTCTTGAATGGCTGAGACAAAATCTTTCAAAGCCTTATTTCTCATAGAGATTGACGTTAGTAATTGACCTGTATTTTTTGATAAATCAACTTGCAATATCTTAGATGCCGCAATATTAAATGAAATAATTTCCATAGCTTGATTTATAACAATTACGCCAGAAGATAAATGGGCCAATACTGTCTCAAGGTAAGATCTTGCGGATTCTAGTCTTATTTGATTGCTTTGCGAGGCTTGGGTAGCCTGATCAAGCTGTCTTGTCATGCTATTAAATGATCTAACGAGCACGCCTAATTCATCTTTACCTGTTTCAGGAAGCATCGTCTTAAAGTTTCCTTTTGCAATCTTTTTTGTACCTTCAGCAAGGAGGGCAAGGGGCTCAGATAATTTTCTGCTAAGTAAAAAACCAATAGCTACAGCTGTGAGAATTGCAAGCATAAGAACTAGTGTTAATGTAATTGAAAAAATAACTTTCAATGAATCTCGGCTATATGAGAGCTTTTGATAATCTTGAAATACTGCCTGCACTGATTCTGCAATTGTTGACAAAGAATCTGGGACTGGCTGAAGAATTTGTAAAATAAGCCTTTCATTGGATACTGAAGATCCGTTAATTGGTGCTAACACTCTCAGGTATAAACCCTTATTTGTGATTGGCTCAATTTTTCCATATACATTATTTTCTGCTTGTTTCAATTGAATTAAAGTTGGCAATGCAGGTAAAAATGATTCTGCATCGTTACTTGAAACCGCAATAATTTTTCCTTGGTCTGAAATAATTGTGGCATCTTGTATTCCTGACTTTTCGCGCAGATCACTCAATGCGCCATACTGGGAAGTTGTAGGCATAGATGACAATGTAAGTGCCATACGTTCTGCCTTCAATTCTAAATCTGTTAGCATAATATCTAGCGCTTTTTGTCCCAGCTTTAATCCCCCGTCTAAAGCCGATTCCACTTTAACGTTGAACCATGACTCAATTGAGCGGGTCAAGAAATTCACAGAAACCAAATATACGATTAAGCCAGGAATAACAGCCATAAGTGTAAATGAAATGACAAGGCGCATGGATAATCGACTTCCCATGACATCTGTTTTAATATTTTTGAATAATTTTTTAATCTGATTTGCAATAATTGCAATCAGACTTAAAATAAAAATACCGCTTAATGCAAGAACAATAGTGTAAGAACTGCCTGAAATAAATTCAGAGCTTGAGCTTGCTTTTGATAGAAGAAATAAAAGCAGAGCACCTACTAATGCAGCAATGGTTATCAGATATCTCATTTTTTATTTACGAATGTCCATTGAAATTGTTTAGAGGTCAATTGCCATTCTTGATTTGTTGTTATATCTACCTGAAGCTGTTTTGGAAGCTTAGTTTGATCTAATTTGACTTGAAGATAAGCCAAATACTTATCGGTATCATCAATTTGTGATTTATCGAAAACACGCCAATTTTTTATTTTCTTAAGTTCATTTTTTGCTTGGGTTAAATTATCGAAAGCAATAAGTCGATTATCAGATTCAGTTAAGATAAATTGTCTTGATAGTGCATGGTAGCTTAATAAAATCTCTTTTGATTTCTTAGCAACCTCCTCTTCAAACCAATATTTTCTCGGCTTTTTAAGCTCAAATTCAATAATAAAATTAATGGGAATGCCTTTTCTGATGGCCTCGTCTAAATCTTCACTAAAAGATAAATCAAAATCAGCATTCAAAAAATAAGCTTCGAATTGGCTATTAATCTCAGCATTCTTAATAGTCAGATTATTGTCAGCCGCAAAAATAGATGAGCAAAGAAAAAAACTCATCAAAAAGCTAAAAAAGATACTGAATTTAATTTTTTTCAAGCAATACATAAAAGAATCCGTCATGATTTTCGCTTGGTATTAATTGATTTTCATGTCTGTTATATTCCGATCCCACTGTCCATTTTACTTCTTTTACATCTTGATGATCTCTAATAAAGGCATCAATAACTCGCTGATTTTCATCAGGAAATATAGAACATGTTGCGTAAAGTAATTTACCACCCTTTTTTAATAGTTGCCACATAGCTTGTAACATCATTTTTTGTTGATTCCCAAACATTTCAATATCACGCGGCCTTCTAAGCCATTTAATATCTACATGACGTCTTACTACGCCTGACGCAGAGCATGGAGCGTCTAGTAAAATTCGATCAAATAATTTTTTATCCCACCATCCGCTAACTTGGGCTAAATCAGCACATTTTAGTTCGGCATTAAGATCCAATCTCTCTAAATTTTCTTTCACTTTGTATAAGCGATCTTTTTGATTATCAATAGATACTAGCTCAACATCGGCTGACTCTAGGATATGTCCGGTTTTTCCTCCTGGAGCGCTGCAAGCATCAAGGCAAAGTTGTCCGTCTTTGAGATCCAAAAGTTTTACGGCAAGTTGAGCGCCAAAATCTTGCACTGAAACTTCGCCTTCCTTAAATCCAGGTATTTTTTCTACCGCTATAGGATCGATAAGCTCTAAAGCAATATCCCCCAATATACGATAAGCAATCGCTTCAGCCTTAAGTTTTTCTTCGTACTGCTCAAGAGAAATCTTTCTTAGATTAATTCTTAAAGTTAATGGCGGATGCTTGTTACCATTTAATAAAATGCTTTCCCAGTCTTTTGTATATTCTTCTTTAAGCAGCCTAATCCACCATGATGGGTATGAATAAAAAGCCTCTTCGTTATTTTTTAATTTATTTTGTAATTGATCTTTCTGGCGAATAAAATTTCTCAATACCCCATTTACAAAAGATCCCGCCCAAGACTTATTGATAAATTTAGCAGCCTCTACTGCTTCATTTACTACTGTAAAGTCGGTTGATTGATCGTGATTTAATTGAAACAAAGCTACACAAAGTAATGCCTCAATTTTTTTATTTGTTATTTTTTTACTAATGAGTTGCTGAATAAAGAATTGATTCTCGCCTAAAAAACGAATAGCGCCGTAAGCTAAAGAAATGGCAACTGATTTTTGTTGGGGGGTAATATGCGGATGATGATCGAAATTTCTTTCAAAAACATGATTTAAATTGTGCCCTTTTATTACTTCAGAAACACAATTCGCTGCAATAAGTTGGGATTGATGCAAAATAATTACGACTTAAAGACGTCTCCTAGTATCGGTCGGTGTCCTAAAATGAATTCTTTAGATTTAAGTCTTTTTCCTCCGGGCATTTGAAGTTCTTTAATAATCAAAGTGCCTTCGCCACATTTCACATGAATAAATTCATCAAGCTTAATAATCTGGCCTATTTTGGCTTCATGATTAATTTCTAGAGAAATTTCAGCATCCCAAATTTTACAAACAGCCTCATGATATTCTGCTTGGGCCACGGGAAATGGATTAAATGCTCTGATTTTTCTTGCAATGGTCAAAGAAGAATCCTGCCAATTAATTGTTGATTCTTCTTTGGTAACTTTCTCAGCATAGGTGACTTTTGCCTCGTCTTGAGGTGTGCATTGAAGCTCACCTTTATTGATTAATTCATCCATAACTTCTGCCATCAACTGTGCGCCTAATTTCGCAAGTGTTTTTGTTAATTGTTCAGTTGTGTCTTTTTTCCCAATTTGAATTTCAGTTTTTTTAATCATATCGCCTGCATCTAATTTTTGAACGACACGCATAATTGTGACCCCTGTGACTTCATCTCCCGTCAAAATAGCGCGATGAATGGGAGCAGCACCTCTCCATCTAGGTAAAAGTGATGCATGTATATTAAAACAACCAAAAGAAGGTAAATCTAAAATAGCTTGAGGAATAATTAGTCCATAAGCTGCCACGATCATCACATTGAAATCAATTGCGGCGAGAGACTCGTATGATGCTTTGCTTTTTAATTCTGAAGGCTGATAAACAGGAATGTTTAATTCATTAGCTTTAAGTTTAATAGGGCTTGGATGTAATTTCATTCCCCTTCCTGACGGTCTATCGGGTTGAGTTAAAACCCCCACTACCTCATGCCCTTTATCATAAAGAACTTGCAAAGCTGGTACTGCAAAATCGGGAGTGCCTGCAAAAATAATTTTTAAGGGATTCACAAATTATGCTTTTTCAAAATGCTCTTTA
>SESD01001141.1_pt1 | contig 15092 bp, 14 predicted proteins | sample 3171411 | NCBI WGS metagenome assembly SESD01 (sample SAMN06051880, study PRJNA518727) | freshwater metagenome | biome: subpolar coniferous forest; feature: holomictic lake; material: water; isolation source: holomictic Lake 442, 16.5 m depth | place: Canada: near Kenora, Ontario | collected...
AATTTAGAACCATTCGGCACTGAACCGAATCGCGACGGGGAGAGGTCACTTGGGAATCATCGATCAAAACCGGGTCATCCCGGCAACACCCGAGCTGCCCAGCTCGGTAGTCTTGTGCGCACACGATAACTTGGCCGACCTGCGCTGTGAGTTTGCAGCGACTCTCAGGGATTGCCAGGCAGTGGACCTGAATGTGCGGACCGCAGCGCTTGATGCGACGCTGGATGCGTCAAGCCTTCTGATTCAGATTGTTCGCGCCCAGGACGTCACGGCGGCCTTGGCCCAACTGGCGGCGTTGCGCTCTGAATGTCCCACCTGTGCGGCGCTGATCGCCTCAGTGGACCTGGACGGCAACCAAATTGGTCACTTGCTAAGCGCCGGTGCCTGTGATTTTCTACTGCTTCCAACTGCACCGGCCGAGTTGGCGATTCGGCTGCGCCGCGCTCTGGGTCGGTCCGAGGCACCACCTCCCGACCCGCGACCGGTTCACCCTGCGCTGCGCGGTCTGATCGGCAGCAGCCCGGCGTTTGTGCGGCAGGTGGCACGCGTGCCGTTGTTGGCCCGCTACGATGCAAGTGTGCTCATCCTCGGTGAAACCGGCACCGGCAAAGAGGTGTGTGCACAGGCCATCCACTATCTCTCGGCGCGCGCCGGCGGGCCCTGGGTCTCGGTGAACTGCGGCGCCATCCCCACAGAACTGGTGGAGGCTGAACTATTTGGCCATGTGAAGGGCGCCTATACCGATGCCCACAGCTCGCGCAAAGGCCTGGTGCATGAAGCCGAAGGCGGAACTTTGTTTCTCGATGAAATTGACTCCCTGCCGTATGGCGCCCAGGCCAAACTGCTGCGCTTTTTGCAAGACAAGGAATACCGACCGGTAGGCTCCAACCAGCTCATTCATGCGGACGTGCGTGTCATCGCCGCGACCAACCGCAACCCGGTGCAACTGGCGGCACGCGGAGAGTTTCGTCACGATCTGCTGTTCCGGCTGAACGTGCTGGCGCTGCATCTGCCGCTGCTGCGGGATCGTCTGTCGGATATCCCCAGCCTGGCGCTTTACTTTTTGGCGCGTGCCGCGCAGCAGTGGCACAAGATCGCCCCAACGCTGTCGCCACCGGCGCTGCGCAAGTTGATGGCCCATGACTGGCCCGGCAACGTGCGCGAGTTGAAGAACGTGATGGAGCGAGCCGTGCTGATGTCCGCCACCGGTTCGCTGACTGCGCAGGACATCGACCTGGGTGGCGCTCTGTCGGCGCAGGATTTGCCGGATTGCGAGGAAACGTTTCGCGTCGCCAAGGCACGCCTGATCGAAAATTTTGAACGCAATTACATTGAGCACCTGCTGGTCTCGAATGACGGCAACGTTACGCACGCGGCTCGTGACGCGCAGAAAAATCGCCGCGCTTTTTTCGAGTTGATGCGCAAGTACAAAATTGAATCCGACAGCTATCGCGGCGGTCGCTATGCAGAGTGAGTCAACACCATTCATGTGACCCGGAGCAGGTCAAACAAATTTGGCCAGGTGCCCCAGCAGCACGAGGCGCCGCTAACCGGCAAGCATGCACGGGATGGTCCGCATTGACAGCGTTCGCCATTCGCATTGCAATGCGGGCTTGCACAAAGAAATGGAGGGAGTATGGCGTTCGTCAATCAATTGCTTTTGCTGGCGGCTTCGGTCATTGTGAGGCTGCTGTTCCTTGTCTATCGCATTGTCATCACTGCGTTCATGGTCGGCATACTCGTCGGGGTGGTATTTGCCATTGCGCACAGCTGGTGGCCCGCCATCACGCAGCCTGAGACCAGCCACTACTGGCTGTGGGCCTTGGGTCTGCTGACGCTGATCGTTTTTTTCCGAACCTACAACTTTGCCCGCCACGACAATCCGTTTCGGCGTTATGTGGGCTTGAGCGGCTGGGTGGACAAGGTGGTGGACCGCTTCATCGCGTGGATCGGCACCGTCAAGTACTTCACTGCGCCGCTGAGCGCCGTGGAAGACGCGAGCACTTACAAGATCAAAGGCGATGAAGTCCGAAAGCTGATTGACGAAGTGCTGCAACCTGGCGACATCCTGCTGCGCGGCTACGACGGCTATCTGGACGGCATCATGATCGGGCTGTCGGGCAATGCCAAATCACTGTCTGCGCATTTCTCGCACGCCGCGCTCTACATCGGTGATTTGAATGACTCCAGCGACCAGGCCGTTGTCGCTCGTCGGCTACAGGTCATGGATGAGCAGGGTAAGTGGCGTAAAGCCCGCGACGACGAGAAGGAGAAAGTGCGCACGGACAGCAACTACTTCCAGAGCGGCCGCCAGCGCGTGGTGCACTCCATGACCAAAGGCATCTTCACCGAAGACATCCTCACTTTCGTGCGCTGCGACTACATGGCCGTGCTGCGCCTGCCCGATTCGATGCAGCTCAGCGAAAAAGAGCGCAAAGAATTCACACCGCTGATCGCCGATTTGCCGGACGACGCAGTCGCTGTGCGCGACCGTTTGCTCGCGGGCGGGGCAGTCAGGCGCGAAGATGTGCTCAAGCTCGTGCGCTTGTCCGCGCTCGGAAAAATCGGTTCCTGTTACGACTTCCAGTTCACCGACGGCAAGACGCACAACCGCTTCAGCTGTTCGGAGTTTGTCTACTACTGCTTCAAAAGTGTGCACGCCTTTCTTGGCCTGCAACTGTTCAGGCACGGCTTCATGAAAATCCTGTTTGTGCGCTCCACTATCACGCCAGGCGATGTGTTTGATGCGGCCGAGCGGTCGGGCAAACTGAAGGTGATCTGGAAGAGCCGCTCGCTGGGCGTCTAGACCTGCGCCGACTTCACCCTTGGGCTCCTGCCTCAACACGTATGCAAGCTTACCGCTACCAGCGCCGATGCGCCTGTCAGCCGGCGCGTGACCGTGAGGGTTTTCCCGCTGATCGATGGCTGATCAAAGGTGCAATACTGGCGCTCACGTCGTTGAAAAGGCTATCTTGCTGCACGACCGGTACTGAGCCACCCTCACGGTTGCTATGGCACATGTGAGGGAGTATTTTCGACACTGAACTCAAAACCTGACAGACACATAGAACGAGGTACGTCCAAATGTTCGCAACTCTCATTTCATTCTTCGGCGGTTCTGTCTTTCGCATGCTGTGGGGAGAAATCTCCAGCTTCATGAACAAGAAGCAGGACTATGCGCAAGAAATCGACCGCATGAAACTCCAGGGCGAACTGGATGCGGCGGTTCATGCCCGCAGCATGGAGTCGATCAAACTACAGGCCGACCTTGGCGTCAAGACGATTCAGGTGCAGGCCGAGTCCGCCATCGGGCAAATCGAGGCCGATGCCTGGGGCAAGGCGGTTGAAGGTACGACCAAGCCCACCGGGGTCAAGTGGATAGACGCGTGGAACGGCGTTATCCGCCCCGGCATGGCGACGTGGTCCATGGTGATGGTCTCCGGCCATTACTTGACGTGGTGGAAGATGGACGACAACGGCTGGTATCTGTGTGGCGCTGCACTCGGTATCTACCTGGCCGACCGAGCACTCTTCAAGCGCGGCAAATGATTGAACTTGTCCTTGCGCTGTGTCGGCGCTTCGAGGGTCTGTACCTCATGCCCTACCTCTGTCCGGCCGGCATACCGACGATTGGCTACGGCGCAACGTACTACGAAGACGGTACCCGGGTCACGCTGCGTGACCCACCGATCACCCGGGAGCAGGCCGAGGCGCTGCTGAGCTGGCATGTTCGCACCGTGTATCTGCCCGCCGTGCGCCGCTTATGCCCGGACGTGGACAGCCCCGAGCGGCTGGCCGCACTGATCGACTTCACGTTCAATCTCGGCGCCGGCAACCTGCGAAACAGCACGCTGCGCAGACGCGTCAACGAGGAGCGTTGGGAAGATGTCCCGGATGAGTTACGCAAGTGGAACAAGTCGGGCGGCAGGGTGTTGCGCGGGCTGACAGCACGCCGTGAGGCTGAGGCAGCACTCGTCTGACTGGCCTTGCCATAGTGATCGACATTGCCACTGGGTTCGTGTTTTTTCGCTCCTTGGATCGGGCAAAGTAACCATCCCAACGCCAGGGGTTTTCAACGTGTGAGCCGCTTTGAGCGGCTCATTTTCAAACGGCGCTTGTCAAAACTGACGCCGCGTATATAGTTGCGTCGCAACGGTCAACGTTACCAGCCAAAAGTTTTGAATGTCAGGAGGCAACATGGATTTCATCGAGAAGATATTCGGGGTTTCTCCAGACGGTGGCTCAGGATCATTTGAGTTTTTGCTGTTTGCAATACCGATCATTGCCATTGTGGTGATTTGGGCTTTGCGTAACCGCTCACGGCGCAAATAACAAGCAACAAGTGACACCAATGACGCTGCAATCTGCAGCACAGTTTCAAAGGAGGTAACAGCATGGCAAAGAGCAAAAAGGGTGCCGCGCAACCTGGCACTGTTGTTCGTTTGGGTTCTGGCCCATCCAAACAGCGTGCACCCGGAATACCGGCGCCGCGACTGACGCTGCACAAAAAGCGCGCCGCCTGGTTTCACTCCCGCATCACTTGGCCGATGCGAGAAGCGCCACTGCAAAAACTCGTTGCCGAGCGTCTTCGCATCGCGCGCAGCATGCCAGCGACAGCGGCCGTCGCGACACAATGGGCGCTGGCCGGACCGAGCAATATTGGTGGGCGTTGCACCGCGCTGGTGTGCGATCCGGCCAATGCCGACCGCATCTGGATTGGGGCCGCCGGTGGTGGTGTGTGGGCCAGTATCGACGCCGGTCGCCACTGGACTTTCAAGTGGCGTGCCAAGGGTCCATTGCAGATCGGTGCTCTGGCCATCGATCCGACCAACCCCAAAATTCTGTATTGCGGCACCGGTGAAGCCAACCTGTCGCTTGACTCGTACCCGGGCGACGGTGTCTACCGCTCGACCAACGGCGGTACCAGTTGGAGCGCCTGGGCGTTGTCGGCGAAGAAGGGTTTGCCGCGACGCATTGGCACCATCGCCGTCGATCCGTTCGATTCAAAGCATGTGCTGGTAGGCGGTGTCGGCTTCGGCCGGGTTTCTGGCGACAATGATTTTGGCGGGCTGTACAGTACCCGCGATGGTGGCCTGACCTGGGTCCGCGAAACATTCGTCAATGCTGGCAACTACTGGTGCCATAAGGTGGTGTTCGATGCTGCCACCAAAGGGCGTATCTTCGTCACCGTCACTTGCCCCGGCATGACCAGCGGCATCTACCGCTCAAGCGACGCTGGTCAAAGCTGGACCCAGCTCAAGACCGGTCTGCCCAGCCCGGACCGTATTGGCCGCACTGCGCTGGCACTGGCACCGTCGAACCCCAAGGTGATGTATGCAATTTGTGCCGACGCGGCGGGACAGAGTGACGCCGTGCTGGGTGTCTTCAAAAGCAGCAACGGCGGCGATAGCTGGGCCAACATTGCAGGGAGTCACTTTGCCAAAGAAGGACAGATGTCTTATGGCAACGCCATCGCAGTGCATCCGACGGACCCCAATCAGGTCATCTGCGGCGGCGTCGATCTGCACCGCAGCAGCAACGGCGGTCAGACCTGGTCGGTGTCCTCTCATTGGGACGCCCAGCGTGGCACAGCAAGCTACGCGCACGCCGATCATCACATGCTGGTGATGCCGGTGTCGGCACCGGGACGCGTTTACAGTGCAAATGACGGTGGCATGGATGTCAGCGAGGACGCTGGCGCAAGCTGGAGCAATCGCAGCGCCGGCTTGTCGGTGACGATGTATTACGACATCGACGTTGGGCAAACTGACGCCCGCGTTTTCGGCGGTGGTGCGCAGGACAACGGCACACTGGTGACAAAAACAGGCGCCGTCGACGACGCTTTCGAGCTTCTTGGTGGCGACGGCGGCTGGATGGTGATTGACCCCAAAGACGCCGGTCATATCTATGCCTCGTACCAGTTTGGCGGCATGTACCGTTTTCGCAATGGTGCGACGCGCAATGTCTCACCGCCCTTCAAGCCGGCGGACAGCGCGGGCATCTGGATGGTTTACATATGCTTCGATCCGAATGCGGCCAACACCGTCTTCACCGGTAGCCAGCGCCTCTATCGAACGCGCAACGATGGCTTGTCCTGGGACGCGCTGACGCCGGTGCTGGACGGCAGTCCGATCAGTGCCATCGAAGTGGCACCGGCCAACTCCAAGAATGTTTACGTCGCTACAGAGAACGGCAGCTTCTTTCGAAGTCTGGACGGTGGTGCCACCTGGAGCGCCAACCTGGCCGGTGGAACGCTTCCTGGCGTGATGATCACGCGCATTGTGACGCACCCGCAAAACGCCAAAGAGGTTTACCTCACGACCGCGAATTTCGGTAACCACCACGTGTTTCGCTCGGTGGACGCAGGCGCTTCCTGGAGCGACATTGACGGTGGCAAGCTGCCCGACGTACCGCACCATGCGTTGCTGATCCGACCGGACCAACCGGGAGAGTTGTGGGCCTGCAACGATGCCGGTGTCTATGTGACCGCCGATGCCGGTGCCAGCTGGCGTAATGCAAGCGGCAATTTGCCGCTGGCCATGGTGGTCGATTTGGTCTACCACGTTTCCAGCAAGACCTTGCTGGCGGCCACCTATGGCCGCAGCATTTGGCGTTTGCGACTCACCTGACGCACTGACACTCAGCGCGGCGGCCCACGCCGCCGCTTTGCGAACGCATTCTCGCGGGCACGCAGATTGTCGGCAGTCTCGCCGATGCGTTTGCTGACCGGCTGCAGCGGCACCAATGCCGGATCTGGTACTGGCGCTGGCGGCGGGTTGGTAGGTGCATTTGCAGAGGGTGGTTTTCTCTTTCGCATGAGGCCGATTAAACAACTCTTTTGGGGCGGGCAGGTGCCATTGAAAAACCAGACCCAACCCCCTCTTTCACAGCCGGTCAAGCGAGCTGGTTCCGGCAGCGCGGAATAGCCACACCAGCAGTAGTTTTTTTGAAAAAGATGCAGGATCAAAAAAAACAATCAGACAAGGGACGCCATGAATGCTTTTGAACTTGTTGCGCTGATCGGCGCCGTCTGCGGGATTGCCATGGTGCTGGGCGGCATATGGTTGATTGCCAAAGGCGCGCTGACTTTTGCTGCCACTCCCAAAACGGAAGCCCTCACCCTTGAATGGAAGAAACAATTCCGCTTGACGACGCAAGTACCCGGCATGGCATTTTTCCTGATTGGCTTGCTGTTTGTCGCTGTGTCCCTCGGATTTCTCAAGCCACCGGGGCTGGTTCCGCTGGAATTTGAAGGTGAGATCAAGGGCGTCGATGAACCGGTCTCGATCCTGGTGCGGCCTACCACCAGTTGGGAACTTCCGAGCACCACGGCCGGTAACATCAGCGGCAAGATTTATCCCGATTTGTCTGTGCTCGTGCTGGTCGTCAATGCCCCCGGTTACGAGCCATTTTCCAAGTCCATCAAAGTCAGTGCCGAAGGTCGGCATGTGACTCCTTTGGGAACACTGGAATTGCATCGAAAGCTCAAGAAATCAGACCTGACGGCGAGTATTGCCGATCTCCCGTTTAACCCGGCAGATACAGCCAGCTCAACCGCCAGCTCAGTCACTTACGGGGTACCGCAATGAAACGCCGTCGTCAACTGCTGGTCCTGCTGCTGGGCGCTGCGACTGTGTTAGGCGCCAGCATGGCCGGCGCGCAAGCAGCGGGCGCCAGCGTTCCGGTTCAAGGCCAGGTTTTGTCGCGCAGTTCGGGGGGTCCGGTCCCTGGCGTCCGTGCAGTACTGGTGCATCAACAACTGGGTCGCAGTGCGCTGTCCTATACCGATGCCTATGGTCACTTCGGGTGGTCTGCGATACCGATCCGACCCGAACCCTATTTTCTGGAAATCTATTGGGGTCAACAACTGATATACCGCCAACCAGTGACGGTAAAATCGCCGACGACGCTGCCCCCCATTCGGATGTAAAAAAGCCTGAGATCAGGGCGTAAAACGCAGCTCGTAACCGCGGGCCAAGCACCCAGCGGAAATCCCAGTTAGTGTCTGACCGGGCAGCATGTTTCTCGCCAATGCCGCTGCCGAAACTACTTTCTTCACACTCCTGTCGTGACGACCGTCCAGCAGGGTACCGACACCACAAAAAAGAGCCCTCCCAGTCAGCGCCGTCAAATCTGGAAACAGCCGTGGCCAGATCAGCGTGTCAAAATTTCCTCATGACCTTTACCATTGGCGCCAGCCAGCCATGAGACGATTTTCAACCTGGCTTCGAATACGTTGCGCAAACCCCATTAAAACAAACCCGAAGCAATATTGATCGTCAACGCCACCAACGTAGTGTTGAAGAAAAATGCCAATACGCAGTGCACGGTGCCGGTCCTGCGCATCTTGCGACTGGTGAAGCTGACATCGGCGGTTTGCCCTGAAGTTCCAATGACACTGGCGAAATACAGAAAATCACCGTAGTCCGGCGGACGGCCACCCGGAAAATCCAGCCCACCATGTTCGCCATGAACTTCTGTCGCGTAATAGTCGTGGGCATAGTGCAGCGCAAACATCACTTGCGTAAAGGCCCAGGAAGAAACAATCGTCAGAGCTGCCAGGGCTATGTGGGAATAACGAAGCGTGCCTTTGAGATCCTTGACAACGGCCAGTTGGGCCACGATGGCTCCGATGCACATGAGCGCGGCCGTAACCACCAATACCAGCACCAGAACGCGGCCCTCGTCGTGTTGCAGAGCACGCGTGCGCATTCTCTCGTGCGTCGACCAGAACATCATGCGGGCAGCCAGCAGCAAATAGAGGCAGGCGCCGACATTCCAGCCGATGATCGCCTTGGTGATTGTTTGCTGCGCCAGCGTTTCAGGTAGCAGCAGCGCAGTTGCCCAACCAATGGTGAGGCAGATGAAAAGCCTTGGGCGACCCAACACAATACGCACAAGCAGTGGTTTTGACTGGTGAGGATTGACAGGGGTTTGTGTCATTGAATCGTCCATTGGGTGGGTGACTTGAATAAATTGATGATCGTGACGATCACCGCCAGTCTGTTGGAGGACAGACAACGCTATCGTATACACAACGGTTGCCTGGCAATGTTGCTCCGCCCACTTTCTCAAAAATCGAGCGGATCGAACTTGTCCCTGGAAGCCAACCCATATGTATCACCTTGTACTGAACCAATTTTCGACGAGGTCCATGCGGTGAAGCGATTCGCGGCGTTGGAAGACCCGCCGACTGCGAATTCCATTGAACCAAAAGGGACAAATCCCCTCAGGTTCGGTACACGATCTGCGGCAACCAACGCTTACATATCTACCACAAAGTTTTTACATCTTTCCACCAGAATCACGGCTCAAGACGCAATCCGGCGTCGGAACCAACTAGGGAAACGAAATGAAATTTAAACATCTTGCCTGGTCAATTTCTGCCGGCCTGGCGTTGGCGCTGGCAGCCTGCGGCGGCGGTGGCAGCAGCACCCCGGCCGCGCCAGTCGCCACTCAGCTGAGTGCCGCAACCTCATCCGGTGCCATCACTGCCTTTGGCAGCGTGTTTGTCAATGGTCACGAGTTTTCAACAACGAATGCCACCGTCATCGACGACGACAGCGGCACCACTGCCAGCTCAACTTCCGGACTGGAAGTTGGCATGGTGGTCGATGTCAAACCCGCCATGGCAAGTTCTGCGGCACGCCCCGAGGCTAGTGAATTGCATGTGCATCCGCTAGCGCGTGGCTACGTTGACACTGCTGATACGACGGCCAGCACGCTGAAAGTCATGGGGCAAACGGTGCAGCTTACGTCCGCCACCAATTTCAGCGATCATCGCGCCTGCGTTTCCGCTGCCGTCAGCCCTTGTGTCGCCATCACCGGTCAATCCGGACTTAGCGCCACCACGGGTTCAGGTGCGACCGCAGTAGCTGGCAGCTACGCCACCGTCCACGGCTATCTGTTCGGATCGTCACCCGGCACGGCCAACATTGTTGCAACCCTGGTTTCGCTGGCCGACGCGCCGACCAGTGCAGCGACCGGTGTCAATTTCAAGGTCGAAGGCGTGGTGACTGCGATTGCAACTTCCAGCGTCACGATCGGCGGCTTGACTGTTGATTTGGCAACAGCAACTTGTCGTGTTTCAGGCGCTACCACCCCTTGCGCCAGCGCGTTCAGTGTCGGGCAAGTGGTCTCTGTCATGGCAGCGGCAGCGCCTGGTCTGCCGGCCACCATGTTCAAGGCCGACAAGGCGCGTTTGGGGTCGAAAGTTGCCGTTGATGTCAGTGGTGCCGCGGTTGAGGTCGAGGGCAAGGTTTCCAGCGTCACTGTTTCACCGGCGTCCTTCGTTGTGCGTGGCATCAGCATCGACGCCTCAACCCTGCCCGCCGGTAGCAGCCTGCCGGCTGTGGGTGATGTGGTTCGCGTGCTCGGCACAGTCAGCGCCAACGGTCAAGCAGTCACTGCAAGCAGCGTCAAAGTACTGCATGCCGCTGCGGCAGCGAGAGTCGGAATTCAGGGGGATGCCAGCGGCGTGGTGCCAGGGACCGCTGCAAACACCTTTGAGCTAACGATTCTGGGCCAAAAAGTCACCATCAATTCAGAGACGCGACTGGCGGACCGCTCGGTCAAGGGCTGGGACCATCATGACCCGGCTGTCAACCCGTTCAACATCAGCACCTTCCAGACCTATTTGGTTGCCAGTGTTTCACAGCACCTGATGATCCGCGCTGAAGCCGACGCGAGTGGCAATCTGACGGCTCTGTCGGTCACCATCGTGCCAGCTTCCACGGTGCAGGCAGTGGCTGGCGTGGTCGATGCCTTGCCAGCCCCGGTCAACAGTACCATGACTGGCACCCCCAGCACGTTCTCCGTCCATGGCATTGCCGTCAGTGCTGATCCAGCAGCAATTTCCTGGCGCCACGGTTCGGCTATGCCGTCAATCGCCGCCGGCGATGAAGTGCTGGCGATGGGAACTTTTGCGATGAACACCTTGACTGTCACAGCAACGGCAAGCCGAACCAATAAAGTCGTTGACTTTGGCGTACCGAAGCATGGCGATAGTGATCATGACCGGTTCTAAAGCGTAATTCTCAAGTTCTGAAGTTGTGCGGGTCCAGCGGCGGCGCCTCCAGCGGGGCGCCGCTGGTCCCCCCATCTCTGGTTCCGGAACGGCCTGTCTCCTGTTCACCGCATATAAAAAACATTCGCCGGCCTATTTGCTGCTTCCGTGGCGGTCTCGAGAAAGCAATGACTTTGGTCGAAAAAACGAATAAGAAAAATGTACTTCAGAATTCAGTGAGGCCGCGCAAGCGCCCCCCCTGCACTTAACAAATCAAACTAAGTTATTGATAAATAGAGCAATAGTTGAAGGCTGCAGAATGTGGCACGCCGCTTGCTGTTGCCAGTAGGAGCGAAAGGCAAGGCGAACACCAAATTTCAAGGAATTTGGTTTTTGCCTGGTGGCAATCATGCCAGCCGCGCCGCTTTGATGAAGGAGAAATATCATGAGTGCATTGCGTAAAGTGCTGGTTGTGGACGACGACCCGGTGGTTGGCAAGAGCTTCAACCGCGTTCTGTCTGAAGAAAAGGGCTACCTCGTCGTCACGGCGGCCAACGCCGCACAGGCGCTGGAGATGTTGCGCGAACAAGAATACGACGTCGTCTACACCGATATCAAGATGCCCGGCATGGACGGCCTGGAACTGGCCGAGCAAGTCAAGGCCAAGCGGCCCTGGACGCCCGTGGTGATTGTCACCGGCTACGGCACCACGGCCAACGAAGACCGAGCCCGGACGGCTGGCGTCGCGGCCTTCATGCGCAAGCCCCTGTCACCCGAAATGATTGAAGCCAGTGCGACCCAGGCGCTGCTGACGCCGACGCCCGCCATGGCAGCGCCACAAGCGACAAGCATGGTCGGCGAAGCACCGGTCGAACCGCTGACCAAAGAAAGCAAACTAAAGAACGTTGCTCTCTTCCTGGCAGCGCCCTTCATCGGGCTGGCTTATGCGGTACTGCTCCCCTTTGTCGGCATTGCCATGCTGGCCTGGGTTGGCGGGCGAGCACTGCGGGGGAAACCTCCAGTGGCGTGAAGTAAACTGAGATTTTCCAGATAACCGATTTTTTATCAGCCTGAGTATGGATGTTCGTCCATGCACTGAAGTCAGCGAAACAACCAAGGAGAACTTCGCAATGAAACTTTCGATTCCCCAAAAACTTATCACTGTCTCGGTGCTGGGTGTTGCGGCGGCCGCGTTTTCCGGCGCGTCTTACGCAGCAGTCAATGCAGATGCCGCGGCGTCGTTAGCCAAGAAGAGTGATTGCCTGAAATGTCATGCGATAGACAAGGACAAAAAGGCCTCCTCATTCAAGAAAATTTCCGAGAAATGGAAAGGCAAGGCCGACGCGGAAGCGAAGCTGATGGACAGCTTGACCAAGTCGCCCAAGGTCAAGTTGCTGGACGGTAGCGAAGAAGAGCACAAGGCAATCGGGACCAAGGATGTCAACGAAATCAAGAACGTCATCGGCTGGATTTTGTCCCAGTAATACAGCGTTCGGGTAGCCCACCCAGACACTTTGTCTGGGTGGGCTCAGCTAGATCTGCTTCGGGTCGGAACCTGCTAATTGCACTGGCAAGTCCTGCTTGTTGATTCAAAATGCCAGGAATGTAAGGTTGTCAGATCATGGTCCGCCCAAACCGTATGGGTCAACCGGCAGCACAAAGACGAGCAGAGTCAGCAGATTTTTCATGGATTGCCGAGATTCACTTGGGGTGGCGGTTGCTTGAGGCGCCGGTCATTCAAGCGTCCTGCGCCAGCCGGATGCCGGAAAACTGCCAGCACGCCGCGCTTGGAAAAAAATTCCGGTAACTGGGTCGGGTATGCCCTTGCGGTGTGGCGCCGGAGCCGCCGCGCAGCACGTATTGATTGACCATGAACTTGCCGTTGTATTCGCCCACGGCACCCGCTCCAGCACGAAAGCCCGGGTACGGCGCGTAACTCGATGAGGTCCATTGCCAGGCGTCGCCAAACAGTTGGCTGGGTCTTTCTCCGTTACCGCAGACGTTGGTCGCCGCGTGTTCCCACTGCGCTTCGGTCGGTAGTCGGGCTTTGGCCCAGCGCGCATAAGCATCGGCTTCATAGTAGGAAATGTGCAGCACCGGAAGGCTGGGGTTGAGTTGAACCAGGCCGCCCAGAGTGAACTCTTGCCAAGCCTTGCCGTTGCGCCGCCAGTAGAGTGGCTGTTCGCGCTCCTGTGCCACGCGCCAGTCCCAGCCTTCGGCCAGCCAAAATAGAGGATCGCCATAACCGCCAGCAGCCACAAACGCAGCGTATTCACCATTTGTCACCAATCGGGAGGCCAAGCGGAAGGGTTGCAAGTAAACGCGGTGTCGCGGGGTCTCGTTATCAAAACAAAAGCCTTCCCCGCTGTGGCCGATTTCAGCAACGCCGCCGTCGAAGTGTTGCCAAACCAATTCAGGTATCGTGCCTGTGGTCGCCAGTTCTTCACCATAAGCGGGGACCAGCGGGTTGCACGAAAACAAATGTTTGATGTCGGTCAGCAGCAGTTCCTGATGTTGCTGTTCGTGCTGAACACCGAGCTCCACCAGTGTCGCCAGTTCTGCGTCCGCAAGCCGGGTCGCCAGCAGCGCTTGCACACGCTGGTCGACGCTGGCGCGATAGGCCAGCACTTCCGCCAGTTTGGGGCGTGTCAGCAGTCCTCTTTGCGGACGTGGGTGCTTTTTGCCCACGGCGTTGTAATAGGAATTGAACAGCACGCGAAACGCGGGATCAAAAGGCTTGAAATCAGCCTGCCAACGTTCCAGCACGAAGGTCTCAAAAAACCACGTGGTGTGACCCAGATGCCATTTTGTCGGACTGGCGTCGGGCATCGACTGCACGCAGCAGTCCTCGGCAGAAAGTGGTGACGCCAGTGCCATGGTGCGTTCGCGCACGGCACGGTAGGTCTGGGCGAGAGCAGGCAGGGTCATATCGCAATTGCTCCAGCAAGTGTTGTTTCAGGGGCGGGCCAGAATGACAGCAAACCAGCCCCGCTCGTCGCTCCAGACTTGGGTCCGGGGAAATCCCGCGCGGGTCAAAAGCGCAAGGAAGTCCTCGACCCGGTATTTATAGCTGTTTTCTGTGTGAATGCGCTCACCGCGTGCAAAACGGCGCTGGCCGGTGCTCCAGCGTACCAGGGTGTCGGTGGCTGCGACCAGATGCATTTCGATGCGCGATTGTTTTTCATTGAAGAAGGCAAGGTGTTGCCATTGCCGCACATCGAAGTCGCTGCCTATCAATCGATTGACATGGTTGAGCACATTGAGGTTGAAGTCCGCTGTCACACCGGCGCTGTCGTTGTAGGCACAGTCCAGCACCGCCAAATCCTTGAGCAGGTCGACACCCAACAGGAGCGCGCCATCCGTGCCCAGCAAGCCACGCGTGCGCTCAAGCAGGGCCTGCGCCTGCGTTGGATCAAAATTGCCGATGGACGAGCCGGGGTAAAAGACGAGCCGCTGTTGCAACGGCAGGTCCGCCGGCAAGACGACCTGCGTGCTTAGATCGGCGGCCACCGCACGGATGTCGATGGCCGGCAAGGCGGATCGCAGCCCATTGACCGCCTCACGCAAGAACTCTTCCGAAATATCAACGGCGACGAAACGTGCGGGCGCTATCAGTTCGCACAAGACTTTCGCTTTTTGGCAATTTCCTGCGCCCAGTTCAATCAGTGTGCAGCCGGTGCCGATGTTTGCGGCGATGGCCGCCGCATGCGTCGCCATGATTTCCTGCTCAATGCGCGTCGGGTAATACTCCGCGAGATGCGTAATCTTCTCGAACAGCGCGGAGCCTTTGCTGTCGTAGAAATATTTGGGCGAGATGGTCGGCGGCGTTTGCGTCAGACTCTCGACAATTTCCTGTTTGCCGGACAGAGCGGTGTCAATCATGTTGTTTTCGGGTTGTCGTATGGTCGCGTGGTTTTCTCCCGCAGCGTAACAAACTCTTCGGCTGATGCGGGATGTAGGGCCACTCTGGCATCAAAGGCGGCCTGGCGTATCAAGACTTCATCATGTCGTTTGCAATTTTTGAGCTAAAGTTGCGAGCCTTGTACCAATTTTCTAACCGCGCCACCCATGAAGAATACTAGTGTGA